>Ga0247611_10000112_pt1 | contig 161509 bp, 164 predicted proteins | sample 177DNAGHGhighgp2_FD_192422 | JGI IMG/M metagenome (GOLD analysis project Ga0247611, IMG submission 192422) | Sheep rumen microbial communities from Palmerston North, Manawatu-Wanganui, New Zealand - 1770 DNA GHGhigh gp2 | ecosystem: Host-associated > Mammals > Digestive system > Stomach >...
AATTTAAGAACATTAATTAAAACAGTTAAATATTTAAATCAAATATTTAAAAATATAAAGATTAAAGAATTAACTGAAAATAATATTATTAGATTAGTTAAATGTATTTTATATTTAATGATAGGTTTAAATGAAAATAAATTATTAGATAATAAAATAGGTGCTAGTTTAATAAAAGAGTATTGGGATAAAGAAGTAGATAAAAACGAATTAGGAGTTTTATCAGAACTCTTATATAATTATTATTTATCTAATGATGTAGCTTATTGTAAATTAGTAGAAGCAAGTTTTAAAGCAAATAAAATAATTGAACCAGAAAAAGATTTATTCTATTGCTCTAAAGAAGAATTAATTAGTAGAGCTAATATATTTAGAGATAAAGTTATTAATAAATATAATAATAATTATGATATTATTAATTTTGAAAATGAATTATCTAAATTGGATTATTATTTATCTAAAGCAGGATTAAATAATTATTATAATGATAAAGAAATAGAATCTGCTATTAATTTATATATTAATAATATAGATATAAATAAAAAGAAAGTATATGATTATATTAAAATAATGCCAGATAGATTTGATAGTGATTTATATAATAAGTATCATAATATTATTAATACTAAGATAGTAAATAAATATATAGATGAATATATTAAAGTATTAGTAGAAGAAACTAATAATAAAATATATAAAGATTCTAGTATAGAAGATCTTTATCAAATATTAAGACATTTTGAATTACATAAATATTATGGAGAAGATGTTGTTAATAGATTAAAAGAATATAATTTCTTTTTACCAGATTTAAATAATGATTTAAGTGAAGACTCATGGGGATTTGCTCATTCTATATGTAAATCATTTAATATGACTGATAGTAATTATTTAATTAAAATAGAGTTTATAAAGTATTTAGATAATTTATTAGAAAGTGGGACTGAATTAGGTAAATATAGGATTAGAAGTTTAAAAGATCAATATGGATTGTAGTATAAAATAGAATTAGTTTAAGAAAGACAATATAAAGAGATTTATTTAGAAATAATTAATAAAAAAATAATATAGAGCATCACACTAACGAATATTAGTTCGTTTTTTACATTGACATAAAATAATAATATGATAGAATTGTTATTAGTATTGTAGGGGGCATTAATATGAATGATATTATTAAAAATGAGAATATAGAAAGTTTAATATATGAAATAAGAGATAAACAAGTAATGCTAGATAGTGATCTAGCCAGACTTTATGAATGTGCAAATGGTACAAAAACAATTAATTTAGCTGTTAAAAGACATATAAATAAATTCCCAGAAAGATATATGTTTCAATTAACTAAAGAAGAATTTGAATATATTTGCGGTTTCAATTTGAAACCGCAAAATAATAAGATAAGATCATTACCATATGCTTTTACTGAACAAGGTGTTGCAATGCTTGCAACTATTCTTAGGACAAAAGTTGCTGATGAAGTAAGTATGCATATTATTGATGCTTTTGTTGCAATAAGGAAATATATATCAAGTAATTTAATTAGCCAACAAATTATTAATAATCAAGTGATTCAAAATACCAATGATATTAAGTTACTTAAAGAATCATTTAAAATACTTGAATCAAAGAAAAAAGAAGATGCTATATTTTTTGATGGCCAAATATTTGATGCATATAGTAAAATCTATGAGATATTTACTTTAGCACAAGATTCTCTAATAATTATTGATTCATATGCTGATATAACCTTATTAGATATTATAAAAAAACTAAATATTAATGTAACTATTATTACTAAACAAAATTGTCATCTTACTAATCAAGACATTGAAAAATATAATGAACAATATAATAACTTAAATGTAATATATAATGATACTTTTCATGATAGATACTTTATATTAGATAATAAAATAATATATCATTGTGGTGCTAGTATTAATAGAATAGGATATAAAACATTTTCTATTTCATTAATGAACGATGAATCGATTTGTTCATTATTGTTAGATAGATTAAATGATATAATATAGTAGGTGATACATATGAAAATATACTTTGCAGGATCTATCCGTGGAGGTAGATATAAAGCTAATGATTATAAAAAGATACTAATTTAAGTGCTATGATAAGTAATAATAATTTAATAAAGATAGAATATAATAATATAGATGATTTAATTAATAAAATAGATAATATTATGCAAGTCAGATAAACTGACTTGCTTTTATATAATATATATTTACATATATTAACTTATATGTTAATATACGATAAGAAAGGAACAACTAATGAATATTATATTTACTAAGAGTTATGATAAGACATATAAGGATTTAAAGAAGAGGAAGAAAGAAATAGAACTATTAGAAGATATTATTAAATATATTAGAGATATTAAAGATTTTAATATAATGATAACTGATCCAATTGCTATGAGTTATGGTTTTGAAAGATTAAAATATAGTCTTAATGAGTTTTATTCTTTTAGATTATCTAAAGTTATTAGACTTATTGTAAAACCAAAAGATAATGGAGTAGAGTTATATTTAGTATATATAAGTACCAAACATTATGAAGATTTTAATATAGAGAAGGTGTTATATTATGATTAATTATGATAGATTAAATTATTTTGGTAAAGAGTTAGGTAGATTATTAGAATATCAAAATATATCTATTAATGATTTTGCTGATAGGATAAATACTACTCCTAAAAATTTAATAGATATTATAGATGGTAGAGTTGCTTTATCTTTTAATATGATATGTAATATTGCTTTTATATCTGGTGTTAACGCTGATTATATTTTTAGAGTAGAAGAAGAATTTAAATTAGATAAAGAAATAAATGAACATATTAAGAAGAATAATATTTCTTTAAGACAATATCTTAATAAGTTTAATTATAAAGAATTATCTAATGTTTATAATATTAGATATAGAAATGATAGAGATGATTATTGTATTTTAGAAGATATTTTTGAATATTTAAGAATAGTTAATCCTAATATAATATATAAAGAAGATAATACTATTCTTTATAAGAGTAAGTGTGATAAACCTGAATTATTAGCGTTATGGTTAGAAAGATGTTATAGATTATCTTTAGAACAGAAAGTAAATACTTATAAGAAAGAGAATATTGATTATTTAGTTAATTTTATTAGAGAAGAAGCTAAGAAGAATAGATTTGATGAGAAGAGATTAATTAAAGAATTTAATGATAAGGGTATTTTCTTAGTTATAGAAGATGATTTAAAAGGTTCTAAAATTAGAGGTGCATTTAAAGTATTAAATACTAAACCTGCTATTTATTTAACCAGAAAGTATAAAAGAATAGCGGATATTTATTTTGCTTTATTACATGAATTAGCTCATTGTAAGACTGATTTTAATAGAGCTAAAAGAGGTAGTATTGTTAGTTTATTAAATTATAAAAGTGATTCTGATTATGAAATTAAAGCAGATCAAACTGCTTTAAATTGGATGGTATCTGATTTAGAATATAATAATATATTAAATAGTAAGAAGTATAATTATGACATTATGTCTTTCTTAGTATATAGATTAGCTTTAGATAAGAAGATAAGTTATAATTCTAAAATATATCAAAAATATAATATAATTATTTAATAAATGATTTATTTAATAAATTAGATAAATATATTAAATGAGCATACTACGTATGCTTTTTTTTTATATATTAAAAAATAGTATCAATGATACAAAATTATATTGACATTAAAAATAGTATCATGTATACTTAAAATGTAGAAAGGAATAATATGACAATAGAATCAACAAGAAAATACGCAAATGATTTATTATTAAATATTAATAAGAAGGAGATTTTATTATATCCAAGAGATAAGAATTTAGATTTTATAAATAAATATTCATTATCTAATGAAGATATTAAATATATAGTAAATAGTATAACTATTGAACAATTTAAAGGGAGAATACCTAATAAAGATAAAAAAATTCATTCAAAGTATTTATATATATTTAAAACAATCGTAGAGTTAGAAGATGAATATGGCGTTATTTTTGGATATGTATATATAAAAATATGTGAAATAAAACCAGGAATATTAGTAGTATCAATACATATAGATGAATAGAAAGAGTGATAATATGAAAAAAGAATTTTGTTTTAATTGTAATGATTATATGCCAGTTCATTATGAAGAAATGAAGAAAAAAGAAACAATAGGTGAGAATACAATTGAATATATAGAAAAACATTACGTTTGCGAAAAATGTGGTGATATATTATTTGGAGATTTATTAGACTATAATACACATACAGCTAACAATGAATTAAGAAAAAAGACAGGACTTATTACTGTTGATGAAATAAACCAAATAATGAAAAAATATGATATAGGAAAAAAACCATTATCATTAGTACTTGGTTTAGGTGAAATAACATTAACAAGATATCTAGAAGGAAGAAATCCTACTAGAGCTAATTCAGATATGATGAAAATGGTTTTAAATAATCCTTTCTTATATGAAATGTATCTAGAAGTTAATAGAGATAAGATAACAAAGATAGCTTATAAAAAATCTTTAGGTAAAGCTAAACAATTAGAGTTACAAGAAGATAAAAGTAAAATATATTCTACTTCTTTATATATTATAGGAAAAGAAAAAGAACTAGATACATTAGAATTACAAAAAACATTATATTTTTCTAATTTACTATCTATGAAATTAAATAAGAATAAACTATTTAATGACTATTCTGAATCATGGAAATATGGTCCAGTATATAGAGATATATATGAAGCATTCTCTTATTATGGATCACAAAAGATAGATTATGAAGAATTAGTTAAAGATAAAAAAATAGATTTAACTGATGAAGAAAAAGAATTCTTAGATGCTATTATAGATGCATTTGGATACTATAATGGAAGAGTATTAAGAGAAATGACTCATTTAACTGATCCTTGGATTAAATCAAGAGAAGGACTACAAGATGATGAATCATCTTGTAGAAGAATAGAAGAAAAAGATATGGAAGAATATGCAGATAAAATAATAAAAGAATATAATATAAAAGAATTAAAAGATATTAAAAAATATAGTGAAGCATTATTTGAACAAGCTAAAAAGAATTTAGAAAACAAAAGAGATTAAATCCTTCTACTTAATTGACTTTTCTCCCCATATTTAGTATTATTAAAAAGGATTTTAAGAAGGAATTAATATGAAAAAAATATCACAATCTATTAAATATTTAATAGCTATATCTATAGTATTTATAATAATATTATCTATCTTAATATTTAAAAGTTTATATGAATTTCATGTAACTCATAATATTCATCCAGATTTTAATAAAGTAGATATTAAGAATGTAGATAAATTAATGATAGTAGCTCATCCAGATGATGATATATTATGGGGCGGAGCACATCTAATAGAAGATGATTATTTAGTAGTATGTGTAACATGTGGAGTAGTAAGAGAAAGAGCCTTAGAATTTAATAAAGCAATGCATGCTACTAATGATAAATATATTATGTTAGGATACCCAGATAAAACTAATGGTAAAAGAGATAATTGGAATTCAGTATATAAAGATATAACTAAAGATTTAAAAGAAATAATAGAATTAAAAGATTGGGATTTAATAGTAACTCATAATCCAGAAGGAGAATATGGTCATCAACATCATAAAATGACTAATGCTATAGTAACATCAGTTACTACTAATAAAGATAAATTATATTATTTTGGACATTATTATAATAAAGAAACAATTAAATCTCATTATAGTGAACTGAAGCCAATGTCAGATGATTTATTGGAAAAGAAGAAAAAATATATTTGGATGTATGAATCTCAATATTTTATAAGAACTATGTTTAATCAAATGTTCCCTTATGAAAATTGGTTATCATATGAAGAATGGAATAGTGAAGTAAATGAAGAAGCAAACTAAAAAAGATATCTTTTACTGCACATTACTAGTACTTACATTTCTAGTACTAGTTTTTAAACTTGTAGGAAAAGATTTCTATTTTGGTTCAGATCTAGATTGGTATTCACAACATATATCTATACCAGAATATTTTAGGACATTATTCTATGATACTAAAGACTTATTACCAGACTTTGCTCCTAATATAGGCAATGGACAAAATATCTATAACTTTTCTTATTATGGATTATTATCTCCAAATATATTATTATCTTATTTATTTCCTCATATATCTATGATTAATTATATGATAATATCTACTATTATAACTTCTCTAATAAGTAGTATATTAATATATATATTCTTAAAAAATAAAAACTATAATAGTGAAATATGTTTTATATCAAGTATTATATTCTTATTATCAGCACCAATATCATTTCATACTCATAGACATATAATGTTTATTAATTATATGCCATATCTTATATTAAGCTTAATGGGTGCTGAAAAACTGTTTAAACATAATAAGAGTTATCTTCTTATTATAGGTACATTCTTAATGATTATGACTAATTATTACTTTAGTATAGGAGGAATAATCTGTATTATAGTATATTATATGTACCTATATCTTGCTAAGAATGATACTATTACATTTAAAACTTTCTTTAATACTATGTTTAGATTAGCATTACCATTATTTATAGCAGTACTATCTTCTAGTATTATAACTTTCCCAACATTAGCAACTATGTTTAATAATAGATTAGATTCTAATGTTAATATATCTTTAAAAGATCTATTATTTAATAATAATACTAAAAATTTATTATATGATAGTTATGGCCTTGGCCTAACAGCTATAGCTGTACCGGCTATAATTAATTTCTATCATAAGAATAAGTCAAACTTATTCTTAGCAGGAACTCTTTCCTGCCTAGTAGTCTTTAATATATTTAACTATATATTAAATGGTACTATGTATATAGATTCAAAAAGCTTAATACCATTCTTACCTTTATATATATTATTAATAGCACAGCTATTAAAAGACATATTAGATAAAAAGATAAATTATAAAATAGTAATACCTATCTTAATAATTATATCTATTTATATCTCTTTAGATGAAAAAATAGGTCTTAGATATATAATAGAAATAATAGTATTTATAATATCTATAATAATATATAGTAAATTTAAGAATAAATATATAATACTAGTACCAATCTTCTTAATAGTATTAACTAATACATATTATCTAAATAGAAGTGATGAATTAGAACCAATATCATCTACTAAATATGATGAAAAATTAATTACTTCTTCATTAAAAGATATAACATCTAATGATAAAGATTTATATAGAACTAGTATAGATATAAATAGAACTAAATATCCTAATAAGATATTTAATAATATAGATTATTATAATTCTACTATATATTCTTCTATATCTAATTCTAGTTATAATACTTTCTATTACGATACTTTATTTAATAATATGCAAGCTCGTAATAGAGCATTAACAGTAACTACATCTAATATATTCTCTTTATTATTATCAGGTAATAAATATATTATTACAGATAAAGATCCATTATATGGTTATAAACTAATTAATAAAGAAGATGAATTAAATGTCTATAGGAATGAAGATTCACTTCCTATCGGTTTCGCAACATCTAATATAATGAGTTATAAAGATTTCAATAACTTAACTCTACAAGAACAACAAGAAGCATTATTGAATGTAATAGTTGCTGAAACCGACTCTAGTAATAGTTTTATCTCTCACATAGAGAAATCTTCTATAGATATTAAAAATTTCTTAATACAAGAAAATAAAGCAATACTAAAAGAAGATAATTCTATAGATTTAGAAGTAAATGATAGATTTGAAGTAACAATCCCTATACCAGAAGAAGAACAAAATAAAATACTATTAATATCTTTTGATATGAATAAAGATTCAGATACAGAAGACTTAGTAATAAGAATAAATGATATTCAAAATAAATTAACAATATCTGATTGGAAATACCATAATGGTAATACTAGATTTGATTATGTATTAGCATTCCAAAATCAAAAAGAATTAAATATTAAATTCTATGAAGGAGAATATAATCTAAGTAACTTTGAAATATATACTCTAGATTATACATATATAGAATCATCTATTAGAAACATGGATAAACTAAATGTTACTAATCATAAAGGAGATACTTTAGAAGGTAATATCAATGTTTCTAATAACGGTTACTTTATAGTAACCGTACCATATGATAAAGGATATACTATAAAAGTAGATAATAAAAAAGTAGAATACTCTAAAGTAGATAATGCCTTTATAGGAATACCAATTTCTAAAGGAGAACATACTATTAAAATAGAGTATAATGCTCCATTTAAGAAGTTCTCTATAATTACATCATTAATAGGTATTATATCTTTTATAATATTAACTATCCTAGAAAAGAAAAAAATATTATTTAAATAGGTGATATTATGATAGAACTAATAGAAGATTATATAAGTATTAATTTTGGTAAAAAAGTTAATAATGAATGGGGAATAAGAACAGATCATAAAAGATATGTTCTATTAGTAGATAAAGTACCTGTAGTAGAAATATCTGTAGAATATGAAAGATTTGATAAATCTAAACCTAATTATAGTTGTGCTCATATATCTTATAATAATTTATTCTATGCTAAAGATAATTCTAAATATCTAAATAAAGGTTATACTAAATTAGCTTTATCTATGATTACAGAAAGATTAATAAGTGAAGGTAATATACCTAGAATAAATCTTAATATATTACCATCTAATGAAATAAGTAAACATATAGCACTATCTAGTGGATATGTCCCTATGATTAACAATGATTATTCAATCTTTCTACCTGATGCTATAGAACAATATAAAGAAGGTTTATCTTACTTAAAAGATATAGATGAAGATATATATGAATTACAATTAGAAAAATATCAATTATTCTATGAAAAATATATATCTTATAAAAAAGATATGGATTCATCTAAGAGGTTTTAACCTCTTTTTCTGTTAGATAAATTTGTTAAAAACTTATAAAAATGATAGAATATTCATCGATTCAAGGAGGTATTTATATATGGAAAATATAGATGTTGAGAATATTGATAATGAATCCTTAACTGAACTATTAGAATTATTTAATGGTTTAGAAGATGCATTAAATGAAAAAGAAGAAGAATTGAATGGTGATGATTCTAATGAATAGAATTGAAAAAATAGAAAACATGAAATTAGATAGACTAGAACTTTATAGATTAGTAAAAGAAAGTATATCTAATAATAGTTATAAATCTGATACAGAAGAATTAACTAAAGCTTTATATGAAGAAGAACAAACTTCTAAGAAATATTCATCAATTGTTAAAGCTCAAGAATTAGTAGTTTCTATATCACAAGAAATAATGGAAGCTAAAACTCCTGAAGAAATAATAGCTTTAAGAAAGAAACTAAATTATTATATTAATAAGATTAAAACTGAAATAAAGAAAAGAAATATATCTGAAGAAGAATTATCTAAATATCAAGAGAATGCTTCTCATTTAAGAAAAGATATTTCTACTTTATTAAGATATTCTAAAAGAGAAGTTAAATTAAATGAAATAGATGAATTAAATAGTAGAGAAGATTTATCTAAAGAAGATAAAAAATATTTAGGTAAACTTATTAGTACTGAAAGAAGATATAATAGAGTAAATCTTCATCCAGAAATATATAAAAAACCTAAAAAGAAAAAAGAAAATAATTTCTTAAAAGAATTATCTTTCAAAATAGAAAAATCTCCTGTTCCAGTATATAGAAGTGAATTCTTACAACAAGATGCACCTATAGAAGAAATAGAAAACTATGTAGAAAAAAAAGTATCTTGTTATAGAAAACAATATAATATAGAAGATTCTAAAGAATATTCTAGTTCTAAAATTAAAAACTTATTTATATTCTTTCAAAATATTCCAGTAATATTAAGAAATAGAAAAAAGATTCAATCTATGATAGTAGCTCATAATATATTCTATAATGGTGATGATCTAGGAAGTTATATAGAATATATGAGTAGAAAAAATTCTATTAGAAATAATATTAGAAATATATTAAGTAGATCTTACTTATTATCAGATGAATCTAAATATTTAAATGATCATACTAAATGTGTAGAATGGATTATAGATTATTGTAAATATTATGATTTAACTCTATCTGGAGTAAGAATGGGTTCAAGATAAAAAGTGGAATAAATCCACTTTTTATATTATAATTTAAGAAGGTGATTTATATGAAAGTAGGTTTAGTTCTAGAAGGCGGAGCAATGCGTGGTATATACACCGCAGGTGTACTAGATACATTTATAGATAATAATATAGAAGTAGATGCTATTATAGGAGTATCTGCCGGAGCCTTATTCGGTGCTAATTATAAATCTAACCAAAAAGGTAGAGCTATAAGATATATCAAGAAGTATGCTTCTGATAATAGATTCATGGGTCTAAAAACTTTATTTAAAACAGGAAACTTAATAAATAAAGAATTTGCTTATGATGAAATACCAAATAAATTAGACCCATTTGACTATAAAGAATTTGATAAAAACAAAATGAAATTCTATGCTACGGTTACTAACGTAGCAACAGGTGAACCTGAATACCATTTAATAAAAGATTCTAAAAAACAAATGGAAATACTTAGAGCCTCAGGCTCTATGCCGTTCGTATCTAACGTAGTAGAATACGAGGGCAATAAATACCTAGATGGAGCACTAGCAGATAGTATACCTGTAAATAAAATGAAAGAATTAGGATATGATAAAATAATAGTTGTATTAACTAAACCTTTAGGTTATAGAAAGAAAAAACATACTAAAATAATACCTAAATTATGGTATAAGAAATATCCTAAACTAGTAGAAGATATTAATACTAGATATTTAAGATATAATCAATGTATAAATGAAATAGATAAAGATGAATCACTATTTGTAATAAGACCTTCTAAAGTATTAAGAGTAGGTAGAATAGAAAAAAATCCTGATAGATTACAATCATTATATGATTTAGGTGTTAGTGATACTAAAAACTTATTAAAAGAATTAAAAGAATATATTAAGGAGTAATATTATGGAATATAATAAAATGAAAAATGCCGATAAAATAATTAATAAAAGTAATTATTTAATTCAAAATCCAGAAAAATATAAAAATAATTGGCATTCTATCTTTAATAATAATAACCCTATTAATATAGAATTAGGTATGGGTAGAGGAGAATTCATAATTAATATGGCTTTAAAATATCCAAATATTAATTATATAGGAATAGAACTATCTAAAGATCAATTAGTAATACCTATTCAAAAACTAGCTACTATGAAAATACCTAATTTAAGAATAATTAATATGGATGCTCATGATATAGATAAAATATTTGGTAAAGAAATAGATACTATCTATTTAACTTTCTCTGAACCATGGCCAAAAAAGATAGATGAAAGAAAAAGATTTACTCATGAAAATTATTTAAAGATCTATGATAAGATCTTTAAAAGGAATAAACATATAATACTAAAAACAGATAATAAAGGATTATTTGCTTATTCCCTAGAAACACTATCTCAATATTGGTATTCCTTTGACAGAGTTAGTTTAGATCTACACCATGATGAAAATCCAATACCTAATATAATGACTGATTTTGAAAAACAATATTATAAAGAAAATAGACCTATTTATTATGTAGATGCTTCATTTAAAAATTAACTTATATTTGACTTATTACAATATAAATGGTACTATATTTCTTACTGAAAAAGAGGGGGATTTAAATGAATTTATTTAAAAGTAAAAAACAAGAAGCTAAAGTACAAGAAACAAAAAGTATTAAACCCGTAGGTAGTAGAGAACAAATTCAAGAAGCTAAAATACGTCGTGAATTAGAAAGATTATCTAGAAATGGTGCATCACCTTTAGAAATGGCTAGAACAGCTGCTCAAATGCGTTCTGAATTCGAAGATGATTTAATCTTAACAATAGATGAATTAACTACTAAAAGATCTAAAAAATATTGTGAACAATTATCTAGAATGAATGAAGAAGATTTATTAGAATTATTTACAGAATTCTTTGTTAATCAAAGAGTAAATGCTGCAAAAGATACAATGTCAGATTTAGAATTAGAAGATTTAAGAACTACTAATGAAACATATGTTACTAAATTAATGGCAATGTCTAAAGAAGAAAGATTAATTGAATTCAAAAGAATAGATGATGAAAAATTACATGCAGCACAAAATTCTAATGATGAAAATATCTTTAAGTATCTTCTAGCTAAAGAAGTAGAAGCATTACCAGCAGGTACACCTGCTAAAGAGATAGAATCTTTAAAGAATTCTAGATTAATCGAATTTGTTATTGGTCAAACACATTATACTGAAGAAGAACAAGAAAGAGCTTCTGTAGAATTAGAATATAAAGATTTAACTGAAGGTACTAGTTATATTATTGATACTAAACATATACCTTCATTAGCTCAACAATTATGTTTAACTAAAACAGAAATGGATTTACAAAAATTAGTATCATCTAAATTAAAAAAATAATCGAGTAATACTCGATTTTTTTTATTTCCAAAATATTATTAAAATATGATATTATTTATATAGTATAAAGGAGAATATCATATGCTAAATAAATTTTTTAAATTAAAAGAGAATCATACTAATATTAGTACAGAACTAATAGCAGGTTTAACAACATTTATGGCAATGTCTTACATAATATTTGTTAATCCATCAATTCTATCTCAAACAGGTATGGATTATAATGCAGTATATGCTGCTACTATAATAACTTCTATTATAGGAACTTTGTTCCTAGGATTGTATGCTAACGTTCCATACGTTGCTAGTGCAGGATTAGGTCTTAATGCGTTGTTTACCTACACATTATGCGGTAGTCTAGGTTTCACTTGGCAACAATCTCTAGCAATGGTATTCATTTGTGGAATTATTAATTTATTAATTACCGCAACCAACATTAGAAAAAAAATAATCTTCGCTATACCTAACTTTCTTCAAGAAGCAATAACAGTAGGTATAGGAATGTTTATTACATATTGTGGATTAAAAAATGCTGGTTTTATAGATTTCTCAGTAAGTGCAGTAACAGATGGAGTAGCAGCATCAGGTGATGTGGTACCTAAATTAGCAACATTTAATAATATGTCTCTATTATTAGCAGCAATAGGTTTAATAATTACTTCTATCTTAGTAATAAAAAAAGTTAAAGGAGCTTATCTTTGGGGTATTTTAATAACAACATTTATAGGAATACCACTAAAGGTAACACCATTACCTGACTTCAGTAATTATGAATTATTACCATCTCTAAAACCTACATTATTAAAATTAGATTTCCCAGGTTTATTTAGTGCTAAAGCCGGTATTATAGTAGTAATAATGACTATTATAACTTTATGTCTATCAGATTTATTTGATACTATTGGAGTATTTATCGGAACCGGCAAAAAGGCTAAGATATTTAAATTTGAAAATGGTAAAATGCCTAAAAAATTAGAAAAAGCTATGTTTGCAGACTCTATAGGTACTAGTGTAGGATCAATTCTAGGTACTAGTAATGTTACTACATATCTAGAGAGTAGTGCTGGTATCGAGGCAGGAGGTAGAACTGGTTTAACAGCAGTCTTTGCTGCTATATGTTTTGCCTTATCTATTCTTCTATCTCCACTAGTTGCATGTGTTCCAATGGCAGCAATAGCACCAATTCTTATCCTTATAGGTGTATCTACTATGGAGAACATTGGTAGTATTGAATGGAAAGATATAGCTATTGCTATACCAGCATTCTTTACTATTATCTTAATGCCTTTATCATATTCTATAACTACAGGTATTCAATTTGGTTTTATTTTTTATACCTTATCTAATATAGTTAGAGGCAAAGCAGAAGAAACATCTACTATAATATATATATTTACAATAATATTTATATTACAATTCGTTTATCAAGCGTTTGCATAATATGATATAATATCTTTTGGGAGTGTTGATTATATGAAAACAAATTTAGAATTAAAAATAGCAGCAGTAGTAGGATTCTTAATGATAATGATCTGTCTAATAGTAATATCTATTCAAAATAGTAAAAAAGATCAAGTAATAGATTTAACAGTATATAAACATTATATTAATAAAGATACTAATGAAGGTTATTATAGTGAATGTCGTATTACTACTGAAGAATTAACTTTAATTAGTAGAGAACTAACTAAAGTAGATAAACTAGGTGAAGATGTTTTAATACCTGGTGGACGTATAGAAGGTAATTATAAAATAGTATTTAATAAAAAGATTTATGCTTTCGATGACGGAGAAGCAAAAAGAATCTTTAGAGATTCAGATAATACATTACATGAATTTGATAGTAAGATATATGAAATAGTATTAGATAGGTGTGATAATTAATGTCTATATTTGATATTTTCAAACGTCGAAAAAAAATATATCGCCCATGGGCTAAATATTATACAGATGAACAATTAAATATTAAGATACCTAATCTTACTATGTATGATCAAATATTCTTAGCTAAAGAAAAATACTCAGATATGATAGCTTATGAATATTTTAATAAAAAAGTTACATATAATAAATTTATTAAACAAATAGATAGAGCATATCTATCATTTAAAAAGATGGGTATTAGAAAAGGAGATATTGTAACATTATGTCTTCCTAATATCCCAAATGTATTAATAGCATTATATGGTCTAAATAAAATAGGAGCTATAGCTAATATGTTACATCCGCTATCAGCGGACGAAGAGATTAAAGATTCTCTAACATCTACTAATAGCAAAGCTATAGTAGTATTAGATCAAATATATAATAAATCTCATACAGTAATAGAATCTACTGATATAGATAATATTATAGTTTGCTCTGCAGCAGATTACATGACTTTAGGCATGAAATCTGCCTATAAGGCTACACAAATAAAAAATATTAAATTGATAAAGAAAACAGTTAAAAGAAGAAAATGGTTTAGATTTCTATTCTCATCATTATTCTTTAAAGATAGAGATATTAAGAAGTGTGGCAAGAACACTTCAGCAGTTATCTTACATAGTGGAGGTACTAGTGGTAAACCAAAAAATGTTGTTTTATCAAATCGTTCATTCGTAATGTTAACTGAACAAGGCGATATAGCTTTAAAAGATTTAAATGTTGGAGATAAATCACTTGCTATAATGCCAAACTTCCATGGTTTTGGCTTAGGTGTTACAATGCATTGTCAAATAGCAAGAGGTGTAACCTCTATCCTTGTTCCTCAATTTGATGCTAAGAAATTTGATACTTTACTAAAGAAAACAAGACCAGAATTTGTAGTTGGAGTACCAACTCTATTTGAAGCATTAATTACTTCTAATAACGAACAAGATTTAGATTTATCTTTTATTAAGTATGTAGTATCAGGTGGCGATAAATTATCAGCCAACCTGGAACAAAGAGTAGATGATTATCTACATAAACATAATAGTGATGCTATCCTTACTCAAGGATATGGGTTATCTGAAGCATTAGCTGCAGTAACCCTAGGATCTACTCATGCAAATAAACCAGGATCAGTAGGTATTCCACTACCTGGAAATATAGTTAAAATAATTGATCCAGCTACTAGAAAAACAGTACCATATGGAGATGTTGGTGAAATATGTATTCATACTAAAGGTTTAATGACAGGATATCTAAATGAAGAATCAGAAACCAATACAGCACTACAAATACATGATGATGGTTATGTATGGTTACATACTGGAGACTTAGGTAAAATGGATGAAGATGGATTCTTATTCATTGAAGGAAGAAGTAAGAGAATGATTATCTGTAGTGGATATAATGTCTATCCTTCACATGTTGAAGAAGTAATAGAATCTCATCCAGCAGTGCTACAATGTACTGTTGTAGGTGTACCTCATCCATATAAACAAGAAGTACCAAAAGCCTTCATAGTATTAAAAGAAGGATTCCATGGTTTATTTATTAAAGCAGAAATTAAAAATTATTGTAAAAAGAATCTAGCTAAATATATGATTCCACAAGAATTTGTATATCGTAAACAACTACCTAAAACTAAGTTAGGTAAAGTAGATTTTAGAAAATTACAAGAAGATAATGGAGCAGATGACGACTAGTTATTAAACTTGAAAAAATCTCTCCTTTATGATAATATTTATATAGATGAAGGAAACTTCACAAAATAAAAAAGGAACACTTAATATTGCTTGTGTTGAGTGTTGCCATTATTGGTTAAACACCTAACTAGCTTTTAGTTAGGTGTCTTTTCTTTATATTAAAACTATAAATAGCAATAATATAAGGAGAATGTTAATAAAAATGAGAGATAGGATTAAAAAATCTTTCTTACTCATATTACTGCCTCCCTTCGTTATGAAGTTTGGCACCACCCAACTTATTAAATATTCCACAATATATTATATCAAACATACGTTCTATAATCAATTAAAATTTTAAATACTTGAAATAATATTTAGTTTATGATAACCTTAAAATGTAATACTTAATATTAGCGGTTGAGTGTTACAAGATATTTCTAGTAAGCGCATAACTACTAAAAGTTAGGTGCACTTTTATTTTTGTATTACAAATAGTAATGCTATAAGTAAAAGGATAATGGCAATCAAAGAAGATTAACGATAAGAGGAAGATATACATATCTTCCTTTTATCGTGATATAATCTACTTAGGAGAAGTGAAATATGACTATAGATAAAATAAGAGAAAATATGAATCTAAAAAATAAATATCTAAGTAAGTTTGCTTGTAAAGATAATGAAGCTTTAAGACTTAAAGAGGAACATTCTGATGATATAAGAACATCTTTCTTTAGAGATATAGATAGAATAGTATATTCTTTATCATATACTAGATATATGGATAAAACTCAAGTATTTAGTTTTAATGATAATGATAATATATCTAAGAGAATGACACATGTACAAATGGTATCAAAAATAGCTCGTACTATAGGAAGAGCTCTAAATCTTAATGAAGACTTAATTGAAGCATCAGCACTTGGTCATGACTTAGGTCATGTACCATTTGGACATATTGGAGAAAGAATCCTTAATGAAATAAGTTTAAATAATAATTGTGGATATTTTAATCATAATATTCAAAGTGTCCGAACTCTAATGATACTAGAAGATAATGGAAAAGGTAAAAATATAACATACCAAGTATTAGATGCTATTATGTGTCATAATGGAGAATTAGAATTAGATGAATATAAACCTAAAAAGAAAACTATAGAAGATTTCTTATCAGAATATGAAAGATCATATTCTGAAAAAGAGTTAATAAAACAATTAGTACCCACAACCTTAGAAGGTTGTGTAGTACGTATAAGTGATATTATCGCTTATATAGGGAGAGACATCGAAGATGCGATCCGTATGAATCTAATAACAATAGATGAAATACCAAAAAGTATTACTAAAGTATTAGGTACTTCTAATAGAGAAATAATAAATACTATTATTATGGATATATTAAATAATAGTATTGATCATAATTATTTAAAAGTAAGTCCTGAAATATTTAATGCTATTAAAGAATTAAAAAAATTTAATTATGAACATATCTATGATAAAGCTAATACTAAAGAAGAAATAGAACATTATAAAGAAATATTTAATACAGTATTTAATAAATACTTAGAAGATTTAAATAATAATAATTCTAATTCTAGAATAAATACTATCTTCTTAAATGATATGACAGAAGAATATAAAAAGAATAATTCTAATGCTAGAAAAGTAATAGATTATATAGCTGGAATGACAGATGATTTTATCGAAAGTGAATATAATAAAATAATTAATAAATAATTAATCATATTGATTTTATATTTAAAAGATATTATAATTTAATTAGCGAAAGCAAAACATATAGTGAGGGAGATTTATATGGCAGAAAAAGAAGAAAAAGAAATGGCTAAAGCTGCTGAACCAGAAACTAAAGCTGTCGACAAAAAAGAAGAAGTAAAAGAAAAAGCTGCAGAAGCTGCTAAAGAAGTAAGCGATAAAGCAAAAGGTTTCATGGATAAGCAATTTGGACCAGTAAAGGGGTTACACATCTGCATAGGAGTAGTTGTACTTGTTTTGGTTGTACTTTGCTTGAAATGTTGTGGAGGCGGAAAGGAAATAGATTATCCATTAGTTTATAAAGATGGCGATGGAAATATCATGCTTCTTACAGCTAAAGCAAAAGAAAAAAATGCTGTTAAATTAGCTAGTGAAGGAAGTACTTCTGTTGTTTATGCTAATACAACAAATAGATATTTAGTATTCAAGAAAAATGATGCAATCTATCTATATGATGCAAAAGCAAAAGAAGAAACATCAAAACTACTTACTGATACAGATTTAAGTAAAGTAGACTTTACTCCAAATGATAAATATATCGTTGCAGTAAATAAAGACGGTGTATTATATTCAATTGTACCTGGAAAAGAAAAAGAAAAATTAGATTCAGATGTAACATACGTAGTTGGTCTTACAGATGATAAAGTAGTTTATAAAAAAGAAGATAAACTATATATTAGAAGTTTAAAAGAGAAAAAAGACGATCGTGAAAAGATTGTAGAAGAATATGATTCTGCAGTATTCAGTGAAGATAGTAAAGTAGTTATCTATACTGATGAAGAAAACGATATGTATGTATACAAAGTTAGTAAGAAAAAAGCTGAAAAAGTTGATTCAGATGTAGCTGACTTTGAATGTGCTAAAGATACATGTACAAAATTCATGTATGAAAAGAAAGACGACGAAAAAATTAAAATTTATTACTATAACGGAAGCAAATCTACTGAACTTGTAGATGAAGCTGATGAAGTAATTAATTTCGATGTTGAAAAACAATATGTTATTTATTCAAATGATTCAGACGTTTACTTCAAAAATGGTAAAAAAGATGCTTACAAGATGGGCGACGATATAATGTATGCAATCTTCCTAGATGGAAAATCAGTTGTTTACTTAAACAAAGATTATGATGCATATATTGCTAAGATTAGTGGTAAAAAACTTGGAAGCGCTAAGAGAATTGGTGAAGACGTTGGTAACTGGTCTGTAATGGATGGTAAAGTTGCATTAGTAACTAATAAAGATGATGATGGTTTAGGTGATTTATATATCGCTACAACTTCTAAATCTAAAAAGATTGATTCTGATGTTTACTATTCTAAATTACAAGTAAATTCTAAAGGAAATAAATTATATTACTTTAAATCATATAAGAGCAATGCTGGTGACCTATATTACACTACTGGTGGAAAAGGTAAAAAGATTGATTCAGACGTAGCTTCTTATGTATATATTAAAGATGATTTAATGTATTATATTAAAGATTATAGTTCTTCTAAAGGACATGGAGATCTATATCGTTATACTGGAAAATCTACTAAGATTACTGATTCAGTATCTAGTATGTCTAATCCTCCAGTAAAATCATTCTTAGACAGATAATAAAAAGGTTCTAGTAAGAACCTTTTTTTATGTTATAATAACTCAGAGGTGTATTATGAATTATAAAAAATATAATAATAAAATAGATATTCATACTATTAAAATTAATAAATTTAAATATTGTGCTATAGAAATAGTATTTAAAAATAAAATAGAAGATACTAATATTACTAATATGATTATGTTAAAGAAGTTTCTAACTTACTCATGTAAGAAGTATCCTACCAAAAGAGATTTAAGTATTAAACTAGAAGAATTATATAATGCTTCTTTAAATAGTTTTGTTTATACTAAAGGTAAATATATTTATACAATAATCTCTTTAGATTTTCTAAATCCTAAATATTGTGAAAATAATTATATTAATGAACTTATTGATTTATTATATGAAATAATTATGAAACCAAATATAAATAATGGTATAGCTGATTCTAGAACTTTTACTATTATTAAAAATAGAACACAATCAGATATAGAAACTCAAAAAGAAATACCATCTTTCTATGCTAAACTAAGAAGTTTATATCATATGGATAAAGATTCTATCTCTAGTATGTCTCCAGATGGTACAATAGAAGAATTAAATAAAATAAATGAAAATAATCTAATAGATATATATAACTTCTTACTTAATAAATCAGAATGTGAAATATTTATATCTGGTAATATGGATATGGATAATATTACTAATATTATTAATAATAAAATTAAATTATCTACTAATTTAAAAGTAGATAATAAGGATAAAATTATCCTTAATAAGTTAAAGAATAAACCTACTGATATTACTGAAGAAGGTAATTATGAACAAGATACTCTAATAGTAATTTATAATACTAATGATTTAACTGATAGAGAAAGATTCTTTACCTTCAACCTGTTTAATTTCATTCTAGGAAGTGGGGGACTTACCTCTAAATTATATAAATATGTAAGAGAAGAAAACTCTTTATGTTATAACATCTATAGTAATTTTTCTAAATATGATTCTCTCTTAATGATAGGTGCTGGTATTAATGCTAAAGATAAAGATAAATGTTTAGAACTAATTAATAAAGCACTTAAAGAAATGAATGAAGGAATCTATACTGATGAAGAAATAGATAATGCTAAAAAGAATATTACTAATTCATTAGCAGCAGCTTATGATTCTCCATATAGAATAATAGCTAATTATGAAAACTATATAGATGATAATATTCCTCTACCAGAAGAAAGAATTAAAATATATAATTCTATAACTAGAAAAGAATTATTAGATTTATCTAAAAAAATAAAATTAAATACTATCTATCTACTTAAAGGAAGTGATCATAATGAAAAAAATTAATATTAAAAGAATAGATGAAATATTATATTATGATCAGATAGATAACGGGCTACCCGTATATATGTTAGTAAATAATGAAGTAAATAACTTCTATATGACCTTTACTGCTAGATATGGTTCAGTACATACAGAATTTAAAATAGGTAATAAGAAATATAAAGTCCCTAATGGAGTAGCACACTTCTTAGAACATGTTAATTTCAATGAAGAAGAAGGTAGTACTGCACATGACTATTTTAATAAACTAGGTTCAGAAATAAATGCTTTTACAACATTTGATTTCACTTCTTATGAAGTAACATCTAACACTAACTTTAAAGAGAACCTAAACCACCTGTTAGATTATGTCCAAACACCTATTTTTACTGACGAGCTAGTTAATAAAGAAAAAGGAATCATCTGTGAGGAAGTAAAAATGGGTAAGAATAACCCTGGTCATAAATTATATTATGGTTCTAATAGAGCATTATATAAAAAAGATAAAAGAAGAAATCTTGTTACAGGTGAAATAAAAGATGTAAAAAATACTACTAAAGAAGATTTAGAATTAGTATATAACACTTTCTATCATCCAGAGAATATGTTCTTAATCATCACAGGAAACTTTAATCCAGAAGAAGCAATAACTATAATAAAAGAAAATCAATCTAAGAAAAAATTTAATAAATATAAGTTTCCTGTAATCTTACAAGAAAAAGAACCTACTAGTATAAATAATTCTTATAAAGAAATAGAAGCTAATGTAGAAATACCTAAATGTAAGATATCTTATAAAATGCCATTAGATTTATTTAAAGATTATGATTTAAATCATATAAATATTTATACAGCAATATTATTAACATCTAACTTTGGTAATACATCTCTATTAAGAGAAGAATTATTAGAAAAGAATTTAATTACTTATCTAGGTACATCTAGAGATACTACTAATGATTTATTAACAATAAGTATTACATTTGAATCTAAAACACCAGATAAAGTAATACCTATAATAAAAGATAAGTTAAATAATTTATCTATAGATAAAGATGAATTAAGAAGAAAAGCTAAAGCTAAAATAGCTAATCTTATAAATAATTATGATGATATAGAATATGTTAATACAGATATAATGGATCAATTAATATATCATCATAAAATAATAGATAATTATTATGAAATATATGATACTTTAGATATAGAAGAATTAAATAATTATATTAAATTATTAGATTTCTCTAAACCAAGTATTGTAGAATTAATACCATACAAAAAGGAACTTTAAAAGTTCCTTTTTTATTACTATCTATTATAGAACTCAACGATAAGTGTTTCGTTAACTTCGCTATTTAATTCGCTTCTATCAGGTAATCTTAAATATTTACCAGTCATTTTATTCTTATCGAATTCAACGAAAGCAGGACGGTTTAAACAAGTTTCAACTGCTTCTTTGATAGCTGGATGATCTAAAGAGTTTTCTTTAACCGCAATAACATCTCCAACTTTGCATGTATAAGAAGGAATATCAACTTTAACTCCGTTTACAGTAATATGTCCATGGTTAACAACTTGTCTTGCAGCTCTTCTAGTTTTAGCTAAACCTAAACGATAAACCATATTATCTAATCTAGATTCTAATAAATGAAGTAAGTTAAGACCAGCTTGACCCTTCATATTTTGAGCTTTATCGAATAATTTATGGAATTGTTTTTCATTTAAACCATACATTAATCTAACTTTTTGTTTTTCAGCCATTTGGATACCATATTCACTTGATTTACGTCTCTTATCATTACCATGTGCTCCAGGAGCATATGGACGTTTAGCTAATTCTTTACCATTTTCTAAAATAGAGAATCCTAAACGACGAGATTTCTTATAAACAGGACCTGTATATCTTGCCATATTTCTTCTCCTTTCTATATATTTGCCATATATAGACTAATTTTAAATACAATATAGGGAGTTTATTTAAATATTTTCACTAGGGCAGTCCTAATTACTTGTATACCAAATAGGTAATAAACACATTATATTTACTTAAAATACTGCCTTGATACATCGCAACATTAATTATACATTAAAATGTCAAAAAGTCAAATAAAAACAAGTATAAAACTCTAATAATATGTATTTTAATATCATTATATGATATTATTAATATGAATAAGTATGATAGGAGGTATATTATGAGTCGAACTGCATACATAGTATTATGTATCACATATTACATTGTAAGTATAATCATTATAGTAATAGTATTAACTCTAATGAATAGAAAACAACGTAAAAAATATGAACAACAAATATTGACTCTTGAAAGAGATAAAAATCTTATTATATCTTCCTCAATACTAAGTGAATTAAATAAAGTAGAAGCATTAATAAATAATGAAAAAATGCAAGAAACATATAATGATTGGCAAAATAGATTTAATGAAATAAAAGATGTAGAAGTACCTAAAATAACAGATGAATTAATTAAGATAGAAGATATATTTAATGAAAAGAAATATGATGATCTTAATAAGGAAATTGCCGAAGCAGAACTAAATATAATGTATGTTAAAACTAGAGCCAATTTCCTTCTAGATGAAATAAGAGAAATAACTCTATCAGAAGAAAAGAATAGAGATAGTATTACTAAATTAAAATCTAAATATAGAAAAATAATAACTACTTATAATAAAAATAAAAATGATTATAAAGAAATATGTGCTCCATTAGAATTACAATTTGAAAATGTAGATAAATTATTTAGAGCATTTGAAATATCTATGGAGAATAATCAATATGAAGAAGTAGGTAAAATAGTTAAAGGATTAGATGATATTATTGGTAACTTAGAAGTAATAATTAAAGAAGCACCAACTATTATCATAATGGGTAAAAACTTAATACCTAATAAAATGAATGATTTATTAAGAATAGAAAAAAGAATGGTTAATGATGGATATAATTTAGAATATTTAAATCTTCAATATAATGTAGAAGAAACTAATAAAAAGTTACAAGATATATTTGCTAGATTAAAAGTATTAAATATAGAAGATACTACATTAGAATTAACTACTATCTTAGATTATTTTGATTCTATGTATTCTAACTTTGATTTAGAAAAACTATCTAGAAGAAACTTTGATGAATATCAAAGAAAGATTATAGTTAGAGCTAATAATGCTGAAAAAACAAATAATTCTTTATATAGAAGATTAGATATAATTAAATATAGTTATGATTTATCTGATGATGATGTAAAAGTAATAGAAGTAATAAAGAATGAATTAACTACTATTAAAGAAGATTATAATAAAATAGTAGATGCTTATAGAAATAGATCATTTGCATATTCAAGACTATGTAAAGAAATGGAAAATCTTAATAAGAGATTACAAAATACTGAAGATAAATTAGCATATGCTTTAAAGAGTCTTGGTGGTTTAGAAGAAGATGAACAAAGAGCACATGATCAATTAGATGAAATAAAAGATATCTTTAAGAAAGCTAAAGAAAAGATTGTATCTTATAATATTCCAGTAATACCTAATGAATATTATGTACAATTAAAAGAAGCAACTCTAGCTATTAAAGAAATGATTAAAGAAATGGAAAAGAAACCAGTATCTATTAAAACATTAAATATAAGAGTAGATACAGCTAGAGACCTAGTATTAAAGTTATATAATACATCTAATGAAACAATAAAAACTGCTATTATGGCAGAAACTGCTATAGTATATGGAAATAGATATAGACCTATAGATAGAAATGTAGATATGAATTTAGAAAAATCTGAAGATTTATTCTATAAAGGAGAATATAAAAAAGCTTTAGAGACTACTTTAAAAGCTATAAATATTATAGAACCAGGTATTCAAAATAAGATATTAGAAGCAGTTAAAAATTAGGAGCAAAAAACTCCTAATTTTTTATTTATTTCTGTTAACTTTAAATTACCTTTGTGATATACTAAACGCATAGGAGGAATGAATAATTTATGAACAAAAATTATTTGGCAATTGCAAGTGTAGAAGCACTTGAAGTAATGGACTCTAGAGGAAATCCTACAGTACAAGTAAAAGTAGTTACTGAAGATGGCTTCATGGGAGTTGCAATGGTTCCAAGCGGAGCATCTACAGGTTCTTTTGAAGCAGTAGAACTTCGTGATGGAGACAAAAAAAGATATCAAGGAAAGGGTGTTTTAAAAGCAGTTAACAATGTTAACGAAATCGTTGCTCCTGCTCTATGTGGCATGAATGTATATGATCAAACTGAAATAGATAGATGTTTAATCGAATTAGATGGCACAGAAAATAAAGGTAAACTAGGTGCTAATGCAACACTAGGTGTATCATTAGCAGTAGCTAAAGCAGCTGCTTCTAGTCTAGGATTAGAATTATATCGTTATATTGGAGGTACTAATGCAAAAACTTTACCAGTACCAATGATGAATATTTTAAATGGTGGAAAACATGCTGACAACACAGTAAGTTCTCAAGAATTTATGATTATGCCAGTAGGTGCACCTAATTTTACTGAAGCACTAAGATGGTGTAGTGAAGTATATCACACATTAAAGAAAGTATTAAAAGATAAAGGATTAGCTTCAGGAGTAGGTGACGAAGGAGGCTTTGCTCCTAACTTAAAGAATGATGAAGAAGCTCTTGCTTTAATAGTTGAAGCTATTGAAGCAGCAGGTTATAAACCTGGTAAAGACTTTAAATTAGCTATGGATATAGCATCTACAGAAATGTATGATGAAGCTAAGAAAATTAATAAAGAAGGTAATTATTATTTCTGGAAAACTGATGAATTAAAAACTCCAGAAGAAATGATTGCATGGCAAGAAATGCTTGTTAAGAAATATCCAATTATTTCTATTGAAGATGGTCTATCAGAAGAAGACTGGAAGAATTGGAAAGAATATACTAAACGTTTAGGTGATAAGATTCAAATAGTTGGTGATGACTTATTTGTTACTAATATTAAACGTTTACAAAAAGGTATAGATTCTGATACAGCTAATAGTATCTTAATTAAATTAAATCAAATTGGTACTTTAACTGAAACATTAGAAGCTATTGAATTAGCTCATAAACATGGATATACAGCAGTAGTATCACATCGTTCAGGTGAAACTGAAGATGTAACACTAGCTGATGTAGCAGTTGCTACTAATGCTGGCCAAATTAAAACTGGTGCTCCATGTAGAACAGATCGTGTCGCTAAATATAATAGATTATTAAATATTGAACATGATTTAGGTAAAGATTCTAAATACTTAGGAAATAAAGCATTTCATCAACAACAATAATTATTTAAAACTCTAGTTATCTAGAGTTTTTTATTGTATAATTATTATGGTGATAAGATGATATATTTAGATTATTCGGCAACAACACCGGTATTAGATGAAGTATTAAATAGTTATATTAAAGTAACTAAGGAATATATAGGGAATGCTAATTCATTACATTCCCTAGGAACCAAGTCAAGAGTATTATTACAAAGTGCCACTAAACAAATATGCGAACTATTAAATATCGAAGAAGAAGAATTAATAATTACAAGTGGCGCTACAGAATCTAATAATACTGCATTAAAAGGTATAGCGGAAGCTTATTCTAATAGAGGTAAACATATAATAGTATCAAAATTAGAACATCCCTCTATATATAAAGTATGTGATTATTTAGAAAAACATGGCTATGAAATAAGTTATGTAGAAAATAATGATCAAGGATTAATTGATTTTGATGATTTAAAAAATAAAGTAAAAGAAGATACTATCTTAGTAAGTATCTGTGCAGTAAATAGTGAAGTAGGTATAAGGCAACCTCTTAAAACAATACGTCAAATAATAAAAAAACAAAATCCTAATACTATATTTCATAGTGATATGACCCAAGCCTTAGGAAAAGTGCAAGTAAACTTCCATGATGTAGACTTGGCATCCTGTTCCTCTCATAAAATATATGGTCCTAAAGGAATAGGAATATTATATAAAAATAAAAAAATAAATATAGAACCATTAATCCATGGAACAGGCAAGTCTAATGAATTAAGACCAGGAACTCCTGCCTTACCATTAATAGTATCTTTCTCTAAAGCCTTAAGAATAGCATTACAAGACTTAGAAAAGAAAGAAGAATATGTTACTAAATTAAATAAAATAATCTGTGATGAATTAACTAAATTAGATAGTTTAGTACTTAATAAAACAAATTACTCAATACCATATATTCTAAATTTAAGTACATTAAATATTAAACCAGAAACTTTCGTTCATGCTTTAGAAGAAAATGAAGTATATGTAAGTACTAATACAGCATGTTCATCTGGTGATGTAAGTACTGCTATTATGGCAATATATAATGATAAACAAAGAGCTAAAACAACTATAAGAATAAGTTTATCTTATCTTACATCTATTGAAGAAATAAATAAGTTTATAAAAATATTTAAAACAGAATATAATAAATTAAATAAATTTATGGGAGATAAATTATGAAAAAAATTTTATTAATAATTACAATGCTACTATTATTATGTGGTTGTGAATCAGAATCTAAAAAAGCTACTATTCAAAAAATAGATTGTAATAAAAAAGATGAATTAGTAGCAGAGGGTGCAACCCTCATAGATGTAAGAGAAAGTAATGAATACTCTGTATATCATCTAGATAAAGCTATAAATATTGATTATAGAGAATTAAATAATCGTAAAGATGAATTACCTGAAGATAAAGAACAAAAAATTATTGTTTATTGTAAATCAGGAACAAGAAGTGATATAGCAGCAAATACCCTTATAGATATGGGTTATAAGAATATTTATGATATGGGAAGTATAAATAATTGTGAAAATTAATATTTGCAAATAAAAAAATATTTGTTATAATTTATATAGAGTAGAGAGGAGTTGTTGTTTATATGAAAAAAGAAGGCTTATGGAAGGTAATTTACATGTCATTCCTATTCTCATTATTTGCATCACTTTTCGTTTCAGGATTATTCTTTGCCTTCATCAGTTTTGTACCATTTGATGAATTAGTAAAAATGTTAGAAAGTTTATTTACAAATCCTGGAGTTATTAGTGCAGCAATGTTTGCAGAACTATTCTTAATTTTATTTATTATCGAAATCTTCCGTCTTGTATTTGAAGCCGGAGCAGTTAAAAAAATCAAAAAAGAAAAAACAACTACTAAAAAAGCAAAAAAAACTAAAAAGAAATAAAATATGTTATTTAACATATTTTTTTTGTTTTATGATATACTACTAACGAACGGAAGTGACCTTATATGGAAAAGCTTATATTAATTAAATATGGTGAACTATCTACTAAGAAATCTAATATTAATTTATTCTTAAAAGAATTAAAAAATAATATAGCTTACTCTCTAAAAGATTTAAATGTATCTATTAAATTTGATAAAGGTAGAATGTTTATCTATTTAAATGAAGATAATTATGAAGAAGTATCTAAAGAATTAAAAAATATATTTGGTATTCATGAATTTACTATAGCATATAAATCAGGATCTAAAGATCCTGAAGAAATTGGTAAAAACTTACTAGACATACTAAAAGAAGAATCTTTTAATACTTTTAAAGTACAAACTAGAAGAAGTGATAAATCATTCCCTATAGAGTCAACCGACTTTAGTCGTAAAATGGGTGGAATTATCTTAAAAAATATAAAAGATATCTCTGTAGATGTTCATAATCCAGATCTTTTAATTAATATTGAAATAAGATTAGATGGAACTTATATATATACTCATAAAGAGCGAGGACTAGGCGGCTATCCTGTAGGAGTAGCCGGTAAAGGCCTACTCATGCTAAGTGGAGGAATAGATTCTCCTGTAGCAGGATATATGGCTATTAAAAGAGGAGTTAAATTAGAAGCACTTTACTTTGAATCTCCTCCTCATACATCTAAAGAAGCTAAAAATAAAGTAATAGAACTAGCTCGTAAATTATCTATATATAATCATGAAATAAAATTACATATAATTAATTTCACAGAGATTCAAGAGGCAATTTACAGAAATTGTCCTCATGACTACTTAATAACTATTATGAGAAGAATGATGTATCGTATTAGTGAAATAGTAGCTAGAAATAATAATTGTAAAATACTAGTTAATGGAGAAAGTATAGGTCAAGTAGCAAGTCAAACTTTAACTTCAATGAATGTTATTAATGAAGTAGTTAAAATACCAGTAATAAGACCATTAGCATGTTTTGATAAATTAGAAATAATTGATATAGCAGAAAAACTAGATACATATAAAATAAGTATAGAACCATTTGAAGATTGTTGTACAATCTTTGTTCCAGAACATCCTGTAATTAATCCAACATTTGAATTAGCAAGACAATATGAAGAATTAATTGATTATAAAGAAATGATTTATAAAGCAATTAAACATCATGAAGTAATCAAAATTACAGATAAAAAAGTAAATGAATTCGAAGATTTATTATAAAAAGATAGAAAAACTATCTTTTTTTTTGTATAATACATACGAGGTGTTAATTATGAAATTATTATGTGTAAATGCTGGTAGTAGTTCTCTAAAATACCAATTAGTAGAAATGCCAGAAGAAAAAACAATTATAAGTGGTTATATTGAAAAAATTGGTTTTGAAGATTCATTTTGGAATACTAAAATCAATGGAGAAAAAATTAAAGGAGCTAAATTCTTAAAGAATCATACTGAAGCAGTAGATGTTATGTTAGATGAATTAATTAAACATAAAGCAATTAAGAGTTTAGATGAAATTAAAGGAGTAGGTCATAGAGTATTACATGGTGGAGAAAAATATTCTGACTCTGTAATAATTGATGATCAAGTAGTACAAGATATTAAAGACCTAACTAAGTTAGGACCTTTACATCACCCAGGTAATTTAGCTGGAATAGAAGCTATGAGAAAAGCTCTTCCAGGTGTAGTTAATGTAGCAGTATTCGATACAGCTTTCCATCAAACTATGCCTCCAGTAAATTATATGTATCCAGTACCATATGAATGGTATGAAAAATATGGTGTAAGAAAATATGGTTTCCATGGAACAAGTCATAAATATATTACTGAAACAATGAAAAAAATGTTAGGTAAAGAAGATGTTAATTTAATTATCTGCCATGTAGGTAGTGGAGCATCTATAAGTTGTATCAAAGAAGGAAAATGTTTTGATACTACTATGGGCTTAACACCATTAGACGGATTAATGATGGGTACTAGATGTGGATCTATCGATCCTTCAATCATTGAATATGTATGTAAAGAATCAGGAAGAGATGTATCAGAAATAACTAATGACTTAAATAAAAAGAGTGGTTTATTAGGTATTTGTGGATTCAATGATAATAGAGATGTTGAAAAAGCTATTTCTGAAGGAAATGAAAGAGCTAAATTAGCATTAGATATGTATGTAGATATTATTGATAGATTCATTGCTGAATACTATATAGAATTAGATGGTAAAGTAGATGCATTAGTAATGACTGCTGGTGTATTAGAGAACGGCTCAGAAACTAGAGAAGCAATCCTTACTAAATTAAAACCAATTGGTATAGATCTAGATAAGAAAACAAATGATAAAATTGCTGGATTTAAAGAAATCCATGAAGGATGTATTACTACTAAGAAATCTAAAATCCCTGTATATGTAGTACCAACTAATGAAGAAATAATGATTATTAGAGATACATATAAATTTGTAACTAAATAAGAATAATAGAAAGGGGTAGGCGTGATGTTAAATTCAAAACTTAAAAATATATATAAAAAAATAAAAGAATATGACACAATAGTTATTGCTAGACACATCAGCCCTGACCCTGATGCTGTAGCAAGTGAAATAGCACTACGTGACTCCATTAAACTTACTTTTCCTAAAAAAGAAGTTTATGCCATAGGAGTCACCGTAGCGAAATTTAAATCATACGGACAACTTGATCATATAGATGAAACAAAATTAAAAGATAAAAAATTATTAATAGCATTAGATGTACCTAATAAAGTCCGTATAGATGGTGTAGATTATAATCAATTTACAGAGATGATTAAAATAGATCACCATCCTAGTGAAGAGGATTTTTCTTCCTTTGACTGGGTAGATGAAACATCATCAAGTACTTGCCAATTAATTATAGAACTAATACTAAGAACTAAAATGAAAATAGATCGTAAGATAGCTGAAAATTTATTTCTAGGAGTAGTATCAGATAGTGATAGATTCTTAATCAGTTATACTACCTCTAAAACTTTTAGACTTATTAGTGAATTAATAGATGAAACACATATAGATTTTACTAATCTATATCCAATATTATACGAAAGACCATATAATGAAATTAAATTCCATGGCTATTTATCAAGTAATTTTACTATTACAGAAAATGGTTTTGCTTACATAATAATAACTTCTGAAATATTAAAAGAATTTAATGTAGATACAGCAACACCAGCTAATATGATAAATGATTTTAGTAATATTAAAGATATCTATGTCTGGACATTCATTACATTTGATGAAAAAACTAATTTATATAAAATAAATATTAGAAGTAAAGGACCAGTTATTAATGAAACAGCAGCCAAATATGGCGGCGGTGGTCATAAATACGCATCTGGTATAAGAACTTCTAATAAAGAAGATATAGATTTAATAATTAATGATCTAGATAATGATTGTAAACAGTATAAGGAAGATTTAGAAAAAGCTATCTAAATCTTCCTTTTATCTTGACAATACGAATAAATGTATGCTATATATTATTTGGTGATTAAATGAAAATATTAAAATATACCAAATTAAAATCTAATCAATATAAATTATTATTAGATAATGATTTAGAAATAAAACTATATGATGATGTAATAGTTAAATATGATTTAATTAGAAATAAAGAATTAGATGATAAAAAGTTAGAAGAAATAACTAATTACAATAATGAATTAGAAGCTTATTATAAAGCTATTAAGTTTATAACTACTAGATTAAGAACAGAAAAAGAAATATATAAAAAGTTATCTAATGATTATGATAATAAAATAATTAATAAGACTATTAAAAAATTAAAAGAAGAAAAATATTTAAATAATGATATATATTTAAAATGTTATGTAGATGATCAAGTACTTCTTAATAATATAGGACCTAATAAAATAAAAGATAATTTACTTAAATTAGGTTTATATGAAGAAGATATTAATAATTATTTAGAAGGTATAAGTAGAGAAGTATGGATAGAAAAAATAGAAAAGATTATTAATAAGAAGATTAAATCTAATCATAGTTATAGTATTAATAAATTAAAAGAAAAATTACTATATGATTTATCTAGAGAAGGTTTTTATAAAAATATGATAGAAGAAGTAATAGATAAATCTACATTTAATAATGATAACAATCTATTAGAGAAAGAATATGATAAGTTATATAATAAACTATCTAAGAAATATGAATCTAAAGAATTAGAATATCAAATAAAAAATAAACTATTACAAAAAGGTTTCTATTATGATGATATAAGTAATTTAATCCAAGAAAAAAAGAACTATTAATAGTTCTTTTTATTTTATTAACTTCCTTGAGTAGCTTGTTTTTCATAGTAGTTTAATTGATTTTGAATATCTTCAGCATATTTAGTTTGGATATCACTATCAACTATTTCTACATCATATTCTTTTCTTAATTCTTGTAAAGCTTTAACATTAACTACTGGATTTTCTTCAATATATTTAGAACCTAATGTTTCTAGAATATTATCTCTAACATCATCTAAAGAAGCTTTTTCTTTAGTTTCAGTTCTAAGTACTACATGATATCCTAACTCAGTAGTTACCATCTTAGTAGAATATTCTCCATCTTTTAAGTTATAAGCTTGATCTACTAATTCTTTATATTCATCACTTAAAGTATCTTTATTGATAAATCCTAAAGAACCACCATTACTATTAGTACTCTTATCTTCAGAATATTCTTTAGCTAATTCTTCAAACTTATCAGCTATTTCATCTTTCTTAGTATTCTTTAATTCTGAAATAATAGATTCAATCTTTTCTTTAGCTTCTTTCTCAGCAGCAGTCTTTTCTTCATCTGTCATATCATCAGTTACTTTTGGAGTAATTAAGATATGGCTAACTTTAATATCACTAACAATTTCATCTTCATAATACTTTTTAATTTCTTTATCACTTATTTGATCTTTAGCATAATCTTTAATAGCAAAATCTTTTAAATAATATAAATAAATTAATTTCTTATATTGATTAGTAGTATAACCAGTATATTGTTTAATAGTAGAATCTAAATCATCTCCATATTGTTGCTCTAACATTTCCATTTGAGATGTAACATAATCTTCAGCTTCTTGTACTTTATCTTTATACTTATCTTCTAATATTTTCTTATCTATCATATTAACTAGAATTTCTTCAGCATATTCAGATTTCATTTCTTCGTATAGTTCATTAACACTAATCATTGAACCATCCTTCATAGTAACAGCAGCTTCATCTCCATTTGATAATTTAGGAATTTTCTTTCCACAACCTGAAATCATTAATAAACAAAGAACTAATGCAATAATTTTCTTTTTCATAAATCATTTACCTCCTTAACATTAATTATTATAGCAATGAGGCAAGTAAAATACAAGAATTAATGTAAAATAAATGTTAAAAAGGAAATAGCATATTTCCTTGACACTTTTCCGTAATTTCTTTGATTTTATACATTTTTTAAGATATAATTATTATGGTGAGTAGAATGGCAAAGAAGAAAAAAGTAGAACAAGAACCAGAAGAAAAAACATTTGACTTTAGTGCACAACTTATCGGACTACTACTAATACTAGTCGGTATTATCGGCTTTGGCTTTGGACCAGTAGGTAGAAAATTAAAAGAATTTTCTATGTTTTTGGTAGGCGAATGGTGGGCTTGCATTCTAATATTAATTATATTTCTAGGTGCATTTACTATTATTAAAAAAAGATTCCCTAAGTTTTTTACACCAAAACTAATAGGTTTATATTTATTAATTATTGTAGTACTAACAGGATCTCATTACTCTATAATGAAAAAAGCCGATAATGGCCAAATATTCTCATATACTAGAACAGTATATAAAGATAGAATAGCAAGTATGAGTCCTGATGCCAGTATATTTAATAGCGGAGACATGAATAAAAATATTGGTGGAGGTATTATTGGTGCAGCGTTCTCATCATTATTAAATAAATTATTTGGTAATGCAGGAACTATCATAGTATTAGTAATACTTGCAATAGTAGGTTTAATACTACTATTTAGTGTAGATCTCGGCGAAGCTATTATCAACTGGAAAGAGAAGATATTTAATAAATCTGATGACGATGACGAAGACGAAGAGGAAGAAGATGAGGATGAAGACGAAGACGAAGATCCTCATAGAGAGCCAACAATAACAGTTGCCGAAGATATTAAACAAAGCACAATGGCTAACGAAGCAAAACCATTATCAACATTGAGTCATAGTCAATTTTATCAATTACCAAGTTTATCTTTATTAGATGATCCTCCAAAATCTAAAGGAATTAATACAGAATTTACTAAGAATAATAAATTAATACTTGAAAGAGTATTAGGAGAATATGAAATAAAAGGTACTGTAGTTGAAATCCATGTAGGACCAGCAGTTACTCAATATGAAGTAGCAGTACCAGGTGGTACTAAACTAAGTAAGATAGAACATCTAGATAAAGAAATAGCTATGGCATTAGCTGCTAAACAAGTATCTATAGAAGCACCAATACCTGGAAAAAGTACAGTAGGTATTGAATTACCTAATCCAACTATTAGTGCAGTTAAATTTAAAGAAATTATGGGTTTCTTACCCAAAGATGCTGAAAAAGCTCATGTACTAGCAGCATTAGGTAAAGACCTAATGGGTAGAGTACAAGTAATGGATATTACTAAAACTCCACACTTGCTAGTAGCCGGTGCTACCGGCTCTGGTAAATCAGTATGTATGAATAGTATTATAGGTACTATCTTAATGAAATACAAACCAGATGAAGTTAAATTAGTATTAGTGGATCCAAAGAAAGTTGAAATGTCTAACTATAATGGTATTCCACATCTATTATGGCCAGTAGTAACAGATCCTAAAAAAGCATCAGCTGCTCTACAAAGAGTAGTTGGCATGATGGATGAAAGATATGATAAATTTGCTGAAACTGGAGTTAAAAAGATTGAAGAATATAATGAATATGTTGAAAAACATAAATCATCTAATCCAGAATTAGAAAAAATGTATTATTTAGTAGTTATTATTGATGAGTTAGCTGACTTAATGATGGTTGCTGCTAAAGAAGTAGAAGGTTCTATTCAAAGAATTACTCAATTAGCTAGAGCAGCAGGTATCCATCTTATAGTTGCAACACAAAGACCAAGTGTTAATGTTATTACAGGTGTTATTAAAGCTAACATACCATCTCGTATAGCATTTGCCGTTGCATCATTTATTGATTCTAAAACAATATTAGATACAGCGGGAGCTGAAAAACTTCTAGGTCGTGGTGACATGTTATACCTGCCTATGGGACAGAATTCACCAACACGTATTCAAGGATGTTTTATAACTGATGAAGAAATAGAAAAAATAATCAACCATGTTAAATCACAACAACAACCAGTATATGATGAAACACTAGATAAAGTTTCATCATCAGGTTCATCTGATGGCATAGGTTCTGGACCTGGAGGAGACGATGATGATCCACTATACAACGAAATATATGCCTATGTAACATCACAAGAAAAGATAAGTGCATCATTTATTCAAAGAAAATATCGCTTAGGATATAATAGAGCAGCAAGACTTATAGATACATTAGAAGAACGAGGTGTAATAGGACCTCAAAATGGTTCAAAACCTAGAGAGGTTTTAATACATAACGGAGAAGGAGAAGATGAATAATGAATCATACAAAAGAATACCTTGAAGGACAAGGCGTTGACGTTAATGCAGGATTAGAATTATTAGGTGATATGGAAACATATGACATGATATTAGAAGAATTCAAAAATGGATATGCAGATCGTGTAGCAAAATTACAAAGCTATGCATCAGCAAATGACTTAGCAAATTATGCTATTGAAGCCCATGCAATGAAAAGTGATTCTAAATATTTAGGATTCATGACATTAGCTGATCTAGCATATCAACATGAAATGGCTGGCAAAGAAAATAGAGCAGACTTTGTACAAGCAAATTTACAAGCTCTATTAACAGAAGCTAATAGAATTATTGGTATAGTAAATACATATTTAGGTTAAGCAAACATATCGTTTGCTTTTTCTATTTATAATAATCGTTTACCATGATATAATATAATATATTGGAGGCGATAAAATGATATGTCCTAAATGTCAAAAAGAAATACAAGAAAACATTTCATTTTGCCCTCATTGCGGTTACTATGTTAACAAAGTACAAAATGGATTTTCTACATTTGAAAATAATCTATCTGCTACTAAAGTAGATGAAATAAATGATAAAGTAGAAGAACAAAGAAGAACTTTAAAAATAGAAAAAACAAAAAAAGCAGCAATAAATATTAAAAAACAACCAGGTAAAAAGAGTGCAGCTATTTTATATATCTTAACAATAATATTATGGTCATGTGCTATCTTTGTAATAATTAAAACATCTAAAGGAGAATATTTCTTTAGCGATAGTGATTCAGATCCTGTTACAGAAACCGATATGAAAGATAATAATTATTCAGGTGTATCTAAATCAGGTCAAAATGACCTGAAAAGTAGTTTAGATACAACATCTATCGTATATGATAATCAATATCTTAAACAAACTATCTTTAATACGATAGATGATGTATATGCTTTAATAGATTATGATAGCAACAGCCAGAAAAAGAATTGTCCAGCAAATACTAAAGTAGTAGAAGAAAATATAATAAAGAGTTATAATATCAGGGCTGTAAATCTGTGTGAAATGAACGAAGCTTTTGCTAAAGAATTAGCTGAAGTAGCTAGATGGTATTATAATCGTTATCCTAATGCTAGAGGATATATGACTAATTTAACTTTAGCAAACGTTGATCAAGGGGTAACATACATGGCAGCATTCATGCCATTATTTACCCTTGGCACAAGTAATACATCTTCTAACTATCCAGTAGCATATAAAACACAAATAATCTTAAATGCAAAATATTTCATAGATTATACTAGGATAGAAAACTCAGTAGCAAATGGTCGTAATACCGGTTATTTCCCACCTAATGCTACAAGAAGTAGTGCCGTAGCGCATGAGTTCGGTCATTATGTATCATATGTAGCAATGTTAAATTACTATAATACAGAAAACTTTACTTTAACAAAACAAAATCGTTCCGAACTCATTTATAAAGTATATTCAGACTTTAATAATGGAGATTTTAGTTATAAAGTATTACAAGATGCTTATTCGTATTATCATGGAAGTTATACATTTGATGAATTTAGAGCAAGTATTTCCAAATATGCGGTAGCTAAAAATAAAAATGGTGGCTATGTATATGATGAAACTATAGCAGAAGCATATCATGACGTTTATGTTAATGGTGATAATGCTAAAGAAGCTAGTAAGTTAATCATACAAGCACTAGAAAAATATCTATAAGGAGGTAGTGATATGAAAAAAGTAATATTTACAATTATATTAATAGTATTATTCGTACCAATTATTTTAGCATTCACTCCTTCATTTGATATAGATATGGATAATATAAATATAAATAATAAAAGTAATAAATTAATAGAAGAACTAGATAAAAGTTACAAAATAGATACAGATGACTTTAAAGTAGTAAATGCTAATACAGATAAAGTAAAAGAATTTACTAAAAATCTAGTAGAAGTATCTTTTTCAGATAAAGATATAGAAGAAATAAACAAAGAAATAGCTAAACATATTTTCATAAATCCTAATAATGGTATAGAATCATTAACATCTACTATTATGTTAAAAACATATATAGATGATTTATCTAAACATACAATAACTTATGATTATATTAAAGTTATTAGAGTAGTAGAATCTAGTGAAGGAATCTTTACATTCGCATATCTACCTAAAGCAGTAGTAGATGATAAAATACAAGATATGGTAGCATCTTACTGGTTAAAAGAAGTAGATGGCGAATACAAGGTATACTTACCTTGGTTCAGTTTTGGAGATAACTTAACAGATTATTTTAATACTATTGCAGAGAAAGAAGCAAAGGGAGAACATATAGGAGACTCATACAAGAAAATATCTATTACAGGAGAAGAACAAAAATTACCAGAAGAAGAATTACTTAACTCCCTATATAGTGCTAATCTAGATTCTAATGTCCAAGTTACAGCAATGAAAGAAAATGGTATAGGAGTATACGCTAGTGGATTCTTTATTAGTAAAGGAATAGTAGCTACTACTTGGTCTACATTCTTACAATTTCTAAATAATAGTGATTATATCTATGTAAATGATTCTAAAAGAACATATAATATATCAGGTATAGTTGCTGCTAATGAAACATATGACATAGTAGTATTAAAACTAGCTGAAGAAGCAGGCCAACCTGTTAAATTTGCTAAGAGTGAAACTCTAAAAACAGATGATAAACTATTTACTATTAATAGTAAAAATAATAATGGATTCAGTATTAATTATGGATCATTTATAAGTATGGAAAATGGTAGATTAAAGAACTTCCTAGCTTTATCAGAATCAGATGTAGGTAGTGCATTATACAACAGTAACGGTGAAGTCGTAGGTTTCACCGTACCGGATGTATTATCTTCTGAATTATCTTATGCAAACTCTACAGATTATTTAATTAAATTACAAGATTTATTAAATACTACAGGATATAATGATATTAGAACTAAAGATATATCTATATTTAAAGATAAATACTATAATAAAATAACTAAAGAAGTAGAATATCAAGAAGTAGATAAAGCAATCTGGAATAAATTAACATCTATAGGAAGTTTGGAAGATACTATTAAATTACCATTAATTAAAGCTAGTTATAAAGATAAAATATTAAGTATTAGATATAAAAATGAAGCTATTAATTCTTTAGATACTATGTATCTAGTTAAAGACTATACTTCTAATCTAGAAAATGAAGGTTATAAGAAAACATATCTAAAATATAATAAAATGATTTATCAAAATAGAAAATATAAGATAATAATTAAAGAAGATTTAGATTATCTAATAATCTTAATAATGGAGAATTAATATGAATAAAAAGGTTATAATTGGTATAGTGATAGTTACAGTTATATTATTAGCAGTACTTGGAGTTACTTTATATTTAAATAAAAGAATTACAACAAAAGACTTTAAAAATGAAGCGTTTAAAATAACATATGATTCTACATGGAAAGTAACTGAAGATACTAAGTATCTAGCACTACAACATAATAAAACTAAAAGTACTATTAAGATACAATATAAAATGTTAGATGAATCATTTTTAGATACTAATCTATCTCAAATAATAGATGATTTAATGGATAGTATAGTAGATCAAAATACTGGCTTTAATTTAATTAATTATAATAAGAATAATGATAAATATGATTCTTTCTCATATTTGTATGAAAAAGAAAAAGAACAAGTATTAGTAAGAGTATATAAAAAAGATTGTGTATTATTAGTAATGTATTATTCTGCAGATAGTGAAGTATTTGATATAGTACTAGATAGTGTAGATACAATGCTAGATACATTAGAAATATATTCAGGTGAGAAGTAAATGTAAATTTACTTCTTTTTTTAAAAATATTTTGACATACTATCTACAGCGTAATTATAATATTTACAAATCAAGGAGGAATAAATATGTGTGGAATAGTAGGCTATAATGGTAAGAACAAAGCTGTAGATATTCTTTTAGATGGTTTATCTAAATTAGAATATAGAGGATATGATTCAGCAGGTATTGCTATTAGAGATAAAGAAATAGAAATATTTAAATCAAAAGGTAAATTAGTAAATTTAAAAGAGAAAATAAAAGATAAAGAATTAAATGGTACATGTGGAATAGGCCATACTAGATGGGCTACACATGGGGAACCAAGCGAGAATAACGCTCATCCCCATGTATCTAATGATGGTAATGTTACATTAGTACATAATGGAATAATAGAAAATTATCAAGAATTAATTCAAAAATTAGAAAAACATGATTATAAATTTTATTCAGAAACAGATACTGAAATATTAACTAATATTATTGATTATTATTATAAGAAATATAAGATGGGACCTATAGATGCTATTAATAGAACTATGGTTAGAGTTAGAGGTTCATATGCTATAGCAGTAATCTTTAAAGATTATCCAGATGAAATATGGGTAGCTAGAAAAGATTCACCTATGATAATAGGTAAGAATGAAGATGGTACTTATGTAGCATCTGATGTTCCAGCAATCTTAAAATATACTAGAAATGTGTATTATATAGATAATTTAGAAGCAGCTTGCTTAAAGAAAGATAAAATTATATTTTATGATCTAAATGGTGATGAAATTCAAAAAGAAGAAAAAGAAATTAAATGGGATCTATCTGCTGCTGAAAAAGAAGGCTATGAGCACTTCATGATTAAAGAAATAAATGAACAACCAGATGTAGTTAGAAAAACAATTAATTCTTTAGTTAAAGATAATATGATAGATTTATCTAGCACAGGTTTAACACCTGAAGAAGTTAAAAAATTTAAACAAATATATATAGTAGCATGTGGCTCAGCATATCACGTTGGAGTATGTGCTCAATATATCTTAGAAGATTTAACTAACATTCCAGTAAGAGTAGAAATAGCATCAGAATTTAGATATCGTAAACCAATCCTAGATAAGAATGGTTTAGTTATTATAATATCTCAATCAGGTGAGACCGCAGATTCACTAGCAGCCTTAAGAGAAGCTAAAAAAGAAGGAGTTACAACTCTAGGAATAATTAATGTAGTTGGTTCATCTATTGCTAGAGAATCTGACCACGTGTTATATACATTAGCTGGACCAGAAATAGCAGTAGCTACTACTAAAGCATTTTCTACTCAATTAATAGCAACATATATATTAGCAATAGAAATAGCTAAAATTAAAAGAAAGATTAAAGCTACTGAATATAAAAACTTATTAAAAGAATTAAATACAATACCAGAAAAGATTCAATATATTCTAGATAATACAACTAATAAAATACAAAAACTATCTAGTAAATTCAGTCATGTAAAAGATGCCTTCTATATAGGTAGAAATTTAGACTATGCTATCTCTCTAGAAGGAAGTTTAAAATTAAAAGAAGTAAGTTATATTCATAGTGAAGCATATGCTGCTGGAGAATTAAAACATGGTACTATTAGCTTAATAGAAGAAGGAACTCCTGTAATAGGTATAGCTACTCAAGATGAAATATTTGAAAAAACATTAAGTAATATGGTAGAAGTTAAATCTAGAGGAGCTTATGTAATAGCATTAACTCCAGAAGATAAAGATATTAATAATGTAGCTAATTATTCTATTAAAATACCTACTACTAATAAATATTTTTATCCATCATTAACTGTAGTACCTCTACAATTAATAGGATACTATATAACTGTAGCTAGAGGCTTAGATGTAGATAAACCAAGAAATCTAGCTAAGAGTGTAACAGTAGAGTAAAAGGACTATAAGTCCTTTTTATATGTTTAAAACTAATATTTTATTGAATAAAAACCTAATATTTTATATAATTATATATAGGATAGGAGGTGAAGCATATGAGAAGAAACTCTAGAAAAAGAATGTATATTACTTTAGGCCTTTTAATTCTTTTATTAACTATCGCATATGCTTTTTTAACCTCCAACTTAAGTGTTAGTGGTACTAGTAACATAGATGATATTAGATGGGATATTCATTTTGAAAATGCTCAATCTACTAGTAACAGTACAGTTACTCCAACAGTACCACCAAGTGCTCCTGCCGCATCAAAATTAACTACTATAAGTTATGATGTTACTTTTAATGAACCTGGTGATATCTATGAATTTACTATAGATACAGTAAATGGTGGTACTGTCGATGCTATGATTGAATCATATACTTCTAAAATTAAAATAGGTGATGGAGACGAAGTAGTTATAGCATCAAATAAAAGTAATCTTCCTTCTTATTTAGATTATGATGTTACATATTCTGATGGAGGCCAAATACTTGCTAATCATCAATTATTACATGGTGCTATTGAAACAATTAAAGTTAGAATAACTTTTAAAAGTGGTTTAACTATAGCTCAAATAGAAGAAGCAGCTAATAAAGTTATAAGTTTTAATATTAGTATAGATTATAAACAAACTGATGGTACTGAGGTAGCACCTCCTCATGCTCCAGAATCGTTTGCTACTGATTCTTGGGAAACAATTATTAACGCTGTTAAAACAGGTAATACATCTACATACAGTGTTGGAGATACCAAAACAATAGAATTAGGTAATGGACTAGGTACTCATACAGTAAGAATAGCAAATAAATCAACACCTTCAGAATGTAGTACTTCAGGATTCTCTCAAACAGCTTGTGGTTTTGTAATAGAATTTGCTGATATTATTACAGAGAGTCATATGAATCCTGATGGAACATATAAGGAAATAGAATATGTTAATGGTTGGAGTGTAGATGGATGGCCAGCAACTGAAATGAGAGCATATCTAAATGGAACTAAATTCTTAGAAGGAACAGAACTAGAAACAGATTATACAGGAATAGGTATCTATGACGCTTTACCAAAAGCATTAAAAAATGGAATTATAAATACTACAGTAGTAACTGGTCGTTGTCATGGTGAATCAAGTAACCATACTTCAACAGATAAATTATATTTATTATCAACTCACGAAGTATTTGTAGATGATGATGGAGATACATCTACTGGAATAGATCATCGTGATACAGCTTATAATAAAACTAGACAATTAGATTATTATGCAGGTTTAAATGTAACATCTACAAATTATTCTGGTTCTATTAAACAATATAATGGTGTAGATCATTATTGGTGGTTACGTACTCCAAGAAGTACTAATGATTACCATTTCTATCGTATTAAGACAGTAGGTGAACCAGAAAGTGCTAATGCACATGATATGCGTGGTATTTCACCAGCATTTAGAATAGGTTAATAAAATGCAATAAAGACCCTTTATTGCATTTATTTTTTAATTTGTTATAATATATTCGTAGGTGAGATTTATGAGAGTTGAAACCGTAGAATTAAAATGTATGGCAGTTAGAGATAGTCAATATCCAACTGATCAAAAGAACGAATACTTATTAGTAGGTAGAAGTAATGTTGGTAAAAGTTCGTTTATCAACACTATAATATCTCGTAAGAATTTTGCTCATACTAGTGCTACACCTGGTAAAACTCAAACATTAAATTTTTATTTAATTAATGATGACTTCTATCTAGTAGATGTCCCAGGATATGGTTATGCATCAGTAGATAAAGATACTCAAAAAAAATTCGGTATGATGATTGAAGAATATCTAATTAACAGAAAAAATCTAAAAAGAGTATTTCTACTGACTGATTTTAGACATAAACCTACAGAAGATGATGAATTAATGTTTAATTTCTTAAAATATTATAATTTAGATGTTACTATAGTAGCTACTAAATATGATAAATTAAAACAAGCAGATAAAGTTAAAAATGAAAAACTATTATCTGAAACATTTAATCTAAAAGAAAATGATAATATTATCTTATTCTCATCTGTAACTAAAAAAGGTAAAGATGAAGTATTAAACTTAATAGAATCAACAAACAAATAAAATAAAGGTATAATACCTTTATTTTTTTAATATAAATATAATTAAAATTAATTACATATTATGCTATAATTAACATAGGTGTAGTATATGAAAAAGATATTATTTATAATTATATTATTATTTCCATTTATAGTTAAAGCAGAATATGATGAATCAAAAATAACTATAGAATCTTTTGGTATGTCTTATAGAGAAGGATATGGTAGTGAAACATCTACACCTACTATCAGTGGTAGAACAGTTAACTTTTCTTATGAAGTATCAGATATAGGAGATAAAATAATATTTGATATGACAATAAAAAATACATCAGGAGAAGATATAGAACTATATAATAGAACAAGTACTAGTAATCATATAGAATATTTATTAACAACATCAGATCTTAATTATGTAGTAAAAAATAATACTAGTAAAACATTTCAATTACAAGTTAAATATGTTAACCCTGTAGAAGAAAATGATTTAGAAAATGGTCCATATAATGATACATATACTTATTCATTAGTAGTATCTAATGAATTAGGTCAAGAAGATGGTATGCATAATATAGAAGATGTACCTAAGGGTGATGAAGATGAATTAGATGGACCTATAGATAACCCTTATACAAATGTTACATTTACTCATATAATATTAATAGTAAGTGGAATATTTATTATATCTATAGCAGTTATATTAATAATAAGAAAAAAGAAAAGTTTAACTAATATAGTTATAATAATAATTGCTTTAGGAATAATAACACCTATAGTAGCATATGCCTTAAAAACAGTTAAAATATCATTAAAATCATCAGTATCTATAAAAAAATCAATAGTAGTATATCCTGAAGGTAAAAATAAGAATACTGTTACTACAGGAGATATAGTTAAAATATCTAATGAAGAATTCTATGTTATAGATAAGACAGAAGAAGATTTAGTATTATTAGCTAAATATAATTTAAAAGTAGGAGATGTAATTGTTGGAAGTAATATTACTCCTTATTCTAGTAGTGATCAAGGTTATGGTTTACAAAATGCTACCGAAACAGGAACCTTAAAATTCTCTGATACTAATTATTGGAATAATAATGTAGGAGATGGAAAAACATATCCTGGAGCATATAGTCATCCTAATTATCCTTATGTATATGATAGTAATAGTAAACTAGAGCAATATGTTACCAATTATAAAAACTATCTAACTAGTAAAGGAGCATATATAAAAGAAGCTAGATTATTAAAATATAGTGAAGCAATAAAATTAGGATGTAATAATACAGACGAAACTTGTTCACAAGCACCAGATTATGTAACAAGTACTTCATATTGGATAGGTAATGCTCAATATCCAGCATTAGTATGGACGATTAACAAAGATAAAGACTTCTTTGGTGAAGCAACAATTACTAACACTTCATATGGTGTAAGACCAGTAATAGTATTAAGTACACCTACAGAAACACATGAGGTAACTGAACCATCATTACCAACTGCAGTTTGTAAAAGAGCTACAACATTACATCAAGAAGAATGTACTTCAACTACATATTTTAGTTGTAAAACAATGGGTTATACAGCAGATGGTGATAGACATACAACAACAATTATATATGGCGGTTTAGGTACAAAAGGAACATTAACAAATGGTGATGCATTTGATTGTGACGTTAATGGTGATGGAGTATATAATCCAGAAACAGAAAGATTCTATTATTTAAATACCACTGGAAATTATGCTAATTTAGTATATTATAATAACACGGTAAATGGAGTACCTAACTCAACTACAACTGTTTCTTATTACTCACCTGGTCATAACTGGTATGGTCCTATAGATGGTGTTAAACATATGCCTACAACATCACAATGGAGTAATGTTCAATTAAGTAATGTTGATAGAAACATTGTAAATGAGAAAAAAACCAAAAAAACTGCTGGTGGAACATTACCAACTACATTTAGTTATGAAGGATATGCAGCTAGAATGATTACAATCCATGATATAATTGGTACATGTATAAATTCATATACAGATGACGCTTATTTTTCTATTGATAGTTGCAATTACTTATTAGAAAATACAAACTTTAATAAAGCATCTAATGCTGGTGGTTATTGGCTTGAAACTCCAGTAAGTTCTCATAATAGATCTATTTATTCTATAAGAGGAGGATCTGCTCATCTTAATGGAAATGATGGAGCTGAATATGCAAATAATAATATATCAAATGGTATAAGACCTGTTATAGAAATACCATTATCAGATATAGATTATTAAAAAAGAAAACTTAGTTTTCTTTTTTTTATGAAATGTTGTTTAAATTAATGAAACATGTTAAAATACTTCTAGTAAAAAAGGAGGGGTATTATGAAAAAATGTGTATGTTTAATAGGTAGACCTAATGTAGGTAAAAGTACCATATTTAATCGTTTAATTGGTGAAAAGAAATCTATTATATTAGATACTCCAGGTGTAACAAGAGATAGAATATATGGCGATGTAGAATACAATGATAAAAAATTCTTACTTGTAGATACTGGAGGAATAGATTTAGGAGAAGGAGACTTTAATAAAGATATTAAAGTTCAAGCAGAAATTGCTGTTAATGAATCAGATTTAATAGTATTTGTAGTAGATGGTAGAGAAGATCTAACATCTAATGATTTAGCTATTAGAGATATGTTAATGAAAACTAATAAGAAGGTTATTGTTGCTTTAAATAAATTAGATAATGTTAAACTACAAGAAGAAAGAATCTATTATTATTATGAATTAGGATTCGAATATGTAATACCAATCTCTGCTTCTCATAATTTAGGTTTTGATATTTTATTAGATGAAATAACTAAAGATTTAAATAGTGTAGAAGAACCTCAACCAGATTTATTAAAATTCTGTATTATAGGTAGACCTAACGTAGGTAAAAGTAGTTTAATAAATGCTTTATTAAATGAAGAAAGAGCTATTGTATCTAATATAGCAGGTACTACTAGAGATGCTACTGATACTAAATTTAAATATAATGGAGAAGAATATATAGTTATAGATACAGCCGGCATGCGTAAAAAAGGTAAAATATATGAATCAATAGAAAAATACTCTTTATTAAGAAGTCTAAAAGCCATAGATAGATCTGATGTATGTGTATTAGTTATTGATGCGGAAACAGGAATAATAGAGCATGATAAACATATCGCTGGCTATGCTATAGAAGCCGGCAAAGGGCTAGTATTAGTTGTTAATAAGTGGGACACAATCGAAGACAAAGAAGAAGGAATGAAAAAGTGGAAAGAACTTCTTAAAGCAGAATTCCAATTTATGACTTATGCTAAAATTGTCTTCTTATCTGCTAAGACAAAAAAACGTGTACATACTTTAATGCCAGAGATATTATCTGCATTCGAGAATAATTCTAGATTAGTACCAACATCTATTTTAAATAATGTTATATATGATGCTACTAGATTACATGAAGCTCCTGGTTATAAAGGTAAAAAATTAAAAATATATTTTAGTAATCAAACAGGTATTTGTCCTCCAAAATTTACTTTTAGATGTAATGATAAAGGTCTAGTACATTTCTCATATGCTAGATATTTAGAAAATACTATTAGAAATAATTTTGACTTTACAGGTACACCAATTGTATTACAATTTAAGAATAAAGGTAGTAAAGATGATATAGAAGATGATGAATAATCATCTTTTTTTATGTTATAATTATATAGTAGGTGATAGCATGAGATATGTTAAAGAATTTGAAAAAGATAATTCAAATACTAAATTAGTATCTTTAGATGAAATAATAGCTCATCCAGAATTATATACTATTTCTTCTATTGATCTAGATCCAACTATAATTATAAATGATGAAATAACGATTATGTATGTAGATAAAGAACATCCTGTCTCTGTTATAAATGATGCATTAATGGGTAATTGTATAGGCATAGAACAAGAATACTTTAATAACAATAAAGAACAAATAATAACTAAATTAGAATCTTTATTTAAAGTTATAAATGCCTTCTATATGTTAATACCTACAGAATTAATGTCTACCAAAATACTAAAAAGTTTATGTAGTAATCCTAATATTAAAATGATTAAAATAGGTAGTAAGAGTAATCCTTATACATTAACATTAGAAGATTATGAAATAGTAAAAAATTCTAATATAGAAAGTATAGATACTAACTTTATAGTACCAGAATTAGAAACAGTATATGATTCTAAAATAGAATATAATAATAGAAAAAAATTAATATTAGATAAAAACTATACAGATATAATTACAAGTGATTCACTTTATATAAATAGACCTTTAACAGAAGAAGAAATAAATAACTTATGTTTTATTAAAGAAGGCACTAAAATACAATTTGAAAAATTTAATGATTATGATAATATTTTTACTTCAATAAATAAATTAAGATCATATAATAAAAATTATACTTTTAGAATAGTAGTAGAAAGTAAAGATAATTATAATTATAAAAATAAATTTAATGATTATATATTTAATCATCCAGAATATATAGATAATGAAATAACTATTGTTACTGAAATAACTACAGAAACTAATCTTAAAGATTATATTAAATATGAAAAAAGATTATATGAATTAGTTAAACCAGCTCTTAATTTAAGTCCATTAGAAAAGTTCTTATTTGCATATAATATAGCTAAAAAATATAAACCATATAAAGAGAATGAACAAGAAAAAGAAAAATCTAGAAGATTATATGAAGTACTAGATGGAGACTATATGGTATGTGTAGGTTTCTCTAAATTATTACAAGATTTATTAAATAAATTAGATATAAATTGTAGTGGCTTAAGTGTAGGAGTAGATATAGGATTTGATAATGTTCCTATAGATGCAGAACAAATTCCTGAAGATGTTCTAACTAAATCAGGTGGTCACGCTAGATTAAAAGTACATATAGTAGATCCTAAATATGGAATAGATGGTATATATAATTCAGACCCAACCTGGGATAATGTGCTAGAAGAAGATACTTATAACTATGCACTTATGACTCAAGATGAATATAATCATATAAGAAGATATAATTTTATGAATTTCTATAATGTAGATGAATTATATGCTGTACATTCTCTAGAAGAATTCTATTATAAAGTAAATGTTTGGTTAGATAAATTCAAAGATTCATTTGAAGAATTCAGTTTAGAACATCATAATAGAAATATAGAAGACTTTAGAAATAGTTTCAAAATCTTTATGAGTAAATTAAAAGAGGTAGACCCTAAAAACTATGAATGGTATAATTCTACCTATAAAAATCTATATTCTACTAAAGTATTTGCAACTAATATACCTAGATTTATGACTCGTATTCAAAATGTATTAAAGAGTAATAATAATTATGAATTAATAAAAGCATATAATGATTTAAAAGATAAATATTCTAGTTTAGAATATAGTAAAATAGATGGTAAAAAAACAAATAACAAAAAAAATAGAGCTCTATTACAATATTTAATAGATTCATTAAAAGAAATAGATCCTAAAAAATATAGAGAATTCTTTGAAAAATATCCAGAAATAAGAGGCTATGAATTCAAAGTATCTGATGAATATATGAAAAATTGTCTATATGATATAGGAGAATATATAGTATCTAAATCAAATAATCTAATAGAGGGTGAAACCCTCATATCTGCTATAAGATATCTATATGAAAATGTATATAATACTAAAGGAGAAGAACTAGATAGTACAATACAACATATAATAGAAGTAAATAAAAAGAGACAAGAAATATGTTTCCCTCAAAGATATAAAATAGATAGAGATGGTAATAAAGAACCTTATCCACCTTTAAAAAATAAATTTGATTTAGAAGTAGTTGACAAAAAGACATTTTAGAATTAGAATTTAATTAATTCGAAGAAGGAAAACACGATTATTAATAATCTTATTAAAGAGAGTTCATGTTAGGTGTAAATGAATATAAGACTTAATAATTACTATTTCCAGAGTGATTTAATAAAATCCGGGTAATTCCGTTAACAACAATTAAGGTAAAATAAGGATGGTACCGCATTATTTGCTCCTTGCAAATATTGCGGTTTTTTATTTTTCATAGTACAAAGTGAAAAAATACCAAAGAAAGGAAGATAAATATGGTAAATTTTAAAGAAGATGAAAAATTAAATGTTTTAAATCATAGTTGTGCCCATTTAATGGCTCAAGCTATTAAACATTTATATCCAGAAGCTAAATTCTGGGTAGGCCCAGTAGTAGAAGAAGGTTTCTACTATGATATTGATTTAGGAGACAAAAAAATTACTGAAGAAGATTTAGCTGTTATTGAAAAAGAAATGAAAAAATGTGCTAAAGATTCTAAATTAATAGTTAGAAAAGAACTATCTAAAGAAGAAGCTTTAGATATGTTTAAAGATGATCCATATAAAGTAGATTTAATTGAGAGAATGGATCCAAGTGAAACAACTATCACTTGTTATACTCAAGGAGACTTTACTGATTTATGTAGAGGACCACATGTAGAAAATACTAAACTTTGTAAGAATTTTAAATTAACTAAATTTAGTGGAGCTTACTGGAAAGGTGACGCTAATAATAAAATGTTACAAAGAATTTATGGTGTATGTTTCCCAACAGAAGAGGAGCTTAATGCTCATCTTCAAGAGTTAGAAGAAAGAGCAGGGAGAGATCATAGAAAGATTGGTAAAGACTTAGGAATATTTATGATGTCTGACCTAGTAGGTAGAGGCCTACCTATGTATTTACCAAAAGGATTTATCCTTTGGAACATACTAGAAACATATATCAGAAATAAAGAATTAGATAGAAACTATCTACATGTACAAACACCACCTCTAGGTAATGTTAATCTATATAAAACTTCAGGCCATTTAGCTCACTATAAAGATGCTATGTTCCCTATAATGGAAGTAGAAGATGAAGAATATGTTCTACGTCCAATGAATTGTCCACATCACATGGTTATTTATGGTAATGATATTCACTCTTATAGAGATTTACCTATCCGTATAGCAGAAATAGCTAGAGATTGTAGATATGAAACAAGTGGATCATTAAAAGGAATTGAAAGAGTAAGAACATTCTGTCAAAACGATTCTCATATCTTCTGTACACCAGATCAAATAGAACAAGAATTTAAAGGTGTAGTAGACCTAATTCTTGAAGTATATAAAGAAATGGGAATTACAGATTTTAGATTTGAATTATCATTAAGAGATCCAGAAGATAAAGTTAAATATCATCAAGATGATGAAATGTGGAATAAAGCAGAAGATGCTTTAAGAAAAATAATGAAAGACTTAAAAATACCATATGTAGAAAAAATAGGAGAAGCAGCATTCTATGGACCTAAATTAGATGTTCAATTAAAACCAGCAGTAGGTAATGAATTTACTTTATCTACTTGCCAATTAGATTTCTGTTTACCTGCAAGATTTGATCTTAACTATATAGATTCAAATGGAGAAAAGAAAACACCAGTTGTTATACATAGAGCAATCTTTGGTTCTATAGATAGAACTATAGCATTCTATCTTGAAGAAACAAAAGGTTATTTACCACTTTGGTTAGCTCCAGTACAAATTCAAATATTACCAGTTAATAACGAATATCATTTAGATTATGCTAATGAAATATATAATAAATTAAAAGCATTAGGTTTAAGAGTAGAACTAGATGATAGAAATGAAAAACTAGGATACAAACTACGTGAAGCAGTTATTAAAAAAGTACCTTATATGTTAGTATTAGGTCAAAAAGAAGTAGATAATAAAACTATATCTTATAGAAGAGCAGGAAGTGAAGAAACAACTACTGTATCATATGATGAATTTATTAAATTAATAAATAGTGATATAGAAAATAAAACTAGATACGATAAATAAAAGGAGATTTAAAATCTCCTTTTTTATGTTATAATAAAAACATAGTAGGGAAGTGTATATATGAAAAAGATATTATATTTTATCCTTTTATTATTTATATTATTATTCCCTTTATCTATTAAAGCAGAAGAAGATATTATAATAGAATCTATTACTCCTACTAATCTTAATGGAGACTTAATAGAAAATAATACAGCAACTGCTAATGGTAAAAAAATAAACTTAAATCTAAAATTATTCTATCCAGGTGATTCAATAGAATATGATTTAACTATTAAAAATACATCAACCAAAGATTTATATATAGATGAAGGATATTTAAAAAATAATAAATATATCTATTATACACTTACTTTTAATGATAATACTAATAGTATAAAAGCAGGAGAAGAAAAAGATGCTAAATTAAATGTAGAATATGTAGATAGATTAGATCCATCTCTTTTAAAAAATGATTTATATGACGAAACATCTCATATTATAATTAATCTTACAGATGAAGAAAATACTTCTAATAACATTTTTAATCCTAATACAAGCGATTATATACAAAAAGTATTATTACTATTAATAATATCTTTAGTATTATTAATAATATCCATAAAAATAAATAAAAAAATAAAATATTTAATTATTATAATTAGTTTAATGATAATTTCTCCAATGATTATTAAAGCAATAACAGTTATAGATATAGAAATAGAAGCTAAAATATACATTGATTGCCAAGAATCAACTTTCTTACCAGGTCCAGAAATAAATATGATATGGAAAAAAATGGCTGGTAATAATGCTGTAAATGATACAGATTATCAAGATCGTAAAATAAAACATATAGAGCAAGTAGATGAAATATCAGAAGAAATAAAAGAAAGAGCAAATATTATATCTGTAGAAAACTCTATACCAATATATTCTTGGTATGATGAGAATACTAATAGTATATATTGGTATAGTAGAGCTAATAGAATATATATGAATCCAAATGCATCTCAAATGTATCAAAGATTTTATACTGTAGAAAACTTCGATATAGGAAATATAATAGTAAATAAAGTAACAAATATGAATAGTTTATTTAGAGATTTAGGTAATGAATCTGAAACATTTACTCTAAATCTAGGAAATGATTTTGATACATCAAATGTTACAAATATGTATAAGATGTTTTCTCATACTGGTAATTCTAGTAAAGTATATACACTAGATTTAGGAGATAAATTTGATACATCAAAAGCAACTAATATGTATTATATGTTTGCTCATAATGGTTATAGTAATCCTAATTTCACACTGGATTTGGGAGATAAATTTGATACCTCAAATGTAACAAATATGGGTAGAATGTTTGAAGGAACAGGATATGCTAATCCTAATTTTACTTTAGACTTAAAAGATAAATTCGATACATCTAATGTAACTGATATGAGTTATATGTTTTACACTACAGGTTATAATAGTACTATTTTTACATTAGATTTAGGCGATAAATTTGATACCTCAAAAGTTACAAATATGTCTAATATGTTTGCATCAACAGGATATAAAAGCGAAGTATTCACACTAGATTTAGGCGATAAATTTGATACCTCAAAAGTTAAAAATATGCAAGGTATGTTTAATGGAACTGGTTATAAAAGTCTTGTTTTTACACTTGACCTAAAAGATAAATTTGATACCTCAAATGTTAAAAATATGTATCAAATGTTTAAAGATACAGGTTACAACAATACATCATTTACTTTAGAATTAGGAAATAAATTTGATACATCAAATGTAACAAATATGGAAGGAATGTTTCAAAATACTGGATGTAATACTACAATTTTTACATTAGATTTAAAAGATAAATTTGATACATCAAATGTTACTAACATGAAAAATATGTTTTATCAAACAGGAAGAGAAAGCAAATCATTCACATTAAATTTAGAAAATAACTTTGATACATCAAATGTAACAAATATGGAAGGAATGTTTCAAAATACAGGACGTAGTAGTACAACTAATTTCACATTAGATTTAAAAGATAAATTTGATACATCAAATGTTACTAACATGAAAAATATGTTTTATCAAACAGGAAGAGAAAGCAAATCATTCACATTAAATTTAGGAAATAATTTTAATACTTCAAATGTAACTAATATGCAATCGATGTTTTATGAAACAAATTACAATGGCGAGACATTTGCTCTAGATTTAGGAAATAACTTTGATACCTCAAATGTTACTAATATGTATACAATGTTTATGAACACGTGTTACAATTGCAAAACATTCACATTAAATTTAGGAAATAACTTTGATACATCAAATGTAACAAATATGGAAGGAATGTTTCAAGCTACAGGACGTAGTAGTACAACTAATTTCACATTAGATTTAAAAGATAAATTTGATACCTCAAATGTTACTAACATGAAAAATATGTTTCATCAAGCAGGAAGAGATAGTAAATCATTCACTTTAAATCTAGGTAATAAATTTGATACATCAAATGTAACAAATATGTATCAAATGTTTAATGATACAGGAAAAGCTAGTTTAGTAATGACTTTAGATTTAGGCGATAAATTTGATACCTCAAATGTTACTAATATGGATGGTATGTTTAATTCAGTTGGTTTTTCAAGTACAATATTTACATTAAATTTAGGAAACAAATTTGATACATCCAAAGTAACCAATATGAGAAAAATGTTTAAAAACGTTGGAAGAGCAAGTACAGTATTTACCTTAGATTTAGGAAATAAATTTGATACCTCAAATGTTACTAATATGAATGATATGTTTAATTCAGTTGGTTATAGTAATCCTAATTTCACGATTAATTTTGGTGATAAAATAAATACCTCAAAAGTAATTGATATGGAATTTATGTTTGAAAATATAGGTAATGCTAATAATCAATTAGAACTAGATTTATCAAAATTTAATTTTAATTCAGTAACTAAATATAATAATATTTTTAGTTATATAAAACCAACCACTAAGATATATGTAAGTAATAGTGAACAACAACAATGGATTATTGATAAACATAATAATTTAACAACAGATAATGTAATTATTAAATAATAAAACTGATATTCAATATCAGTTTTTTCTTACTTAAATCCTAATAAAATGGTATAATTATATTAAGAAAGAACTGATCAACATGTTTTGTATAGAAGATGAAATTAATAAATTAAATATTGATAAAAAATTAATAAAAAAATTAAAATCTAATGATATAAACTATATAAAAGATGTTTGGTCATTAAAAAGAAAAGAATTAAAAGAAAAAGGATTTACAGATCAAGAAATAAAAACAATTATTATATCTCTTCAATTAGAAGGATTAGATTTAAACAAAAAGATATATGATTAGTGTAAACTAATTATATTTTTTTATTGCACATAAAATAATTATTAGATATCATTAAGATAGAAGAGGTGTTAATCTTGGCAAAGAAAGTAAGTAAGAAGGCTGCAGCTTCAGCTGCAAAACAAGAAAAAATATCTAATATCACATTTAAAGTAGTAGCATGTATTTTATTATTTGCGGCTGGATTTGTTATTGGCTGCGCAGCTTCTGCAAGAAGTGTATATAATTCAAAAGTAGATAAAGAATCTGTAAATGCAATAGAAGAGCCTTCAGAGTAAAAGGTTAGTATAACTAACCTTTTTTTCATGTTATAATATTTCTGGTGAATAATATGAAATTAATAATAGCTAGTGATATTCATGGTAATGTAACATATACTAAAAAATTAATAGATTTAATTAATAAGATTAATCCAGATAATATTATACTATTAGGAGATCTATTAGCATCTTATAGCTTTGATGATGATTTTGATACATATGAAGTAGCTAACTTATTGAATCAGTTTACTCCTAAAATAATCAGTGTTAGAGGTAATTGTGATTCATATGAAGATAATGAACTATTATGTTTTGATAATAATAAAAATTTTAGAACAATAGAAGTAGATGGTATAACATTTACTTTAACGCATGGACATTTATTTAATCAGTATCCTTTCTTATTAGAAAGTGAATACTTACTATATGGTCATACTCATTATTATGATTTACATACTAATCATATAAATCCAGGTAGTGTAGGATTACCTAGAGGAGGAAATGACCATACTTGTGTTATATATGAGAACAAAAAAATAGAATTATTTAGCCTAGATAGTAATAAAATAATAGAAACTAAAGAATTATTATAGTATAATTATTATGTGGGGATGGTATTATGAGGAATTATTTAGGAGGTTTAGTAGGATTTGTAGTTGGAGACGTTCTAGGTTTTCCAAATAGCGGGCTAACCCGTGAAGAGTTATTAAAGAATCCTATAACTACTATTCAACCTTTTAAAGATCCAAGTATCGATTTTGGTTCTTGGTCTAACAATACTTCTTTAATGATAGCAACAGTTGATTCAATTAACGCAAAAGTATCTATCGATTATGAAGATATCATATTAAAATATTCAATTTATAAAAATCATGCATCTTATACTCCTATAGGAATAGTTTTAGATATCGATCATACAACTCAAAGAGCAATAGATAAATACGTAGAAGAAAAATGTGACCCACTAACTTGTGGTAGTACTGAATCATTAACAAATAAATCCTTAATAAGAATATTACCAATAGCTTATTATGCTATAGATACCCATTTAAAAGATTTAGAAGTATTGGAATTAGTTAAAAATATTTCCTCACTAACTCATTCTAATGAAATATGTTTAATGGCTTGTTATATATATGTAAGATTTGCTATGTTCCTTATAAATGGTAAAGATAAACTAGCAGCATATAATATGACTAAAGCAGTAGATTACACTATGTTTAGTGAAGATACAATTTCTAAATTTGATAGAATATTAAAAAATGATATAAGTAAATATAAATTAAAAGAAATAGAAACAGATGATAATGTAATTCATTCTTTAGAAGCATCTATCTGGGTATTCTTAAATTCTAATAATTATAAAGAATCTATTATAGGTAGTATTAATCTAGGAGAAGATACTGCTTCTCTAGGAGCTCTAACAGGAGCCCTATCAGGAATTGTATACGGTTACGAATCAATTCCTGAAGAATGGCTAGATAAAATACTAAAAAAAGACTATATTATGGATATATTCGAGGAGTTTTGTGAAAATAAATATTAGGAATAAAAAGGTGTTATTATGAATAAGATAAAAAATATTGTAATTATAAGTTTAGTTTTACTATCAGGAGTATTAGCATTTCTATTATATAGAAGTATGAATGAATCATGTGAATGTAAATGTAAAGAATGCGAAGAGAAAAAAGAAGAAAAACCAAAATTAATTAATTCAGGAGAATTTGAAAGAAAACCTATAGAAGAAGTTACTGGATTAAAAGATGGTTACAAAGTATTAGGAATAGCAACAAATAAAGCAAGTTATGATGAATTAACAAGTGATATATCTTTTGAAGTAATAGATTATGAATACGATGAAGATCGTCAAACTAATTGTGTATCAAATGGTAATGATGAAACAAATTGTATTAGTGCTAAAAGAGTAGAAAAAGATTATGACAGATATGTATATGCTTTAGTAGCATTCCAAATAGATGAATGTAACGCTTCAATATTATATGACGGTTTCTATTTAACTGAATATATTAATTTAAGTTTTACAGAAACAACTCATTGTGGAGTATGTGCATTAAATTACTATTTATATGAAATAGGTATACCAAGAAAATACTATAATGCTCAAGAATTAAATGTAGAATTCACATTAGAAGATGATGGTAAAGAATGTGATCCAAATATAGCATATAAACCAGTAATGTATTTATATCCAACACAAGATATAGATTTATCTATAACATTTGATAAAGAAGAATTATTAACAACTACATATCCAAAATATAATAATGGATGGAATGTTAAAGTCTTAAAAGATGGATCTATCTATGATGAAAATAATAAATATTATTATGCTTTATATTGGGAATCTCAATATAATCATAAAGTAGATTTCAGAGAAGGATTCTATGTTAATAAAGATAATGCAATAGATTTCTTAGAAGAAAAATTAACTATCTTAGGTTTAAATGATAAAGAAAGAAATGAATTTATAATGTATTGGTTACCAATAATAGAAAAGAACGAACATAATCTTATCTATTTTGAAACTACTGAATCATTAAATAATAATGAACCAATTAACTTCTCTATTAAACCAGATACTCTAATTAGAATAAGAATGCATATCAAGAAGGTTGATAAACCTTATACCATTAGAGAACAAAAACTAACATCTCCTACAAGAAGCGGTTTTACCGCTATTGAGTGGGGTGGAGTTATATACTAATAAAAGTAAATATTTAATATTTACTTTTTTAATTCTTAATTATCTTTAATACTTATTAAGTAATATTTATGTTATAATTACAAGAGGCAAGGAGAATTATTATGAATAAAAGAATAATAATAATTACTATAATATCATTAATTATAGATCAATCTACTAAGATACTTGCCTCACTACTGTTAACACTTAATGATCAAACACAAATTATAAAGAACTTTTTCTATTTAACTTTATGTCATAATACAGGAATGGCTTGGAGTATTCTAGATAATAAAAGATTCTTAATAATTATATTTTCTATAATAGCATTAATATTTATTTATAGATTTATGAAAACGTTTAAAAATAATTTGAGAAATAATATAGCATTTGGTTTACTACTAGGTGGTTTATTTGGTAATTTAATAGATAGATTATTTTTTGGCTATGTAACAGATTTCTTAGATTTCTATCTATTTGGTTATGATTATCCAATATTTAATATGGCTGATATATTTATAGTAGTATCAATTATATTATTAATTATTTCTATACTAAAAGGGGATGATGAAAGTGAAAGTAATAGCACAAAACGAAGAAAGACTAGACAAGTACCTAGCGAATAATACTGAGTATTCTCGTTCTATTATTTCCAAGATGCTTAACAGTAATTTAATTACTGTAAATGGCAAACAAGAAAAACCAGCTTATAAATTAAGAATAGATGATATTATTGAACTTCCTGATTCTTATCAAACAGAAACTAATATTAAACCAACTAAAATGGATATAGATATAGTTTATGAAGATGATGATATCTTAGTTATAAACAAACCATCAGGATTAGTAGTACATCCTGGTGCTGGTAATTATGATAATACTTTAGTAAATGGTCTTTTAGATTATACAGAAGAATTAAGTGATAATAATGGAGAAGAAAGACCTGGTATAGTTCATAGAATAGATAAAGATACTAGTGGTCTTCTATTAGTAGCTAAAAATAATAAATCTCATGCAATATTATCTGAATATTTTAAAAATCATGATAAAATAAGAAGAGAATATATAGCGCTAATATGCGGAGAATTTCCGCATGAATCTGCTACAATAGATGCTCCAATAGGAAGAGATCCTAAAAATAGAAAGAAAATGACTGTTATAGCAAATAACTCTAAAAATGCTATAACACATTTAAAAGTATTAAAAAGATATAAAGGGTTTACCCTTGTATCTCTAGTGTTAGAAACAGGACGTACTCATCAAATAAGAGTACATATGAATTATATTGGATATCCAGTATATAATGATCCAGTATATAATACCAAAACAACAACTGAATTTGGTCAATTCTTACATTCTAGTAAGATGGATTTAATCCATCCAATCTCAGGTAAAGAAATGCATTTTGAATGCCCTTTACCTGACTCATTTAAAAACTTTCTAAACACATTAGAAGAGAAATAGAATTTACTATCTATAAAAAATATAATAAAATATAGGGAGAGGTGTAAAATAGTGAGTACAATAGTAATGGATAAAAAAGATGAAGTCATAATGCGTTTAGTTCATTATTTTATAACAGAAGGTAATTATAATCCTATAATAGTTAATGGTGTTAAAGATGAAATATGGTTAGAGAATGATCAAGGACCATATAGAATAATTAGAATAAACTCTAATACCATACTTAATAAAGAACAATTAGAATATGATTGTTTAAAAATAGATAATATATCAAAACAAATAAGGAAAAAAACTTTATCCTTTAAAATAAATACATTAAATATATTACTAAATGTTAATGAAGATTTAAAAATAGAAGATCAAAAAAATATAGCATATGTTCCAGTATATGATAATGATTTGAATTTTAAAAATGAAAAGATATTAGAAGCTTTTCCTGATATAAATGATAAAATCTTAAAAGATTCTTCAGGAATAGACTTAATAGTAAATGTAACTCAGGATATTAATACAAAAACAGAAGTAGATAATAGGAGGTATGACAAAGTGTTTTCACAAAAAAAGATTATCATAACACCACTTATAATGTTTGTATGCGTTTTAATGTTTGGTTTAACTTATATGATGTCAGATACTAATAATATTATTACTGCTGATCCTCAAACTTTATTAAAACTTGGTGGAAATTTATACATTTATATTCAAAAAGGTGAATTCTGGCGATTATTTACTTACATGTTCTTACATGGTTCTGTAATGCATTTACTTATGAATATGTATTCACTTCATATTATAGGTAATCAATTAGAAACTTTTATTGGTAAGAAAAAATTCTTTATAGTATTTGTAGTTAGTGGAGTATGCGGAGGTTTACTATCCGCAGTAGCTGCCCCAATATTCAATCCAGGACAAAATATAGTTTCAGTAGGAGCTTCAGGCTCAATATTTGGCTTGGTAGCAGCTCTTTTATACTTTGGTTACCATTATAGAACTTATTTAGGTGTAGCATTAAAAACTCAATTAATACCAATAGTTATAGCTAACTTACTAATTGGTTTTATTACTAAAGGTATGGATAATGCTTGCCATATAGGTGGACTTATTGGAGGTTTCCTAACTATTATGATGTTAGGTATTGAAGGAAAGACTAAACCATCTGAAAAAATCAGTGGTGCAATCTGTTTATGTATCTATATAGTTTTCCTATATTATTTATTATTAAAATACATCTAAAAAAGAAGAAAATTTCTTCTTTTTTTTATTAAACAATGGAAAAGTATGATATAATTATCTAGTATAGAGGGAGTGGGCTAAAGTGGAACATTCATTCTTACCATCAATAGCATTTCAGATAATTTCACTTATGTATATAATGGTAGTAGCAATTAAATATGCCTCTACAAAAAAAATATCTACTTTAGATAATTTTGTTTTTAAGACACTATTATATTGTTTAATTTTTCTACTAATTACAGACATTGCCTCAGTAATGTTTGCTTTCTTATGTCCAAATATTAATATTAATTATACTCTATGCAAAGTTTATTTAATGTTCTTAATAACTTGGTTATGTATATTTACTTATTATATATTCTTAATATTTTCTAAGAAGAATCAAGGATATGTAGAAATAAAAGAGAATAAGGAAATGCCATATTTCCTTAAAGTCTTTAAGATATTCGCTGCTTTTATTACAGTATTTGATTTAACTATATTATTTTTACCAATACAAATAAGTATAGAGAATGGCCAAATGTATTCATATGGTCCATCAACTATATTCTGTTATATTATAGCAGTATTAAATATAGTAGCATGGGTTATTATGATTGCTTTAGGAGCTAAAAAAGCAACTAAAGGAAACTTCTTCTTAGTATTAATAACTTTATTTTTAATGATATCAGCAGCAGTGATTCAATACTTTAATCCTGCTATCTTAGCAGTATCTTCTGCCGCATCTTTTGCTACTGTAGTATTTTACTTTGTATTAGAGAATCCAGATATTAAATTAATTGAAGAACTAAATGTTGCAACTTCTCAATCAGAAAAAGCAAATATGGCTAAGAGTGAATTCTTATCTAATATGTCTCATGAAATTAGAACACCACTTAATGCCATAGTTGGTTTTTCTAAAGCATTAAGCGAAGAGAAAATATCAGACAGAGCAAAAGATGAAGTAAATCAAATAATAGCATCTTCCCAAACTTTACTAGCTATAGTAAATGATATCCTAGATATATCTAAGATAGATGCTTCTAAATTAGAAATAGTACCATATGAATATGATTCAGCTAAGATGTTTAAAAAGGTTATTAATTTTGCTGAAGAAAAACTTAAAAATAGACCTATAGAGTTAAGAACTCAAATAGATAAAAGAATACCTCCAGTATTATATGGTGATAAAACTAGAGTAGAACAAATAATATTAAATCTAGTTAATAATGCAGCTAAATATACTAAAGAAGGTTATATATCTATTTTAGTTAATTCAGAAAAAATAGATGATGAAAATTGTGAATTAACTGTAATAGTAGATGATTCTGGTATAGGAATAAAAAAGGAAGTTCTACCTGAATTATTTAATCAATTTAATAAAATAGAAACAGAAGTTGATGTTAAAACAGATGGAGCTGGTTTAGGTTTAGCAATTACCAAGAAATTACTTGATATGATGGGTGGTTCAATATCAGTAGAAAGTGTTTATGGTAAAGGATCTAGATTTAAAATAACAATAATTCAAAAAATAATAGATAAAGAAGCATCAGAACTTGAAACTGAAGAAGATGAAGTTATAGAAGTATTTGATGCATCTGATAAAAAAATAGTTGTAGTAGATGATAATAATGTTAACTTAAAAGTTGCTAAAAAATTATTATCTGAATATAACATAGATGCAGAATTATTATTATCGGGAATAGAATTATTAGAGAAAATAAAAACTGGTTCTAAATATGATTTAATCTTCCTAGATGAAATGATGCCACGTATGAGTGGAACAGAGTGCTTAGATGAAATAAAAAAATTAGATTATTGTGATTCTAAAATAGTAGCACTTACTGCTAATCAAACTCCAGGAATGAAAGAAAAATATCTCAAAAAAGGATTTGATGATTACTTATCAAAACCAATAGAAAAAATAATTTTATATCATATATTGAAAAAGTTTTTAAAAGAACCAAATAAAGAAAAGGATGTGTTATAGATGGAATTAGGAATGTTAAAATATGCACTATTTCAAATAATGTCATTATTTTATATAGTATTAGTAATGTTCGTATATTTCTTTAAGAAAAAAATAATGACACTAGAAAACTATATATTTAGTGCTTTAATTATAATCACAGTATTATTCTTAATAGTTGATATTGGCACAGTATTCATACCATCAATGACAACCAATATGTTCTTAATAAGACTAATTAATAGATTTTGTGTATTCTTTATAGTTTCATGGTTGGTAGTATTTTCATATTATATATTTGTTATATCATCTAAGAAAAATCAAGGATATATAGCATTAAAAGAGAATAAAGAAGTACAATATTTTAAAAATGTTGCTATGTATTATTTATTTATCTTAACAATATTTGGAGTATTATGTTTTACACTAGATATATCTGTTAGTGAACAAAATGCAGCCATAGCAGAAGGACCAGTAACATATATTGCATATGTTTCTGTGGCCTTATCAGCAGTATCAATAAGTATCTCTACAATTAGAGGATTCAATAGAAAAGATAATAAAAAAGATAATAAGAAATATATACCAGTAGTAGCATTCTTACTATTAATAATTATTACAGCAATACTAACTTTCTTATTTCCATCATTATTATTAGTTAGTTCAGTAGCAGCATTCGTATCAGTATTATTATTTTTTACTATTGAAAATCCAGATGTTAATTTAATTGATAAATTAAATAACGCCAGAATTGCTGCAGATAAAGCTAATACAACTAAAACAGAATTCCTATCTAATATGTCTCATGAAATTAGAACACCTCTTAATGCTATAGTAGGTTTTTCTCAAGCATTAAAAGATGAAGATATTTCAGATGAAGCTAAAGATGAAGTAGATGATATTATTATGTCTAGTAATAACTTACTAGAAATAGTTAATGGTATCTTAGATATATCTAAAATTGAATCTAATAAACTAGAAATAGTTAATGCTGAATATGATTCTCAAAGAATGTTTAAAGAAATTATATCTTTAGCTAAAGCAAGATTAGCATCTCGTCCTATAGATTTAAAAATTAATATAGATCAAGGATTACCACCTGTATTATATGGTGATTATTTAAGAGTTAAACAAATAATAGTTAACTTAGTAACTAATGCTACTAAATATACTAGAGAAGGTTATATATCATTATCTTTAAAATGTACTAGAGAAGGTAATAAAGTTAACTTACATGTAGAAGTAGCAGATACTGGTATGGGTATTAAAAAAGAAGATATAGATAAATTATTTACTAAATTCCAAAGATTTGATTTAGTAAAGAACTCTTCTACAGAAGGCACAGGCCTTGGCCTTGCCATTACTAAGAGTTTAGTAGAACTTATGGGAGGTTCTATTAGAGCAGAAAGTGAATATGGTAAAGGAACTACATTTATAGTAGATATTATTCAAGGTGTAGTAGAAAAAGAAGTTAACCAAATAGAATCAGCAATAGAAGAAAATGTTAAACCATTTAAAACATATAATAAGAAAGTATTACTTGTTGATGATAATGCGGTTAACTTAAAAGTTGCTAAGAGACTTCTACAAGACTATAACATAGAACCTGATATGGTATCATCAGGTCAAGCTTGTTTAGATAAAATAGCAAGTGGAGAAGTATATGACCTGATATTCATGGATGATATGATGCCAAAAATGAGTGGTACAGAATGTTTTGAAATCTTAAAGAAAAGAGAAGGTTTCGAAACTCCAGTAGTAGCTTTAACAGCAAATGCTATAACTGGTATGAAAGAAAGATACTTATCATTAGGTTTTGATGATTATTTAGCTAAACCAATAGTTAAAAATCAATTATATAGAATTATCAAAAAGTTCTTAAGTAGTTCAATGGATTTCTCGGATATAAGAGTAAATGGTGATTTACCTCCAGAAGGAGTAAAAGAAACACCAGTAGTAGAAGAAAAACCAATTGTTGAAGAACCGATTGTTGAAGAAACTAAGGTAGAGGAAAAAGTTGAATTACCAGCTGCTAAACCATTAGCTAGAAGAATGAATACTTCTATAGATTTAGATTTACCTAAATCACTTGATCTACCTACAGAGATAGATGTTCCAGAAGAAGATAAAACAATAGCATTAAGTATAGATCAAGTTAAAGATTTTGATTCATCTCTAATTGAAAAAGAAATAGATTCTTTCCAAGAACAAAAAGTTGAAGAAGTTAAAATTCCAAATGAACCTGAAGCAGAAAATGAACCAGTTTCTGAAGAAGTAGTAGAATCTTCTGAAGAATCTACTCCTACAGGAGAAAAGAAAGATAAAGAATTCTTAGAATCTAAAGGAGTAGATGTAGATCATGGCCTAGAACTATTAGGTGATATGGAAACATATGATATGTGTATTGAAGAATTTGCTAATGGATTCGAAGAAAGAAAAAGAAAATTAGAAGAATATAAAAATAGTGGCAATATGCCAGATTATGCTGTTGAAGTTCATGCTATGAAGAGTGATTCTAAATATATGGGCTTCATGACATTAGCAGATTTAGCTTATCAACATGAAATGGCAAGTAAAGAAAACGATACAGCCTTCGTTAATGATAATTATGACTCATTAATGGAAGAAGCTAATAAGATTTATAAAATAGTAAAAGAATATTTAGGAATATAAAAATAGTAAAGGAGGGATAATATGACCTTTGAACAAATAGCATTTTCTTTTCTTCAAATAATTACACTAATATATGTATTTACTATATTAATTGTATATTCAAGAAAAAAGAAAATTATGACAATAGAAAACTATATATTTACTGTAATGTTAATAATAGTATTTGTTTCAGTATGTATTGATATAATATCAGTCATTGTCCCTTATACTTTACATAATGATACTCTAACAATCTTAGTTAATAGATTTTATACTTTATCATTAGATTACTGGTTATTAACTTATATTATGTATATCCTAGTAGCTACATCTAAAAAGAATCAAGGAGTAGTACCATTTAAAGATAATAAAGAAAAAAAATATTTTGAAAAAACAATATTCAGAATGTTAATAATAGCAGCAATAGCTACAATATTGAATTTTACTTTATCTATGGATATAGTAAAAGATCAATACTGGATAGTAGAAGGTTGGGCTACATACTTATCTTATTTAATTGCTTTTGAAGGATTATTAGTAATATTTTATAAATTAATAGAAACTAGAGGAAAAATACCTAAAAGAACTTCAGTAGCAATATTTGCTTTTGCAATTACAACAGCTCTAGGTATAGCAGTACAATTAATATTACTTCCATTATTTATTGTTAGTTCCTTAACTGGATTTATTACAGTATTATTATATTTTACTTTAGAGAATCCAGACTTAAATATGATAGAAGAAATAAATATAGCAGTAAAATCTGCTGAAAGAGCAAAAGAAGCAAAAACTGAATTTTTAACTAATATGTCTACAGAAATAAAAACTCCATTAAATGCTATATTTGGTTTCTCAAGAGCTCTTAAAGATGAAAAATTATCACCTAGTGCTCAAGAAGAAGTAAACCAAATATTAATATCATCTAATAACTTAATGGAAATAGTTAATGATATCTTAGATATATCTAAAATAGAATCAGGTAAAATAGAATTTGCTGAAATAAATTATGATTCAGTAAAATTCTTTGAAGAAATAGCTGAAAAAGCAGAACACATGTTAGCTAAAAAACCAATTAAATTTAAAGTAGAAATAGATAATAAATTGCCTACAGTATTATGTGGTGATATCTATAGAGTAGATCAAATAATAATGAACTTATTATCTAATTCTATTAAATATACTAATGAAGGAACTATATCTTTCATAGTTAGTGGAGAAACACTTAATGACCATTGTAATTTAACTATTATAGTAGATGATACTGGTAAAGGAATCTCCAAAGAAAATCTAGGTAAATTATTTACTAATTTCCAAAAGTTAGAACCAGTAGAAACAGAATCTACACTAGGTACAGGACTTGGTTTATCTATAACTAAATCACTAGTAGAATTAATGAATGGTACTATTAAAGTAGAAAGTGAAATAGGTAAAGGAACTAAATTCACAGTAGAAATAGTACAACAAATAGTTAATAAAGATTTATCTGAAATTAATTCAGAAGAATATACAGATTATAAACCATTTAGTGCAGAAAACTGTCGTGTAATAGTAGTAGATGACAATGTTATTAACTTAAAAGTAGCTAAGAGATTATTAAAAGATTATAATCTAGAACCAGAACTTATTACTAACGGAGAAGAATTAATTACTAGAATAGAAAATGGTAATAAATATGATTTAATCTTCTTAGATGAAGTAATGCCAAAAATAACTGGTTCAGAAATATTAAAAATATTAAAAGAAAAAAGTGATTTTAATACTCCGATAGTAGCATTAACTGCTAATCAAGAAGAAGGTGCTAAAGAATCATTTATTCAATCAGGATTCAATAATTATTTAGCTAAACCAATAGTTAAAGAACAATTATATATAATTATGAAACAATATTTAATTCCAAAAGAAGAATCATATACCGAAGATGATGATAATATAGCAACTTTTGAATTATAAAAGGAAGTGAATTATATGGATCAAGTAGTATTTAATCTATATATACAAATAATATCTATGATTTATATTATTACTACTTTATTCATATATTCTCATCAAAGAAAAATCATCACTATCGAAAATAAAATATTCAATGAAATAGTTATAATAAATCCAATAGTATTATTAGTAGGAATTATTAATAATACTATTGGAACTTTCTCTATAATAGAATATTTATATTATATAATTCTCTCTTATTGGTTTTTTTTATTTAATTATTATTTATTAATAATTAATAGTAGAAATCATATAGAATTAATACCATTAAAAGAGAATCCTAATCTAATAGAATATAATAAGATTAAAAAATACTTATATATATTATATATTATATTTATATTAGTTATACTAATAACAGGTTTACCTGTATTATGTACTAAAGTATTAATATTATTATCTTTAATATATTGGATATATACAGCTATAGATAATACTATTAATCATCAAAAAAGAAAAACTATCTATATAACTTTATCTATAATTATAAATATTATATCTTTAGTTATAGAGTATCTATATCCGGATTTAAATCTATTAAGTGCAACTATATCTTTTATAACAATTATTTTATATTTTACTTTAGAAAATCCGGATATCAAGTTGATAGAAGAGTTAAATATAGCGACAGCTAGAGCAGAAAAAGCTAATAATGATAAAACTAAATTCTTAATAGATATGTATAATGAAATAAAGAACCCTCTAAATGCTATATATGGATTTAGTAGTGCTCTTAAAGAAGAAAATATTAATAAAAACACATTACATGAAATAGAATCTATCTATACAGAATCTCATAGATTAATAAATATTATTAATAAATTATTAGATATTTCTAATATAGAAGCCGGAACTATTAAAATAAATAATAATGAATATGATAGTAAAAAATTATTTAATTCATTAGCAACACTAGGTAGTGTAAGACTTTCCGGCAAAAATGTTAAGTTTATTTACCAACTAGATAAAGATATACCACCAGTTCTTTATGGTGATAGTAATAAATTAAAACAGATAATTATGAATATTATTACTAATGCTACTAGATATACTGATGAAGGATTTGTATCTTTTACTATTAAAACTAGTATAGAAAATGATAACTGTATCTTAACTATTATGGTAGATGATTCCGGTAAAGGAATTGATGAAGAAGAGCAAGAAAATATCTTTACTACTTATAATCATGTTCATCTATCTGCTGCTCTTAATGATTTAGGAACAGGACTTGGTCTTGCTCTTACTAAGAAGATGTTAGAAGCTATGGGAGGAACATTATTATTGGTAAGTGCTCCTAATAGAGGATCTAAATTTACTTTAGTTATAAATCAAAAGATATCTAATAAAACAATAGAGGAAATAGAAAATAATGTTCCTCATGTCCCTATAATATTTGATGCTTCTATTAATAAAGTATTAATAGTAGATGATAATAAAATAAATCAAAAAGTAACTAAACATCTATTAAGAGACTATCAAATAGAGGCAGACATGGTATCATCTGGTTATGAATGTATTAATAAAATAAAAAAAGATAATAATTATGATATTATCTTTCTAGATGAGGTAATGCCTCACTTAAGTGGTACAGATACACTAAAACAATTAATTAAAATACCAGGTTTTAATTCTATAGTAATATCTCTAACTGCTAATAACTCTCCAGGAGTTAAAGAATACTTCCAAAAATTAGGATATAATGATTTCTTAGAAAAACCTATAGATAAATATGAATTATATTTAATATTAAAAAAGTATGCTAAGAATAATAGAAATAATAGAGAAGAACTTATTTACAAAATATAAGGAGAATACAATGTATTCTCCTTTTAATCTGTTTATAAATTTCTATATAATCCAATAGCTTTACCTAAAATAGTACAATTACTTAATATAATAGGACTCATAGTATCATTTTCTGGTTGTAATCTAATATGTCCATCTTCTTTATAGAATGTTTTTAAAGTAACTTCATTTTCTTCAGTCATAGCTACAACAATATCTCCATTACGAGCTGTTTTTTGTTTTTGAACAATAACTATATCTCCATCATATATACCTTTATTAATCATTGATTCACCGCTAGCTTTTAGAGTAAATACTGTTTCTTTAGCAGGTATTAAACTAGCTGGAATACTAAACCATTCATCAGGTGTTTCTATTGCTTCAATAGGATTACCACAAGTAATCTTACCTAATAATGGAACTTTAACTATTTCAGCATTAGCATCTGCATATTCATTTACTCCAACAACCTCTATAGTTCTAAATTTTGAATCTGTCTTTCTTATACAACCAGCATCCTCTAATTTTTTTAAATGAGTATGTACTGTAGCAGGGGAAGAAAGACCTAAAGCTGCACCGATCTCTCTAGTTGAAGGTGGAAAACCATGTTCAACAACATATTTCTTAATATAATTAAGAACATCTTCTTGTCTTTTAGTAATATTCTTTATCATTTGTCTACCTCCATTTTCATCTTAACACATTAATTGTAAAATGTCAAACAATTGTTTTATATAGCTATTGACACGAACAAGCGTACGTTATATAATGAAGTTGGTAAAAGGGAAAGGAAATGATCGTTATGGCAAAAGAACAAGTAAGGAATTTGGTAGGAGTTATTATATTTTATGTAGTAATTGCTTTTGGAGTAATTAGTTTATGTATGTTACCAGAAGACAATGAAACACAAAATAATAACATAACTATAAAATATCAGAAATGATATTTTTTTATTGTTTAAATTAATATATATTTTTGATATACTTATATAGTAGGGAAGTGTAGATATGAATCCAGATGTAATACATTCTTTAGATAGCCTTAGAATACTAAGCTTAGATATGATTTCATATGCTAAAAGTGGTCATCCAGGAATATGTTTAGGTGCAGCACCTATATTATATTCTATATATGCTAATCATTTAGTAGCTAATCCTAAAGATCCTAAATGGCCTAATAGAGATAGATTTGTAATGTCTCCAGGACATGCTTCAGCTCTTTTATATGCTATATTATTTATGGCTGGATATGATGTATCTATAGATGATTTAGTAAAATTTAGAAAATTTGGTTCTAAAACACCAGGACATCCTGAATATGGAACTACTCCAGGAGTAGAAGTTACTACAGGTGTTTCAGGAGAAGGTTTTGCTAATGCCGTAGGTATGGCAATGGCTGAAAAATATATTCAAGGACAATTAGATAGTATTTTAGCTAAACAACAAATAATTAGATATAACGTTTATTGTATGGTATCAGATGCTGATTTAATGGAAGGTGTTGCCCATGAGGCAGCAGCCTTAGCTGGTCAATTAGCTTTAGAGAATTTAATAGTTATTTATGATTCCAATGATGTAACATCAGATGGCCCACTAAAATATTGTGATAGTACTGATTATATTAAACAATTTATTAATTATGGTTGGGAAGTTGACTTCGTTCAAGAAGGAAACGATATTCGTGAAATAGATAGGGCCATCGAACGTGCTAAGATGAATCGTAAACCTACATTTATAGAAATTAAAACCACTATAGGTCGTGGTAGTGTTAACGAAGGCAAAAACGTTGTACATGGTAAACCACTATCTAAAGAAGATATGGCTAATATAAGAAAAAAATATAATATAAATACTAATACATTAGAAATTACAGAAAGTGCTGTAAAAGTATTAAGAAAATCAATAAGTTATAGAGTAGATGCCATATATAGAAACTGGCAAGCTAATTTCGAAAATTTAAAAGCTAACTCTAAAGAAGAAAGATTATTAAATCTACTAAACTTTATTGAATATGGTAAATTAGAAACTACTTTTGATTCTAATAACTTTAAGATTCAAAATGATTATAGTGAAGAAATAAGAGAATCTAATTCTAAGATAATGAATATTATTAGTGATAGAACTAAGTTCTTCTTAGGAGGAAGTGCTGACCTAGCAACTTCCTGCCATACTGCTTTATATAAAGAAGTACCATATGATAAAAAATCTCGTATAGGACGTAATATTCATTTTGGTGTAAGAGAACATGCAATGGCAGCCGTTATGAACGGCATGGCTTTAAGTAAATTGAGAGTATATGGTTCTACATTCTTATCATTTGCTGATAATATGAAACCATCAATACGTCTTGCCGCTATGATGAATCTACCGTTAACATATATCTTTACTCATGATTCTATAGCTATAGGAGAAGATGGACCTACTCATCAACCTATAGAACAATTAACTATGTTAAGAACAATACCAAACTTAACAGTATTAAGACCATGTGATATTAATGAAGTTATTGGTTGTTGGGACTTTATTATTAATAATGAAGCTCCAGTAGCATTATCATTATCTAAATCAGAAGCTCATATCTTAGCAGGTACTGATGGATCTAAAGTAAAACAAGGAGCTTATGTAGTTAAAAAAGAAAATATTAAAATAGATGCTGTATTTGTTAGTACAGGAATAGATTTTACAAAGACATATTTAATTACAGAAGAATTAAGAGCTAAAGGATTTGATATTAGATTAGTATCAATGCCTTCAATGGAATTATTCTTTAAACAACCAATAGAATATCAAAGAGAAGTAATTCCTCCAGGAACTTTAGTTATTACCATTGAAGCAGGTTCACCTGACTCATGGTATAAGATAGCATCTCCAGGCTGTGCTTTCGGTATAGATAAATTTGGTTCTAGTGGACCAAAAGAAGAAGTAGAAAAACAACTAGAATTTGATTATGAAACATTATTAAATAAAGCACTAGATAGATTAACAAATAAAACTGAAACACTTGTCTAATTATCATTTTTCTAGTAAAATATTAAACATTAAGGAGAGATATAATGTTAACAGATATTTTATATGTATTATTAGGATTAATAGTAGGTTTAGTAATTGGCTTTCTAGTAACAAAAAAAGTATTTACTAAACAATTACAAGACAATCCACCAATAAATGAAAAAATGATTGAAGCTATGATGAGTCAAATGGGAAGAAAACCTAGTCAAAAACAAGTAAGACAAGTTATGCAACAAATGAATAAGTATAGATAATTCTATACTTTTTTTTATCCTTAAATTGTGTTATGATTTATATATATTAAAGGGAGTGTTCGAATGACTTTAGAATCAACAATAAGTTCTTTATACAACAATAAAACACTAATGAATACATTTCTAATAGTTGTTGGAATACTATTAGTATTATTCTTTATAATATTAACAATAGCTTTAATAGAGAAGAAAAAAAGATTAAATCCTAAAAAGTTAGAAGAAGAAATAAAAGATATATCTTTTGAATTACCTAAAGAAGAAGATATGGTTAAAGAAGAAGTTACATTTGAAATGCCATATTTAACTAAGAATTTAGAAGATTTTAAAAAGAATATAGAAGAAGAATTAAAGAAAGAGAATATAGAAGCTAAAGTAATAGAAACAAATGTTAAACCAAAAACTAAAGAAAATAGTACTAAATCTTATAAAATTGAAGGAGCAAAAGAACTAGATGATGATGCATTAATCATCATTAAAGATAGTTAAATCCTCGAAAAGTTGACAATTGGGACGTTAAGTCCCTTTTTTTTTCTATAAACTTTGTGCTATTATAATTATGGTGAAGAAGAATGGCTACAACAAAATACGACGAAACTTCAATAAAAATATTAGAAGGACTTGAAGCAGTAAGAAAAAGACCAGGTATGTATATTGGTTCTACTGATAAAAGAGGACTTCATCACTTAATATGGGAAATTGTTGATAATGCTATCGATGAATGTATTAATGGATATGGAGATTATATTAAAGTAACTATTAATAAAGATGAATCAATAACAGTAGAAGATCATGGTAGAGGTGTACCTACAGGTAAACACGAAAGTGGTATGTCTACACCAGAAGTTATATATACTATCTTACATGCCGGAGGTAAATTTGAAGAATCTGGTTATAAAGTATCTGGAGGACTACATGGTGTAGGTGCCTCAGTAGTTAATGCTTTAAGTAAAGAAATGGATGTAACTATCTATCGTGATGGTGAAATACATACTATTAAGTTCGCTAATGGTGGACATGTAGTAGAAAAATTAAAAAAAGTTGGTACAACAAATCGTACTGGAACAACAGTAAGATTCTTACCAGATCCAGAAATATTCCAATCTACTAATTTTTCTTTCTCTGAAATAACAGAAAGAATGCAACAAAGTGCTTTCTTAATTAGTGGATTAACAATAGAAGTAGAAGATCTAGATAATTCTAGAGATGTTAAATATCACTATGAAAATGGTTTAGTAGATTTTATTCAAGATATAAATCAAGATAAAAATACTTTAAATAAAACATTAAACTTTAATGGAATTAAACAAGGTATAGAAGTAGATATAGCTCTACAATATGTAGAAGACTATAATGAAAGAATAATATCTTTTGTTAATAATGTTAAAACTGGTGATGGTGGTAAACATGAAGAAGGATTTAAATCTGGATTAACAAAAGCATTTAATGATTATATTAAAGAAAATAATCTACTTAAAGGAACTACACTAGATGGTAGTGATGTAAGAGAAGGTATTACTGCTATTATTAGTTTAAAAATACCTGAAGCACAATTACAATTTGAAGGACAAACTAAAGGTAAATTAGGAACTCCTGAAGCTAAAACAGTTACAGAACAAATAACTTATGAAAATTTAAAATTTTTCTTAGAAGAAAATAGAGAAGTAGCAATGCTTATAGTAGATAAAGCAGCTAGATCTAAAATAGCTAGAGAAGCTGCTAAAAAAGCTAGAGATGCAGCTCGTTCTGGTAAAGGAAAAGAAAAGAAAGATAAAATACTTTCAGGTAAACTAGCTAAAGCAGCCGGCAAAGATGCTAATAAAAATGAATTGTTCCTAGTCGAGGGTGATTCTGCCGGCGGATCTGCTAAGACAGGTAGAAATAGAGAAACTCAAGCAATATTACCTTTAAGAGGTAAAGTTTTAAATTGCGAAAAAGCATCTCAAAATGATATTAATTCTAATGAAGAATTAAATACATTAACATATGCTATAGGAGCAGGCATAGGGGCAGACTTTGACCCTACTGAGTCTAATTACGGCAAGGTCATAATAATGACCGATGCCGATGATGATGGAGCTCATATTCAAATTCTTTTACTAACATTCTTCTATAGATTTATGAGACCGTTAATAGAAGAAGGAATGCTATATATAGCAAATCCACCTCTATATGCCCTAGATTTTGGAAAGAATAAAGAATATGTAGCGACAGATGAAGAACTAGAAGAGAAGAAAAAAACTGTTAAAGGCACATATAAAGTACAAAGATTTAAAGGTTTAGGTGAAATGGACGCAGAAGAATTATACGAAACAACTATGAATCCAGAAACACGTAGTTTAATAAAAGTATCTATTACAGATGCTGCTCTAGCAGAGCGTAGGGTATCTGTCCTAATGGGTGATAAAGTAGAACCACGTAAAGAATGGATAGAAGAAAACGTTGATTTCACATTAGAAGATAACTTTAAGAGGTGATATATATGGCAAGAAGTAAAGAAGAAAAAACAATAGTAGAAAAAATATATGATTATACTCTAGAAGATATCATGGGAGATCGTTTTGGTAGATATTCTAAATCAATTATTCAAGATAGAGCATTACCAGATGTTAGAGATGGACTAAAACCAGTACAAAGAAGAATCCTATATACTATGTGGGAGAATAGAAATACATTTGATAAACCATATAGAAAATGCGGTAAAGCAGTTGGAGATGTAATGGGTAAATACCATCCACATGGTGACTCATCTATTTATGGTGCAATGATCTATATGTCTCAAGCTTGGAAAGTAAGAGAAGCATTTATTGATATCCATGGAAATAATGGTTCAATAGATGGAGATGGACCTGCAGCATATCGTTATACAGAATGTAGATTAACTAAATTAGCAGAAGTAATGCTAAGAGATTTAAATAAAAATACAGTAGAAATGGTTCTTAATTATTCAGATGAAGATTTAGAACCAACTGTCTTGCCAGCTAACTTCCCAAATCTATTAGTAAATGGATCAACAGGAATATCAGCTGGTTATGCTACTAACATACCTCCACATAATCTAGCAGAAGTAATAGATGCTACAATTCATAGAATAGAAAATCCTAATTGTAGATTAGAAACAATTCTAGATTTTGTAAAAGGACCAGATTTTCCAACAGGTGGTATAGTTGAAGGAAAAGAAGGACTTATCCAAGCATATACCACTGGTAGAGGAAAAGTAGTAGTAAAAGCTAAAACTGAAATATTAGAAGAAAAAGGTAAAAAACAAATTATAATTCATGAAATACCATATGATGTCTTAAAAGAACAACTAAGAAAGAAAATAGAAGATATTAAAATAGATAAAAAAGTAGATGGTATAGTAGATGTATTCGATGTTTCTGATAGAGAACATATGGGTAAAATGATTATAGAATTAAAAAAAGATGCTAATGCAGAATTAATTCTAAATTATTTATTAAAGAATACCGAATTACAAGTAAATTATAATTTTAATATAGTAGCAATAGATAACAAGAGACCTAAACAATTAGGACTTTTAAATATCTTAGATTCATTTATTGCTCATCAAAAAGAAGTTATTACAAGACGTACTAAATTTGATCTAGAACATGCTAAAGCAAGATATCATATACTAGAAGGTTTAGTAAAAGCAATATCTATCTTAGATGAAGTAATTAGAGTAATTAGAGCATCTAAAAATAAATCTGATGCTATGGATAACTTAGTAAAAGAATTTGAATTTACTCCAGAACAAGCTAAAGCTATAGTAGAATTACAATTATATCGTTTAACTAATACAGATATAGTTGATATAGAAAATGAAATGAAAGATTTACAAAATAAAATTAATATCTGGACTCAAATTCTTAATAATGAAGAAGCATTAAAACATGTAATGAAAACAGAATTAAAATTAATTAAGAAAGAATTTGCATCTCCTAGACGTACTGAAATAAGAGATGAAGTTCAAGAAGTAAAAGTTAATCAAATGGATTTAATTCAAAGAGAAAATGTAATAGTAGTAGTAACTAATGAAGGATATGTAAAACGTATCTCTCTTAAGAGCTATACTGCATCATGCAGTGAACCTACTATATTAAAACCTGGAGATTATATAACAGGTATTTATAGTACAACTACATTAGATACATTATTACTATTTACTAATCAAGGACATTATCTATATGTACCAGTACATGAAATAGTAGAAACTAAATGGAAAGATATGGGTAAACATATTAGTAATACAATCCCTCTATCTGAAGGAGAAAGAATAATATCATCTCTAATGATAGATAATCTAGATACTAATATTATTCTATCTACTAAAGGAGGAGCTACTAAACGTACTAATATTAAAGAATTAATTGTATCTAGATATTCTAAACCAATTAATGCTATGAAACTAAAAGAAGATGACGAAGTAGTTAGTGTAGTAAAAGATAATGGTAGAGCAATATTTGTAACAGAAAATGGTTATTATTTAAATATAGATTCTAATGAAATACCTATAGTAGGAGCTAAAGCATCTGGAGTAAAAGGTATTAATCTAAAAGAAGATAACTTAGTAACATGTATTTCTCCAAAAGAGGATATAGAATATTTAACTATAATAACTAATAGAAATACTGCTAAGAGAATTAAACTATCTGATTTAGAATCTATGTCTAGAGCTAAAAAGGGTTCTACCCTAATAAAGAAAGTAAAATCTACCCCATATAGTATAGTAAATGTCTTACCAGTAAATATTCATAATATTATAGGAGTTAAAGTTAATGGAGACTTAAAAGATTTAAAATCTACAGATATCCCTATAATGGATTTAGTATCTACAGGTAGTACTATATCTAAACATAATGTAGAAGATACTTATCTATTTAAAGAAATAGAAGAAGTTAAATTAGATGAAAATAAAAGTGATTCTCCTAAAGAAGAACTACCTAAAGTAGTACAAGAAGAATCTAAAGAATTAACTATAGATGATTTTATAGATGATTTTAAACTATAAGAGGCTAATGCCTCTTTTCTTGTTTATAAAAATATATTAAAATATATATATAGAAAGTAGGTTATTATATGAATGATAATCAATATGTAAATTATAATCCAGTACCACAACCAGCACTCCAACCAGTAATGGAGCCACCAAAGAATAATAAAACAGGATATATAATATTAATTATATTATTAATAATAAGTATTGGAGCGGCTGGATATTTTTATAAGAAATCTACAGAACTAAATAAAAAAAGCTCTAGTGTTGAAATTGAAGGTATAAATACAAAATTCTTAAAAGATCCGGAAAAAGATAACATGAAAGAATCTATACAAAGAAATACTTATTGTAATAATGGTTATTGCAATAGTAATTGTAAAGGAGATACTTGTGTTTGCGTATCATTTTTAGAAGACGAAACATATTTGGTAAAATGTAAAAAATTAAATAGTCAATAAGAACACATAATAGTGTTCTTTTATTGTTTTTTATCTTAAATTATATTAAAATTATAATGAGGTAATAATATGAAAAGAGAAAAGAAAATACAAGTAGAAACATTAAGTATAATAATATTAGTTACTCTTATAATTACAGTAGGTATAATTATTTTTAATACATTAACTAATAAGAGAAAGATAGAAAATTTCTCTAAAGAAGCAGAACTAATAGTAGGAGCTTCTAAAAATGCTTATATAGCTTTCTCTAAAGAGAATTTAGATTTTCTAGCAACATCTACAGATGGTACTACTAAAGCTATGTGTATAACTATAGATGGTTTAGAGAAAAATAACTTTATTGATCAAGATTTATCTGATTGGGATGGTTATGTAATTATAGAAATGACAGAAAAAACTACATATAAGATATGGTTAACAAATAAGAAATATACAGTTACTAATTTAGATGCTAATGATTTAGATAAATTAAAATTAGATGATAATTTAAAAGTATATGATAATGATAAACTATCAGAAAGTGTAGAAGTCAGCTTCGAATCTGCTAAGAAATATCAATCAGCATGTATAAATAAAAAAATAGAGCCAGCTAAGGTAGAACAACCAGTAGAGGAACAACAACAACCTACAGAATAGAAGAAGTATATTATATTTCTTCTTTTTTTGTTATAATAATTTTTAGGTGATAAATATGTTAATAATAGGAAGTCATGTATCTTTTGGTAATAATCAATTATTGGGTGCAACCCAAGAAGCTGTTAGTTATAATGCTAATACTTTTATGTTCTATACTGGGGCACCAACAAATACCATTAGAAAAGATATAGATGAAAATATAACTAATAAAGCTATTGAACTAATGGAAAAGAATAACATAGATATAAATAATGTTATTTGTCATGCCCCATATATAGTTAACTTAGCAAATAATACAGATATAGATAAATATAATTTTTCTATTAACTTTATAAAACAAGAACTATCTAGATGTGATGCTATGCACATCACCAGGATGGTATTACATCCTGGAAATGCTGTAGGTAACATTCCTAGAGAAGAAGGATTATCTAATATAGTTTCTGCTATAAATAAAATATTAGATGGAACAACTAAATGTAAGATATTACTAGAAACTATGGCCGGCAAAGGATCAGAACTAGGTAAGACTTTAGAAGAAATGTCTTACCTAATAACTAATATAAATAAAAAAGACCAAATAGGAGTATGTCTAGATACATGTCATTTAAATGATGCCGGCTATGATGTAAGTAACTTTGATAACTATTTAGAAGAATTTGATAAACAAATAGGACTTAAATATATAGAATGTATACATATAAATGATTCTAAAAATGAAATTAATTCTCATAAAGATAGACATGAGAATATAGGTATCGGAACTATAGGTTTCGATAACCTAATCAGAGTTATATATAATCCTAAACTAGAGAATATTCCAAAAATATTGGAAACTCCTTATATTGGGGACACAGATGATTCTAAAGAAAGATTGTATCCACCATATAAATATGAAATAGAAATGATTAAAAATAAAACTTTTGATAAAAATTTTAGAAATAATGTAAGAAAAGAATTTCAATTATCAAAATAATATGATAAAATGAGTATAATAAGAAAGGAGTAGGTTATATGAAAAAATATTTTAAACTTTTAGTAGTATTTGTTTTAGCTCTAGCTTTATCAGGTTGCTATAGATACAAAATGAATATGGGAGTAGGTGCTGATAAATCATTTACTTTCGAATGGACTTATGCAATGGATACTAAAGCTATGGAACAAATGCAAGGAGAAATGGGAGGAGAATCAGATGCCGATGATGCTGATGTAGATGCTGACTATAGTGACGCAATTGATAAAACTCAATTCGAATATCTAGAGAAGAAAGGCTATACAGTATCTGATTACACTGATTCATCAGCTGAACATAATTATAAAGGAGTTAAAGTTAGTAAAAAATTTAGTTCAATAGACGAAGTAACTAAAGAAACTCCAAAAACTATTGATATTAATGCTCTATTTGAAGACGAAGAATCATTTGATGATAGTCAATTCTTCAGTAAGAGTGGCGATACTTATACTGCTAGTTTATTATTCGATATGTCTGCTGAAGCAGATAGTGAAGGAAGGGATATGAGTCAATATGAATCAATGTTTGATATGACTTATACTGTAACATTACCTTCAAAACCAATTTCTAATAATGCTGATGAAGTTTCATCTGATGGTAAAACATTAACTTGGAAATTAGGATATGGTAAAAAAGTAACTGTATCATACTCATTTAAGTTAGATGGTTCTGGATCAGGATCTGCTACAGATACTGATGACGATGACGACAAAAAAGATGATGAAAAAGAAGATGCTAAAGAAGATAAAAAAGAAAAGAAAAAATCTTCTAGTACAGAATCTGACGACGAAGACAGTAATGTTATGTTATTCGTTGGTATCGGAGCTGGCGTAGTTGTATTATTAGTTGTTGTTGGAATAGTAGTTATGTCTAAATCTAAAAAGAATAAAACTGCTGAAGTAATCCCAGCACCAGCTGCTGAACCAGTTAATACAATCGCACCAAGTACTGAAGCACCAAAAGTTAATATCGCATCTCCATCTAATGAAGAAGCACCAACTGATCAACCTGCTGAATCACCTGATGATAACACACCAAGTGATCCAACAAATAATGCGTAATAATTGACTTAATTTAATATGTATATTAAAATAACATCCTGTAAAAGGGGTGTTATTTTATGTTTGGTGAAAAAACAATAATTGGTGAAAGAGTAGTATCAGTATTGAAAAATAGAATTACTTTACCAAACTTTACTGGAGCAGAAATTGGTGAAGAAGTCCAAGCTCAATTTGTAACTACTTTTGATGAAGAAGAACAAAAAAATAGAGTACATCATTTAAATATATATTCAGTATATGATTTTGAAAAAAGACTTAATAGTATAGATGAATCATTAAGAGAAGCTTATGCCTCTAAAAGGATAAGTTACCAACAATATAATAATTATAGAAGATATTTCTATGGCTTCTTATCCTTTATGCCTGAAAGAGTAGATAACCAAAGAAGAGTACATTTAGAACCTCGTATTATTACTAATTTAAATATTAACAAAACAGCTTTTATAGTTGGAGTACAAAGACATTTAGAATTATATCCTAATTTTGAAACATATAATCAAACATTAAAAGAACTATATTGTGAATGTACTGAAATAGAAATAACATCTTTAATAAAAAAACAAAAATTTATAAAAGATAGAGTAGAACTATCTAATATAAGACCTTTAAAAATTAAAGACTATTTATGTATATTTAAAGTGCCATCATTACTATTAAAAGGTAATGAACAAGGTAATGGATATGTTCTATTTACAGATGATATTAATTATACTAATTTAGATAGAGTAATAGATTCTGATAATAATTTAATTTATAGAAAAGAACCTACATCTCCATTAATAATGTTATAATAACTAAACAAGAAGAAAGAGGGATATTATGAGTTATTTAGATAAAATAAATTCCCCAAAAGATTTAAAAAAATTAACTATTAAAGAAAAAGAACAATTAGCAGAAGAAATAAGAAAATATTTATTAGAAATAACTTCTTCTAATGGTGGACATATAGCATCTAATCTTGGAGTAGTAGAATTAACTATAGCTTTATTATCAGTATATGATACTCCAAAAGATAAAATAGTATGGGATGTTGGTCATCAATGCTATGTTTATAAAATATTAACAGGTAGAAGAGATAAGTTAAAAACATTAAGACAATTAAATGGTTTATCTGGATTTCCTAAATCTAAAGAATCTGATTATGATGCATTTAATACAGGACATTCATCTACATCTATATCAGCAGCAACCGGTATGGCACGTGCTAGAGATATAAAATGTAATAATAATAGAGTTATTGCTGTAATAGGTGATGGTGCCTTAACCGGTGGCATGGCATTAGAAGCTTTAAACGATGCTGGAAGCAGCGGACTAGATATGACAGTTATCTTAAATGATAATGAGATGAGTATTTCTAAAAATGTTGGAGGAATACCTCTATTATTAAGTCATTTAAGAACAAAAAAATCTTATGTAAAAATTAATTCTAAAATTAAATTATTCTTTCAAAAAATACCTGTAATAGGTAAATGTTTAATTTATTTAACTAAAAAAATAAAACAAATAATTAAAAGAATCTTTATTAAGAATATGTTCTTTGAAGATATAGGATTTACTTATTTAGGTCCTTTCAATGGTCATGATATAAATGTCTTAGAAGATATCTTAGAAAGTTCTAAGAAAATCAAGGGGCCAGTACTTATTCATATAATTACTAAAAAAGGAAAAGGATATGAATTTGCAGAAAATAATCCTAATAAGTTTCATGGTATTGGCCCTTATGATATAGAAACTGGCGAAACAAAGAAGAAAAAGACCGATGATTATTCTAAAATATTTGGTAAAAAACTAGTTAATATAGCAGCTACTAATAATAGAATTGTAGCAATAACTGCTGCTATGACAGATGGTACAGGATTAACTGAATTTGCAAATACCTTCCCAAATAGATTCTTTGATGTAGGTATAACAGAACAACATGCCATCACTTTTGCAGCAGGTCTTGCTAAAGAAGGTTTAATACCAGTAGTATCTATCTATTCATCATTCTTACAAAGAGCATATGATCAAATAATACATGATATATGCTTACAAAACCTTCATGTTGTTATCTGTATAGACAGAGCAGGAATAGTAGGTAATGATGGAGAAACTCATCATGGTATCTTTGATTTATCATATCTTTCATCTATTCCAAATATGACAATACTAGCTCCTGCTAACTTTAAAGAGTTAGAACTAATGCTTGACTATGCAGTCAAGTATGATGGCCCAATTGCCATCCGCTACCCACGTGGCGGAGAAACTGCCATAGATTATAAACCTCCAAAAGTAGAGAAGAATAAAGCAACTTTAGTTGCATCAGGTAATGACCTGACTATCTTAACAATAGGTAATACTCTCCAAAAAGGAATAGAACTATCTAATAAATTAAAGAAAAAGAAAATATCTTGTGATGTTATTAATACAAGATTCTTAAAACCATTAGATGAAAAAACTATTCTAAATTCAATTACTAAAACTAAGAAAGTTATTACTATAGAAGATAATCTACTTAAAGGTGGCTTAAGTGATGCAATATTAGAATTAATTAATAAAAATAAATTAAATATTAATATTAAATCATTCGGCTACGATGATACATTTGTTACTCATGGAAGTAATTCTGAATTAGAAGAACTATATCACTTAGATATAAAAAATATTTATAAAGAAACATTAAAATACTTGAAGAATAGATAAATTATTATCTATTCTTTTATTTTAAAATAGTGTATAATTATCAAGTACTAGAGGGTGATTTAATGATTAAAACATTAGCAAAAAGTATTAGAGAATATAAAAAAACTACTATCTTAGCAATAATATTTATAATAATAGAAGTAATAATGGAAGTTATTATTCCTTTTATTATGGCAATCTTACTAGATAAAGGTGTAGATGCTGGTAATATGGATGTAATAACTAATTGTGGAGTAATCTTAATAGTAATAGCACTAGTATCTTTAGCTTGTGGTGCCATAGCAGGATTATATTCTGCTAAAGCCAGTTGTGGATTTGGTAAAAATTTAAGAAAAGATATGTATTATAAAGTACAAGATTATTCATTTAATAATATAGATAAATTCTCTACATCTAGTATTATTACTAGATTAACTACAGATGTATCTAATGTACAGAATTCATTTCAAATGATTATAAGAATAGCTATTAGAGCTCCATTAATGTTATTATTCTCATTAATAATGGCTTTTACTATTAATGCAAAAATATCATTAATCTTCTTGGCTTTATTACCAATACTTGCTTTCTTCTTATACTTAATAGTAAATAAAGCACATCCGTTATTTGAAGATGTTTTTAAAACATATGATGATATGAATAATGGAGTACAAGAAAATGTTAGAGGTATAAGAGTAGTTAAATCTTTTGTTAAAGAAGAATATGAAAAGAAAAAATTTGCTAAAATATCTCAAAAGATCTATGACAAATTTGTTAATGCTGAAAAAATAGTTAGTTGGAATGCTCCATTAATGAGTTTAAGTATGCATATAACAACACTTTTACTAGCTTGGTTTGGTTCTAGAATGATTGTAGGTGGTTCTTTAACTACTGGAGAATTAACTAGTTTAATATCATACGGAACAGCAATACTTACATCTCTAATGATGGTATCTATGATATATGTAATGTTAATTATTTCATATGCATCTTCTGAAAGAATATATGAAATATTAAAAGAAGAACCGTCTATTAAGAATCCAGAAAATCCTATCTATGAAGTAAAAGATGGTTCTATAGAATTTAAAGGAGTATCATTTAGTTATATTAATGATTTAAAAAAATTAAGTTTAAAAAATATTAATTTAAAAATTAAATCAGGTGACACAATAGGTATTATTGGTTCTACTGGTTCATCTAAATCTACATTAGTAAACTTAATTAGTAGATTATATGATGTTACTAAAGGAGAACTATTAGTAGGTGGAACCAATGTTAAAGAATATGATCTTAATGTCCTTAGAGATAATGTATCAGTAGTATTACAAAAGAATGTATTATTTAGTGGTACTATAGCTGATAACTTAAGATGGGGAAATAAAGAAGCAACTAAAGAAGAAATGATTAACGCTTGTAAAGCAGCATGTGCTATGGAATTTATTAATGATTTCCCCGATGGTTTAGAAACAAAAATAGAACAAGGTGGAACTAACGTATCTGGTGGTCAAAAACAAAGATTATGTATTGCTAGAGCATTACTTAAAAAGCCAAAAATCTTAATATTAGATGATTCCACCAGTGCAGTAGATACTGCTACTGATGCACGTATTAGAGAAGCATTTGATAAATATATACCAGAAGTAACTACAATAATAATAGCTCAAAGAATAAGTTCATTAGAACATGCTGATAAAGTAATAGTACTAGATAATGGGAAAATAGATGCATTTGATTCACCTAAGAATCTAATTAAGAATAATAAGATATATCAAGAAGTATATTATTCTCAAACGAGAGGAAGTGATAATAATGGCGGAAACTAGAAAAATAAGACATAGAGGAGGTCTAATGGGACCTCCAGGTAAGTTTAGTAAAGATACTTTTAAAAGAGTATTAAAATACTTACTTAAATATAAAGTACAACTAGTTATTGTTTTCTTCTGTATTATTATTACTTCAGTAGTACAAGTATCAGTACAATTATTCTTAAAGAAATTAATTGATGATTATATAACTCCTCTAATAGGGGTTGAAAACCCAGTATATACAGGATTATTAACTTTCTTAAGTTTTATAGCAGTAATATACCTTATAAGTACAATAACTTTATTTGCCTATAACCGTATTATGATTAGAGTATCTCAAGGAGTATTAAAAACTATTAGAGATGATATGTTTAATCATATGCAATCTCTACCTATATCTTATTTTGATCAAAATTCTCATGGAGATATAATGTCTAGATATACTAATGATACAGATGCTTTAAGACAAATGATATCTCAATCATTAGTTAACTTTGTACAACAAATATTTAATATAGTATTTATATTTAGTTCTATGTTAATACTTAATATACCATTAACTTTATTAGTTATAGTTGGTATAGGGCTAATGATTCTATCTAGTAAAAATATAATTAAAAAATCAGGTTCTTATTTTATAAAACAACAAGATTCATTAGGAGCCCTAAACGGCTATATAGAAGAAATGATAGATGGACAAAAAGTAATAAAAGTATTTACTCATGAAGAAGAAGCTAAAATTGAATTTGATAAATTAAATGAAGAATTATGTAATAATGCTACTAAAGCAAATGGCTTAGGTAATATTATGGGACCAATTACTAATAATATAGGTAATATAATTTATGTAATAATTGCCTTTATAGGTGGAATCCTAGCCATTAAAACTGATACATTTACACTAGGAGCAATAGCATCTTTCTTATCATTAACAAGAAGTTTCACTCATCCAATAATGCAAATTACTCAACAATTTAATTCTATTGTAATGGCTCTAGCTGGAGCTGAAAGAATCTTTAAATTATTAGATGAAAAACCAGAAGAAAATGATGGTAAAGTAACACTTGTTAATGTAGAAGAAACAAAAAAAGGTTTAGTAGAAAGTAAAAAAGAAACTAATAATTGGGCATGGAAAAAAGATAATGAATTAATACCTTTAAGAGGAGATGTTAGATTATTTAATGTTCACTTTAGTTATATAGAAGGAAAAGAAATAATTCATGATATTTCTCTATATGCTAAACCAGGTCAAAAAATAGCATTTGTAGGAAGTACTGGAGCAGGTAAAACAACTATTACTAATCTACTTAATAGATTCTATGATATAGATTCAGGTTCTATTACTTATGATGGTATAGATATTAAAGAAATAAATAAAAATGATTTAAGAAAATCTCTAGGTATGGTTTTACAAGATACAAATCTATTTACTGGAACTATCATGGATAATATTCGTTATGGTAGAGATGATGCTACTGATGAAGATTGTATAGAAGCAGCAAAACTTGCTAATGCAGATGACTTTATTAGAATGTTACCAGATGGTTATAATACCATCATAACAGGTAATGGAGCACAACTATCACAAGGACAAAGACAATTATTATCTATTGCTCGTTGTGCTGTTGCTAATCCTCCAGCAATGATCTTAGATGAAGCAACTTCATCAATCGATACTAGAACAGAAAAAATAGTTCAAGATGGTATGGATAAATTAATGAATAATAGAACAGTATTTGTTATAGCTCATAGATTATCTACAGTAAGAAATGCTAAAGCAATAATGGTTCTAGAACATGGTGTTATTATTGAAAGAGGCGACCATGAAGATTTAATGAAACAAAAAGGTAAATATTATCAATTATATACTGGAGCCTTTGAATTAGAATAATATAATAAACTCACTTTAAGTGAGTTTTATTATGTTATAATACTTACAGGTGATTCAAATGAATCTATTTGAAGAAGAAAAAAATACTTATAGACCTTTAGCTGATAAAATGAGACCAACTAATTTAGATGAATTCTTTGGCCAAGAAAACTTAGTAGGTAAAGGTGCTCCTATTAGAGAGATGATTAATAATGATAATATCTCATCTATGATATTTTGGGGCCCACCAGGAACAGGCAAGACTACTTTAGCAAAAATAATAGCTAATGAAACAAATAGTTCTTTTTATGAACTAAGTGCTGTAACTAGTGGAGTAAAAGAAATAAAAGAAATAGTTGAATTAGCTAATTATAATAAATTAGAAGGAAAAAGAACTATTTTATTTGTAGATGAAATACATAGATTTAATAAAGCACAACAGGATGCCTTCCTGCCTCATGTAGAGAGTGGTAATATAATCCTTATAGGTGCTACCACAGAGAATCCATCTTTTGAAGTTAATAGTGCCTTATTATCTAGATCAAAGGTATATGTTTTAAAATCTTTAACTACTGAAGAATTAATTGGCATTCAAAAAAGGGCAATAGAGAAAGAATATCCTAAAGTAGTAATAGATGATATATCACTATCTAGAATAGCAAATATCTCTAATGGAGATGCTCGTACTGCCCTTAATACATTAGAGAATGTTATTAACTTAACTCCTACTAGAAAAGGTAAAAAAACTATTAATGAAGAAGCATTAACTAAATCATTACAAAATAAAATATTCTTATATGATAAAGATGGAGAAGAACACTATAATTTAATATCTGCATTACATAAATCAATGCGTAATAGTGATCCAGATGCTGCTCTATATTATCTAGCTAGAATGTTAGAATCAGGAGAAGATCCATTATATATAGCTAGGAGGCTAATTAGATTTGCATCCGAAGATGTAGGTCTAGCCAACCCTAATGCTTTAGTACAAGCAATAAGTGCTTATGAAGCATCACACTATATAGGAGTACCAGAATGTTCTGTGAATCTATCTCAAGCAGTAGTCTATCTATCTATGTCACCAAAATCTAATTCATTAGAGGTTGGCTATATGGAAGCTGCCAAGGATGCAAGAGATACTGCAGCCTTAAAGGTTCCATTACATTTGCGTAATGCAGTTACTAAACTAGATGAAAATCTAGGATATGGTAAAGGTTATGAGTATGCTCATAACCTTAAAGAGAAAATGTCAGGAATGACTTGTCTTCCTGAACCAATTAAAGATCATACATATTATCATCCTACTAATAGTGGAAATGAAAAAGCTATTCAAGAATCTTTAGAAAGAATTAATAAAATAAAAGAAGGATTAAGAAAGAAAAATGAATAAATCTGAGATAAGAAAAAAATATCTATCTATTAGGAAGAATATTCTTAATAAGGAAGAACAATCATTAAATATAACAAATGAATTAATAAGAAAAGACTATTTTATAGATGCAAATACAATAGCAATATATTCTTCCTTACCTGATGAAGTAAATACAACTATGATAATAAATATGTGTATCTTACTAGAAAAAAAGATTTGTTTTCCTAAAATAAAAGATAATAATATGGAATTTTATTATATTAATGATACAGATGAACTAGTACCAGGCGCCTTAAATATATTAGAACCTTCTACTAATGAATTAGTTGATATAAAAGATATAGACTTAATGATAGTGCCTGGAGTATGCTTTGATAAAAATAATAATAGACTAGGATATGGTAAAGGTTATTATGATAAATATTTATCTAGAAAACATTATTTTAAAAAAGTAGCATTAGCATTCTCTGAAACTATAGTAGATGAATTGCCTGTTACAGATAATGATATAGTAATGGATGAAATAATAACTAATGTAAATAAATAATAAATGAATAGTAAATATATACATAGTAAAAGGACATAATACTTAATATAATTGACATAATAATAAAATAAACTTACAATCTAAGAGAAAGACGTGATATTAATGAATAAGAAAATCATATTATTTGTGACACTTATTATAACTATTTGCTTATTCACAACTAGTTGTAAAAAAGAAGATAAAAAAGATGAAGTAAAAGAATTAAAAAATGTTCCTAAAGAAATAGATTTAAAAGCTAATCAATCATCAGGTTATACCTGGACATATGAGTTAAGTAGCATCGAAGAAAATGCAGAATTAAAACCAGAAGATATAGTAGAAGTATCAGATAAGTATATAGAAAAATGTCCAGAAGAGAAACAAACTGATTGCCCTGGTATTGATACCTTTACTATTAAAGGATTAAAACCTGGTCAAGTAAAAATAGAATTTAAATATCAATTTATTACTAAGAAAAAAACTAAAACAGCTAAAACAGCTATTTATATTTTAGAAGTAGATGATAAATTAAATGTCTTAGAAAAATCTCATGAAGGAAATTATTTTGAAGAGGAATAATCCTCTTTTTTATTGCTATAAAGTACTAATTATAGTACAATAATAAATAGAGAATAGGTAAGAGGCATATGAGAAATAATTATAGAAAAATCTTATTTGTTATATTAATTTTATTAGTATCCTCAATTTCAATAGGATATGCTTTTTTGTCTGCCAATTTATCTATTAATGGTACAGGTAGAATAGCTGATGTTAGATGGGATGTTCATTTTGAAAATCCTAATGCTACTGCTAATTCAAATATAACACCTACAACAGCACCAAGTGCTCCGGCCTCTTCTAAATTACAAACAATTAGTTATGATGTTTCTTTCAGTAATCCTGGTGAAATATATGAATATACTATTGACATTAAAAATGGTGGAGTTCTTGACGCAATGATAGAATCATTTACTTCAACTTATAAAATAGATGATGGAGCAGAAACTAGTATTCAATCATTACCATCTTATTTAGATTATTATATTACATATAGTGATGATCAAGCTTTAGTTGCTAATGAGGCATTACCTCATGGGGCTAAAGACACTATATTAGTTCATATAGGATTAAAAAGTAATGCAACAAATGAACAAGTACAAGAAATATCAGGTAAATCTATTCAATTAAAATTAACTGTAGATTTTGATCAAACTAATGGTACAGAAGTAGCAGTAACACATGCTGTTTGTAAAAGAGCAAAAACATTACATACTGCAGAATGTACTTGGGATGAATGGACAGAATCATCAAGTTGTCATTTACAAGGTTATGTAGCAAATAATTTAGGAACAACAATTACTTATGGACAACTTGGAACATCTGGATCTAATCCAGTAAGTGGAGACGCTTTCGATTGTGATGTTAATAATGATGGAATATATAATCCATCTACAGAAAGATTCTATTATGTAAGTAATTATTATAATACATCTACTAAAACATTTGATAATACTAAAGCAACACTTATCTATTATTCTAATGTAACTAATGGAAGTGCTAGTACTAATAATTATGCATATAATTCAGTAGCAACTAATTTAAATGGACCAGCTACTGGCTATACTAATTTACCTAGTACTTCACAATGGAGTAATACTGGATTATTATCACCAGGAACAAGACAAATATTAAATGAAACTGGTGGTAATACAACTTCATTAGGAACAATTAATACATTTACATATACATCTAAAGCAGCAAGATTCTTAACTACACAAGAATTAGAAAGTGCTTGTAATATATCAGTTAGAGATCTAACTGATGGAGAGTTAGATACATGTAGTTATTTAATGGAAAATACTATATATCAACATTATGATAACAATACATATGGTTTCTGGTTAGAAACACCAATGCCAGACGAAGTAGAAGATCAAACTGAACATACTATTTCTAATTCATTAATTTGGTTTACTGCAGGTACAAATAGAATAGTAGCTTATGGAGATTCATATGAAGATGGCTTTGTTGGCGTAAGACCAGTAATAGATATACCAACTAGTAGATTATCAAAATAGTAAAAGTATCATTATGATGCTTTTTTCTATTAAAAGCAAATAAATATTTGAAAAACCTGAAAATTATGATACAATAGGAACGGATTAAAAAAAGGAGGGCAGTACTATGGCTAAAAATGAAACAAGACCAAATATAACTCTTGTATGTAGTGAATGTAAACATGAAAATTATGTAACAGTTAAAAACAAAAAGAATACTACAGAAAAATTAGAACTTAAAAAATTCTGTAAATGGTGTAATAAAACAACTGTTCATAAAGAAAAGAAGTAGTTTGGGGTGAATTAAATGAACGGATTAATAAATATTAATGATATTAAAAATGGTATGACTGTTATCTATGATGGTAAATTATGTTTAATTCAAAGCTTCCAACATGTTAAACCTGGTAAAGGTGCTGCTTTCATGAAGGTTAAACTTAAGAATTTAAGAACAGGTGCTATAGTTGAAGAAACAATTAATAGTAGTGTTAAAATTGAAAAAGCACATGTAGATAAGAAAAAAATGTCTTACTTATATAATAGTGGTTCAGGATATGTATTCATGGATAATGAAACATATGAACAAATTGAGATCACTGAAGATAAAATTGAAGAAGAAAAGAAATTCCTTAAAGAAGGAATTGAAGTTCAAATTGATTTCTATCAAGGAGATATAATAGGTATTACATTACCAGAAAAAATTGAATACGTAGTTGCAGAAACAACTGAAGCTGTTAAAGGTAACACAACTAATAATGCTCAAAAAGATGCAACATTAGAAAATGGTTATGTAGTTAAAGTACCATTATTTATTCAACAAGGTGAAACAATAGTAGTTTCAACACTTGATGGTAAATATTCAAGTAGAGCATAATTGCTCTTTTTTTATGTTTAAAATAATGTTATACTTATAATAGAGGTGTGTATATATGAATAAAAAAACAATAATTATATCTTTATTATTAGTATTAATATTTATAATTACTTTAGTATTAATATTATTACCTAAAGAAAAAGAAAATAAAATAGCAAATATATCTATTAATGGAATTAAAATTAATGATAAAGCTACTAAAAAGATGAAAAACTTAGTAATGGACGCTTCTTTTCAATACGAATATAACAATGTAGGATTTAGTGTAGATAAAGAAGATAAAATAACAGAAATAATATTTCATAGAACACAAAGTGGAGATGAAATATACTCTATAAAAGAAGCAGATGTTCTATATAAAAAAGAAAAACTAACTACTAAAGATGATTTTGATAAATACTTAGGTAGAGGAGAAACTACTAAAGATGATTATTTTACTTATATAACTTATAAAGAAGATAATCTAAAATTACGTTTAAGTATTAAAGACGGAGAACTATATAATATAGAAATAACACAAGATAAATAAATTATAAGAAGTATTATATGTATAATAAACGAACTAATATAGTTCGTTTTTATGTTATACTATATCTAGGTGATCTACATGCAAATAGAACTTGATGGTAATATAATAAATGTAATAGTAGAAAGAAAAAGAATAAAGAATGTATATTTTAGATTTAAAGAAGATGATACTCTATATGTTACATGTCATAAATTAATACCTGATATAGAGATTAAAAGACTTATTAAGAGGAATGAATCATCAATACTTAGAATGTATTATAAATCTAAAAAAAGAAATGATAATAATCAAATATTTACTTATCTAGGCATTCCTCATACTAAAGTGTTTGATGAAACACTAAAACATACTTATGTAGAAGATGGATTCATTTATTCTAAAAATGAATCTAGCTTCGATAAGTGGTATAAACAAGAATGTCTAAGAGTATTTGAAATAAGAATAAATAATTGGTTACCATATTTCGATAATATACCTAAATTTAGTTTAAGAATAAGAAAAATGACTACTAGATGGGGAGTTAATAATGTTACTAAAAGAATCATTACATTAAATTCAGAATTATTAAAAAAAGATATCTCCCTAATAGATTATGTTATAGTACATGAATTATGTCATTTCTATGAAGCTAATCATAGTAGTAGATTTTGGTATCAAGTATCATTAAGATATCCAGATTATAAAAAAGCTAGAAAGGAATTAAGAGATTAATGGAAATAATAACATCATTAAATAATAATAAGATAAAAGACTATGCTAAATTACTAGATAAAAAATATCGTGATAATACTAACTTATTTCTAGTAGAAGGAGAACATCTAGTAAATGAAGCATATCAGTCAAATTATTTAAAAGAAATAATTTGTACTGAAAAGTATGTTAATTTACTTCCTAACATAAATAAAATATTAGTAACAAAAGAAGTAATTAATAAATTATCTAATACTAAAACTCCTCAAGAAATAATAGGTATAGTAAATAAAAAAGAAGATAAACCAATTGGTGATAAAGTCTTAATATTAGATAATATCCAAGATCCAGGAAATCTTGGTACTATAATTCGTTCTAGTGTAGCATTTAATATAGATACTATAATAATATCTAATAATACTGTAGATATCTATAATGATAAAGTAATACGTTCTACTCAAGGAATGTTATTTAAAATAAATATTATTAGAAGAGATTTAAATAATATAATAGATGAATTACATAATAATAATTATATTATTTATGGTACTAAAGTAGATAATGGTACTAATATTAAAGATATTACTTTTAATAATAAATTTGCTATTATAATGGGTAATGAAGGTAATGGAGTAAGTAATGAATTATTAAATAAATGTGATAAATATTTATATATTAATATGAATAATAATTGTGAATCTCTAAATGTTGCAGTAGCAACAAGTATTATTTTATATGAAATGAATAGGTGATAATATGAAAAAGAAAATTATACTAATACTAATCCTATCTTTATTTTTAATAGGATGTAATAAAAAAGAACAATCTCAAGAAGAAGAAAAAGAACCAATTACATACATAGATTTATATAAAGAATATTTACTAAATAATTATTTTAAAGAAGATATAGAAGAACCTAATATAACATTAATAAATAATAATACTAAAGAACCATTATTATTAGTTAGTTATAAAGATAAAGATACAAATAAATTAGATATGTTAACAATTGATAATGAAACAGTTAATAAAAAAGAATTAGATTTAAAATATGATAAATTCTATTATTTTTATAATATTAAAGAAGATAAATCAAATATATTTTCTTATAGAGAAGTATATAAAGCATATTCTTCATTTAATAATTATTTAAATAATGAAAATATAACTAAAATACAGGAAAATGATTTTAATATAGAATATGTTCTATTAAGTAGTATAGATTTTACTAGTATAGAAAAAGAAACAATAGATAAAGAACTTAAATTAGTAGATAATTATTATAAAAAAGATACTAATCAATTAGAAAAAGATATAGAAAGAATAAAAGAAGAATTAGTAATAAATAATAAAGATGATATTACATATAAGAATTATAAAATTAAATATGGTAAATATACAACAACAATTAATACTAGTACTTATACTATAAAATTAAATAACGATTTAACATATGAATTTGAATCTAATAATTCAAACATTACAAAATTAAATTATAATGGAACATGTACATATGGATATAAAAATATATATTGTCATACAAGAGAAGGAAATAAAATAATAGAAATAATAGATAATAATAAAATTAAACTAATAGAAAATAATAAAGTATATTCAGATAAAATATATACATATGAAGGATGATAATATGGATTATATTTATATAGGAACAATAATATCTACTCATGGTATTAAAGGAGAATTAAAAATAAAATCTAATTTTGAATATAAAGATAAAGTATTTATAAAAGGTTTTAACCTTTACATTGGAGAGAATAAAACTAAAGAAATAATTAAAACTTATAGATATCATAAAATATATGATATGGTTACCTTTGAAGGATATAATAATATAAATGAAGTATTAAAATATCTAAAACAAAAAGTATATATTAAAAGAGAAGATCTAAATATTGAAAAAGACTATGTATTAGATGATTTAATTAACTTAAAAGTATATGAACAAGATGAATATTTAGGTACTATTAAAGATATATATGATAATAATGGAAATACTCTATTAGAGTGTATTAAAGATAATAAATCCTTCTATATACCATATAATTCTAATTTTATTAAGAATGTTGATACAAAAAGTGGTAAAATAATAGTTAGTAATGCAAAGGATTTGATTCTATGAAAATAGATATATTAACTTTATTTCCTAACATGTTTGAAGGATTTAAAACAGAATCTATTATTAAAAGAGCAATTAATTCTAATAAAGTAGAAATAAATATTATAGATTTTAGAAAATATTCTAAACTTAATAATAATCAAGTAGATGATACTCCATATGGTGGAGGAGCAGGAATGGTCCTAATGCCAGAACCTATATTTGATTGTATAGATGATATTAAAACTCCTGAATCTAAGATTATTATTATGACTCCTGCGGGAGTGCAGTATAAACAACAAATGGCCTATGACCTATCTAAAGAAAAACACTTAATCATTATCTGTGGCCATTATGAAGGCTTTGATGAGAGAATCTTATCATTAGCAGATTATGAAATAAGTATAGGAGACTATATAGTTACAGGTGGAGAATTACCTGCTATGATCTTAGCAGATTCTATCACCAGGTTATTACCTGGAGTAATAAATGAACGTTCTCACTTAGAAGATTCATTTAATGAAAACTATCTTCTAGATTATCCTACATATACTAAACCAAGAGTATATAGAGGAATGGAAGTTCCAGAAATATTATTATCTGGAGATCATGCTAAAATAGATAAATGGAGATATGAACAAAGTTTAAAAAGAACTCAAGAAAGAAGACCAGATTTACTAGAAAAGAGATGATGAAAAATGGTAAACTACTCAATAAGTAAAACACATATTGCTAATAGTGTCATAAGACTTAAAGGCTTAGAAGGATATACCTTCAAACCTAGAAATAATGAAAATTATTTAAAAGTAAGTGAAGTAACAGTAGTAGATGACTCTCTAATAGATACAATACTTACTATTAAATTTGATAAATCATTTAAAAGAGTAGTTACTATGGCTCTTAAAGTAATAAACGATGAAGATGCTGATGAAGGAGATACTACTATAGTATTAGATGAAGCAGAACTAGTAAGAGAAATTCTTCTTAATAGATACCAAAAATATATAAGTAAAGAAAAAGAAGTTCTATTTCTAAAAAAATTAAGACTTATAGAAAATGAAATGAGATTAAAACAAGTTGCTATTAAACAAAAAGCTCTATATTTAGAACAGGAAAAGAGTAAAGCAAGAGGAAGATAATTAACTTATCTTCCTCTATTTATGTTATACTTAATATAGGTGATAATATGAAAAAAATAATATTTACTATACTATTATTATTTCCTCTAATAGTATTAGCAGAATCTCCTGTAAGTGTATCTAAATTTAAAGAAATAGCTATTAGTGGAGATATAACTAATCAATTTAAAGAAAATCACAAAAAGAATAATACAACAGTAGAATTTACTTTAGAAGATAATGGAGATACTTTTAATATTAATGTAACATTTACTTCTAAAGGTAAAACAGATGCTGATCCAGATATAATTGATAATTATTCAATGAGATTCTATATTAATAACCAATACAATACTTTAGAATCTACTTATGATTATGATGAACCAGCTAATTATAATAAATTAACTGATGAAGAAAAATTACATATAGAAAGAGCTAAAGAGATTTATAAGTTAATACCATTATGGGGATTAGAATCATCAGATGATTATAAAAGAATAAAAACATATAGAGAAGCAGGAGATGATTATATAAACTTTCTATCCCCAATCTTTGAAGTATGTTATTTGAGTGAAAAAGGAGCATGCTACGTAGAATCAACTCATAATAAAATAATAACTCTTAAAGGTGAAGTAGAAATAAGTGATAAACCTATTAAGTATGCTCTTAAAGTGTTAGAAGAAAACTCAAGAGATAAAAGTTTACATAAAACTTATCTATATTGTATTATCATAATAGCTATCTTAGGTCCTATCTTCTTAATTAAATTAAAACAAAAAGATCAAGAAGATTTACAAGCTAAACATCATAAACTATATGACAATAAGTTTATAAAATAGAAATATTGTTGCAAATATTTCTTTTTTTTGTTATAATCTTAATTGCTTCAAGGAAGAAAATCCGCTGGTTGTATTGATTATGATTTTCCGGTAAGTAATATACATAGTAGAGAGGAATAGTAATAATGGCAAATTTAATTGACAAAATTAACGAGAAGCATGTAAGAAAAGATATTCCTGAATTCCGTGTTGGAGATACTGTAAGAGTAGACGTATGGGTAAAAGAAGGTAAGAAAGAACGTATCCAAGCATTTGAAGGCTTAGTAGTAGCTAAAAAAGGTGGATCTGTATCAGAAACTTTCTCAGTACGTAAAAAATCTTCAGGTATTGGAGTTACAAGAGTATTCCCAGTTAACTCACCAACTATTGATAAAATAGTAGTAGTTAAGAAGGGTATTGTAAGAAGAGCTAAATTAAACTTCTTAAAAGGCATGAGAAAAGAATACAAAGTAAAAGAAAGAAATTAATTATTAATTTCTTTTTTTATGCTATAATTTATATGGTGAAACTATGAATAAAGAAAAGATAATAAAAATAATAAAAGAATTAATACCATATTTAATTATTCTTATAGTAGTAGTAACAATAAGAACTTTTTTCTATACCCTAGTTTTAGTTAGTGGAGATTCTATGGTTCCAACATTAGAAAATAATAACTTAATGGTCTTAAAGAAAAGAACTAATATAGAAAGATTTGATATAGTAGTAATAGATACAGGAGAAGATGAAATAATTAAAAGAGTAATAGCTCTCCCTGGAGAAACAATCTCTTGTGAAAATGGTGTTTATTATGTTAATGGTAAAAAACAAGAAGAAGATTATTCTAAAGAAACAAATTACTGTACACCAGATCATAAAACTACTATTGAAAAAATAGAACTAGCAGATGATGAATATTTCTGTTTAGGTGATAATAGAGATGTATCTAAAGATAGTAGATCTTATGGACCATTTAAAAAGAAACAAATAAAAGGAACTACATCATTAAGATTATTTCCATTTAAAAAGATAGGAAGGGTTGAATAAAATGACTATAGATGATTATGTTAAAATTGCTGAGAACTTACCAAACTCATCTGATGGAGGATCTCCTGCATTCATTATAGGAGACGTAGTATTAGTATGTTATCGTATACCTAATAAATATGGTATAGCAAGACCTAGAGAAGAATCTATTAGAGAAGAAGTTAATAAAAAAGCCGATAATGGGGTAAATACCCCACATCATCTAGAAGTAAAACGTACAACAAATGGAGAAAACAACTACTGTTGGGTTCTCCAAGAGAGAGCACCTGGTAAAAGTTTCGCTAAATATTGTGGAAATAAAGACCTTAAAGTACAATTACAAAATCAAAAAGAGATAGCAGATGCTCCTCAAGAACAGTATGATAAATATGTTCATGACCTTATAGAATTATTCTATTTTGGTTTAGAAACTAAACCAAAAAACTTATTCTATGATAAAGAAAAAGGTTTCACTATTATAGATTTATTAGAAGATGGTAAAAAAGAACATTTTGATTATGAATCTATAAAAGATATAAGTTATCTATTTGATTTAACTAGATCATTAACTCAAACAGCAATACCATATTATTATATTAAAGATATACCAGAAGAACAAAAACAACTAACAGATGAATTAAGATATGTTATAGAATTTAAAACTTATAATGCTGTAAAAAATAATATACCTAATTTTAAAAAGTTTGAAAGATGGATATTAAGAAGTTTTGATAAAGATAAATTAGCTAAATTTAAAGAATATGGTCTTGAATTTGGTAATTTAGTTTTAACTGAAGAAGAACAAAAAGAATTTAATGCAACAATAGATAAAGTAGTAGAAATGTCTTTAGAAAAAGTAGCATGTGGCAAATATTTACTATGGCAAATATTTGCTAATGAAATAAGGAACGATTTACAATCATTCCTTATGTATGATTCATGGATGTTAAATCCAGATAATATCTATCCTATAGAAAATGTACCTGAAGGAACAGATATGTCTACTTATGACTATAAATATCATTGTGATAAAAGATTACAAGATATTTGTAAGAGTTTGTTTACAGAAAGATTATTAACATTGGCTAAAGATACTGAAAATGAATTCATAAAAAAAGCTGCTAGTGAATTAGAACCAGCAACTCCAAAATTCTTTTAAGCCCAAGGGTTATCACTTTCAGGTATTCTAATACCTGCAAGTAACCCTCTAACAGTGTCACTAAATAATAAATATCTACCATCTTTAGTTTTTCTTAAAGTGATAGGTCTTAAATTATCAGCACCACCACTTTTTAAGAATAATCTAACATATCCTTCAGTTTCATATGAATGAGGATTCTCCTCAACATCTATGCTTAGAGGAATACTAGGTTCATAATTATTATCTGGTGTAGCACCAACAAAATAAGATTTACCAATATAATCTTTCTTATCCATCATAGAATCATTTATCTCTTGTATTAAAAGATTAGATATTGGTTGTATATCCTTATCCATTAAGTATTGAATCATTTCAATACTTTTTTCTTTATCCTTAGAATAAGCTGTTATTGCATGGACTGCAAGTCCAGCAACAACAAAAGGATCATTCCTTTCTATCTGTTTAATTTCATCTACATTATTGTAAATTTTTTCATAATTTAATCTCATTAATATCACCTTGATGCTATTTTATCATATTTTATTAAAAAAAATTTAAAAAAATAGTAGAATAATTTGCAAAATATATATTATTTGTTATAATATTATCGCAGTGAAAGAAGGGGCTTTAGTATGGAAGAAATTAACCTTACTGAATTATTTAATTATTTTGTCAAAAAATGCTTAATAATTATTTTTATTACTATGGCATTTGCCTTTGGTGGAATAATTTATGGAGCATTTATTAAGACTCCACTTTATCAATCTTCAACAACAGTTATTTTAATTAGTGAATCAAATAATGAACAATCATTAACTAACAACGATGTACAATTAAATAAGAATTTAGTACCAACTTATTCTGAGATTGTTAAATCAAGAAAAATAGTTAATGAAACAATAGATAATTTATCATTAGAATATTCTTATTCTGAATTATCTAAAAAGATTACAGTATCATCATTAAATGATACACAAATTATTAAAATAACAGTAACTGATGAAGATAAAGAAAAAGCTTTTGAAATAGCTAATGAATTAGGAAGTGTATTTGTTAAAGAAATTCCTGAATTATATAATATTTCAAATGTTAATATATTAGATAAAGCAATTCAACCAGAACACCCATATAATATTAATATTATTAAAGATACAGTTATCTTTACTCTAATTGGATTAGTACTATCTTGTGGATTAGTATTCGTATTATTCTACTTTGATAGAAGTATTAATACTGCTGAACAAATTGAAGAAATAGTTCAATTACCAGTATTAGGTAAAGTACATGAAGAGAAAGGGGATAATAAATAATGAAAAAAGAACTTATAGTATTATCAAACCCTAAAAGTACAATTAGTGAAGATATAAGAACTATTAGAACTAATTTAGAATTCTCATTATTAGATCATAGTAAGAAAGTTATTTTAATTACTAGTTCTAAAAAAGGAGAAGGTAAATCATTTATTAGTTCAAATCTAGCTGTATCATTTGCTCAAAATAATAAAAAAGTACTTATAATCGATTGTGACTTAAGATTGGGTAGAGTTAATAAAATATTTGGTATTCATAATAAATTCGGTTTATCAGATCTATTATTAAAATACCAACATAAATCAGATATTAAAGAAGCTATTAAACCAACTAAAATAGATAATGTAGATATTATTACTAGAGGAGCAGTACCTGCTAATCCTCCTGAATTATTAGGAAGTGCTAGATTTGCAGAAATATTAGACATATTAAAAGAACAATATGATTATATTATTCTTGATGCAACTCCAGTATTAGGATTATCTGATGTAATAATATTATCAAAATTAACAGATAAAATTGCTATAGTATGTAAATATAATTCAACTGATTTAGATGAATTAGAAGAAACTAAAAAATTATTATCTAATGTTAGTGAAAAAATATCAGGTGTAGTATTAAATCGTATACCAGCATCTAAAGGTAGATATGGATACTATCATGGATATGGATACTATAGTGAAACAGGATATCCTGAAAAATAATGATTGATATTCATAATCATTCTTTATATTCTATAGATGATGGTTCATCTAGTATAGAAGAATCTATTAGAATAATTAAACAATTATCTAATTTAGGATTTAAAAAGTTAGTATTAACTCCACACTATATAGAGGGATCTAAATATAATTGTAATAATAGTGATAAACTATTATTATTGAATAATCTAAATATTGAATTACAAAAGAATCAGATCCCTATAAAACTGTACTTAGGAAATGAAACATTCATAAATAAAGATATTCATAATCTAGTATCAAATCAAGAAGTATTTACTATAAATAATACAAGATATATATTAATAGAGTTTTCTTTAACTAATCTTCTTAATGATATAGAAGATATCTTATATGATTTATCTCTATATGGTTATAAGATTATAATTGCTCATCCAGAAAGATATTCTTTCTTTCAAGATGATTATAAATTAGTTCATAAGTTAAAAGAATCTACTAATATACTATATCAATGTAATTATAATAGTATAGTAGGTAAATATGGACATAGAGCTAAAAAGTTAATGAAGTATTTACTTAAAAATAATTTAGTAACCTTTTTAGGAACTGATGTCCATAAGGACAGATCTTCTGTCCTTAAAGATTTTGAAAAATCTAAAAAGAAGATTATTAAACTAATTGGAGAAAAAGAATTTGATAAATTATCAGATACTAATATTGAATTAGTATTAAATAATGAAGAAATAGAGTAGTAATACTCTTTTTTTTGTGTAGATTAATTTGCTTTTTTTATATACATAATATATACTATATTACGTTATTCAAGGGGTTTTATATATGAATGAAAGTGTTTTATTAAATGGTAATGATTTAGTTAAAGAAAAATCTAAAACCAAGAATTACTACTATACTATAAAAAGAGTATTTGATATATTATTTTCTTTATATGGTTTATTTATTCTATCTATCTTAATAATTATAGTAAAAATAGCATACATGCTTACAGGTGATTTTAAACCTGTATTATTTACTCAAAAAAGAATAGGTAAAAATGGAGAATTCTTTAAATTCTATAAATTTAGAACTATGTGTGATAATGCAGATGAAGTATTAGAAGAATTATTAAAGAATGATCCTAAAGCTAAAGAAGAATATGATTTAAATAAAAAATTAAAAAATGATCCAAGAATTACTAAAGTAGGTAGAGTAATAAGAAAACTATCTATAGATGAAACACCACAATTTATAAATATTCTAAAAGGTGATATGCATCTTATAGGTAATAGACCTTATCTACCTAGAGAAATAGAAGATATGGGATCATATTATAAAGATATAGTTAAAACTAAACCAGGTTTAACTGGATATTGGCAAGTTAATGGTAGATCTAATACTACATTTAAGAGAAGATTACAATTAGAAAAAGAATATTCTAATAAAGCTAACCTATGGCTAGATACTAAGATATTCTTTAAATCATTACCTACAATTATATTATGTAGAGGAGCCGAATAGGATATAATACAGTAGAAAATAATTTTATAATATGTTATAATCTATGTAGTGTACTACATAGATTATTTTATTTTGAAAGGAGAATAATTATGAGAAAGAAAGTATTATTTTTATTATTAATTAGTATTTTACTATTAAATATTACTGGTTGTGGAAATAATGATAGTAATAAAGAATCAAGTAGTAAGAATGAATCAAGTAAAGAAGAAGTAGAAGAAACAGAAGAATTAGGAGGATTAGATTTTAATTATAGTAATAGTGTTGCTAATAGTACTAATATAGGCAAAGAAGTTGATTATAAACCAGTTATTAATGATAATTTTGAATCTTATGAATATGAAGGAATTAGATTTAGTAATAACAAAGAATTTCCTGGTAAGTTAAGTAAAGAATCTATTTCAGAAGATCAATTAAGTAAAGTTAAATGGGTAGTATTTGCTGATGATGGAACTAATGTTATGATTACTACTGTTGAACCAGTTAGATCTTATGTAGTTATTTATTCTGGTGAAGGTTATAATAATTCTGTTCAAGCATTAAATGCTATTTGTGCTAAATTCTTTTCTAATGATAAATATACTGCTAGAAGTATGACTCTTGAAGATATAGAAATGTATTTTAAAGATAAGAGTGATGATTGGAAGAGAAATAGAACACCAAAGAAATTTGTAGATTTCTATAATGATACATATGGTATGAGTGGTTTTAATATTGAAGATACAGAACATGATAAGAAGTTTTATCCAGCTATATTTGCATTAGAAAAAGATAGTGGTAAAGGTACTTTAAAGAATAGTGAAACTCCTGATGGTTATAAACCATATAATAAGAAATATATTGATGATTCTTCTTCTACAGAGAAGTTTGTTAGTACATATTATTATGTTCCTGGTAAAGAATTAAAAGAGAATTTAGATCCTAATATTGCAAATATTTTATTAAGAGATAGTGATTATTGGTTAGCTAATAGAGCTGTTTCTGTAAATGATAAAACAGTATGGTTTTGGACTAGATTTGTAGATTCTTCTTATAGTCATGATTTAACAGGTTATTATTTTATAAGTATATTTGGTTCTGCAGCAGGAGATAGTCATTTTATTAGACCTGTTGTAGTTATTCCGAAATCTGATTTAGGTTTAAATTAAAAAGAGTTTAAAACTCTTTTTATTTTTTTTAAAAAATAGAACACATGTTCGTAATATATGTTATAATATATTTGATGGTGAGTTATATGAAAAGAATATACGCTTGTATTGATTTAAAAAGTTTTTATGCGTCTGTAGAGTGCCGTGAAAGAAATTTAGATCCACTAAAAACTAATTTAGTTGTAGCTGATGAATCAAGAACAGAAAAGACAGTATGTTTAGCTATAACACCATCATTAAAACAATATGGCCTTAGTGGTAGAGCAAGATTATATGAAGTTATTGCTAAAGTAAAAGAAATAAATAAAGATAGAAAGAAAAAGAATAAATATAAGAACTTTACTAGTAAATCTTATGATGATATAGAATTACAAAATGATTCTTCTAAAGAATTATCTTTTATAATAGCTAAACCACAAATGAGAAAATATATGAAATATAGTACTAATATATATAACATATATCTTAAATATCTAGCTCCTGAAGATATCTATGTATATTCTATAGATGAAGTATTTTGTGATATAACTAATTATTTGAAAATGTATAATTTAAAACCAAAAGAATTAATTACTAGAATGATTAAAACAGTTTATGAAGAAACAGGTATAACAGCAACTGCTGGTATAGGTACAAACATGTACCTAGCTAAGATAGCAATGGATATAGTAGCCAAACATACAGAACCAAATGAATTTGGTGTAAGAATAGCTATACTAGATGAAATGCGTTATAGAAAACTTCTTTGGCATCATAAACCATTAACTTCTTTCTGGAGAGTAGGACCAGGTCTAGCTAGAAAACTAGAGCATAACAGAATGTATACTATGGGTGATATAGCTAGATGTTCTATTAAGAATGAAGACCTTTTATATAAATTATTTGGTATTAATGCAGAACTAATAATAGATCACGCATGGGGATATGAACCTACTGAAATAAAAGATATAAAAAGTTATAAACCAGAAAGAAATAGTATATCTGAAGGACAAGTACTTCATATCCCCTATGATTATGAAAAAACAAAACTAATAATTAAAGAAATGACTGATTTATTATCATTATCATTAGTAGATAAAAATAAAATAACTAATAAATTAGTACTTACTATAGGATATGATATAGAGAATCTTACTAATCCATCAATAAGTAATAAATATTTTGGAGAAATAGTATTAGATCATTATGGTAGAAGTGTACCAAAACCAGCTCATGGAACTATTAATATTAATTTTAGAACATCTTCTTCTAAAATATTATTAAAAAAGATAATAGAATTATATGATAGAATTATAAATCCAGATTTATTAGTAAGAAGAATTAATATTACAGCTTGTGAATTAGTAGATGAACAAGAACAAGATAAAGATATAGTTATAGAACAATTAGATTTATTTTCTAATAATTTAAAAAAATATGAACAAGAAGAAAAAGATAAAAAAGAACAAAAAGAAGAAAATAAATTACAACATGCTATGTTAGATATTAAAAAGAAATATGGCAAGAATGCTATTCTTAAAGGAATGAATTATGAAGAATTTGGTACTACTAAAGATAGAAATGAACAAGTAGGAGGACATAAAGCATGAATGACTATAGTGATATTATTAATTTACCTCATTATGAACCAAAACATCCTAGAATGAGTAGATACCAAAGGGCAGCTCAATTCGCACCATTTGCTGCCCTTACTGGCTATGAAGAAGAAATAAAAGAAGTATCAAGAACTACTAATAAAAGAATAGAATACAATGAAGAACTATATCAGGAACTAAATAACACTATAAACTATTTATTAACTATTATAGATAATAAACCATTTATAGAAATAACATATTTTGTTCCTGACCAAAAGAAAAGTGGTGGAGAATATCTAACCAAACAGGGTAATATTAAAAGAATAGATATAGTTAATCAGTTTATTAAATTTACTGATAATACCATAATAGATTTAAATGAAATATTAATAATAAAAGTAATTGACAAAATAAAATAAAGTACTAATATATTTATTGCTGTTTATGTATTATAATATTATTAGATAGGATGTTAGTGTGATGAAAAAGAAGGGAAATAAAAATAATGTTAAAAGAACATATACATATTTAAATATATTCAGAATAATATTATGTTTATTTGTTCTTTTATATCACTTAGATATAGTTAAAGGTGGATATCTAGCAGTATGTTCTTTCTTTGTAATAAGTGGATATTTATCTTGTATTAATGCACTAAAAGAAGATAACTTTAATCTAATAAAATATTATAAAAAAAGATTTATTAAACTATATATCCCACTATTAGTAGTAATATTTACTACTATCGGAATTATTTCTTTATTTGATGATATAGTATGGTTAAATATCAAAAAAGAAACTATATCTTTATTACTAGGTTATAATAACTGGTGGCAAATAAAGAATAATGCCGATTACTTTGCTATGTCATCAGCTTCACCATTTACTCATTTATGGTATATATCAATATTATTTCAATTAGAATTAATATTTCCATTATTCTTTAAATTATTAAAAGCAATAGGTAATAGAATAAATAAATTAGGTCCTACTATTATATCTTTAGTAATAAGTATATTATCATTTATAGTCTTCTATATATTATGTATACAAGGAGATATAAGTATAGCTTATTATAATACATTTGCTAGATTATTCTCATTTACTTTTGGTATATCTCTAGCTTTCTTACATAATTATTATGGAGTATTATTAGTAAAAGCGAAGAGTAATATAGTTAAAATAATATCTTTCTACTTATACTTAATAATATTAATATTATTATTTATATTAATAGATTCTAGTAGTAAATTATTTGCTATAAGTATGTTAATATCTAGTTTATTAACTTTAAGAATATTAGATTATATTATCTTAATAAGAGATAATGAAGAAGATACAAAAGATAAGATATTAACTTACTTAGCTGGCTTAAGTTATTTAATTTATTTAGTACAATACCCAATAATATTTATATTTAAATATAAAGAATTAACAAGTAATATATATACATTCTATACAATAATATTAACTTTATTATTTACTATAATAATTAATTATGGAATTAATATAAAAGTTAAAAATAAATTAAGAAAGATAACTAAATATATAACTTTATTAATAATAAGTTTATTCTCAATATATGGAGTTTATTATTATATTACAGTTGAAGATCCGACTATTGAAATAGATAAATTAAAAGAACAACTTGCTGAAAATGAAAAATTAATGCAAGAACAACAAGAAGCTTATGAAAAGAGAATGCAAGAACAACAAAATAGCTTTAATGAAATGATTGCTGATTATTCTAGTAAAGAAGAAAATCTTGAATCATATGTTAAGAATTTAAATATTTCATTTATAGGTGATTCAGTAATGCTTGGTGCAGTAGGTGAATTAGGTAAAATGTTCCCTAATAGTTATAGTGATGCCAAAGTATCACGTAGTGTCTGGGCTGGTATTACAGTAGCAAAAGACTTGAAGAGTAGAGGAATACTAGGTAAAGTAGTAGTAATAAATCTTGGTGCTAATGGTAACTGTAGTAAGAGTTGTAAAGACTCATTAATGAGTACAATCGGATCAGATAGAGAAGTCTTCTGGTTAACAGTAACTAACGATTGGCAAGTAAACTTTAATAATAACATTAAAGAATATGCTAAAGAGTATTCTAACTTACATATAATAGATTGGGAAGAAATATCAAAAGGTCATAGTGAATATTTCTATGCAGATGGCTTACATCTACCTGGAACAGGTAGAAAAGCATATGCACAAGCAATATATGATTCATTATATGAATTCTATAAAGAACAAGTAGCAAAAGAAAAAGAAGAAGCTATTAAGAAACATGAAGAAGAATCTAAAAAAGGCTTTGAATTCTATGGTAATGAATTATTATTGAATGTTTATAATTATATTAAAGATGATTATAAAGAAGTAAAAATAAATGCTGATAAAGATTATAAATATGAAACTATTTATAAAGAATTAACAGTTAATAAAGAAAGTTTAAAAGATAATATCTTATTTGCTTTTGATAGAAGTATAAGTATTAAAATAAAAGATTATGAAGAAATAATAGAATTATTAAATGATAAAGAAATATATATTATATCTTTAACTGAATCATTAACTAAAGATTTAAATAAATTAAATAAAGATAATGTTCATATATTAGATTGTTCTAATCTAGACTTAGATGACTATCTATCAGACAAAATCCATTTGTCTGATAAAGGCAATCAAGAATTATCAGAACTTATTAAAGAAAATATTAAATTGGAGGAGAACTAATTGAAGTTCTCCTCTTATTTGTTATAATAATAAAGGTGATACTATGAATAATATAGATAATAATATAAATGATTTATTTACTGATATAGAATCAAAAGAATTAAATACAGTATTTGATCATATTAAAAACAAATTCTTAATGGAGAGTATTCAAAATCAATTTGGTTTAACTTCTTATTTAGAAAAATATCCTTATTGGGGTAAATTATCTTTTGGTGAAAATAATTATGAATCATTTATGAATAGAGCTAAATCATTAAAAGAACATTTAGATGATTATAAATGGTTATATAATAAATTAGAAGATTATCGTTCTAAATTAGTATTATATGCTGTACTAAATAATTGGTATAATTTTGATTACAAAAGTTTAGATAGATGTATAGAAAAGAATTATAAACAATATTGGGATTTAGATTTAGTTAAATGTGATAAAAATGAAGTAATAGTAGATTTAGGTGCTTTTACTGGAGATACAGTACATAGTTATATATCTGAATACGGCAAAGATAATTATAAAAAAATATACTGTTATGAAATATCTAAAGATATATTTGAACAATTAAAAAATAATACTAAAGATTATAAAAATATAATTTGTATTAATAAAGCAGCATCTAATAAAGATGGATACTTTTATATAAATACTAATGATAATTCTAGTTCGGCTAATTCAATATCTACTGAAGGAGAAGATAAAATAGAAGCAGTAGCAATAGATGATGATATTACAGAAAAAGTTACTTTAATAAAAATGGATATTGAAGGAGCAGAAAAAAATGCTATTGAAGGCTGTAAAAATCATATAGTAAATGATACTCCAAAATTATTATTATCCGTCTATCATAATCATGAAGACTTATATGCAATACCAAGAATGATAAATAAATTAAATAAAAATTATAAATATTATTTAAGATACCATGGAGGAAGTTTATTTACTTCTGAAATAATACTTATTTGTATACCAAAATAAAACTAAGATATTATCTTAGTTTTTAATTTGTAAAATATAAGAAATCTCCAACAGCTCTTTCTGAACCATCAGAAGGATTATTTATAACATCAGTATTACGTACTAAAGTAACACTTCCTCCTTGGTCCAAACTATATGCGTTATTAACACCTTTATTTTTTAAGTATTCAGCAGTTCCGCTTAATGGTTGATCATCAATATCAGTTACAATATAGTATTCGCAAGGGCCAGATTGACCAACTACAGTTCTATGATAACTTCTTGGTTCATTATAAGCTGGTGAAGTATCACCATTAACAATAACTTGAGTACTATGACATGAATAAGAATATTTAACACCATCATTAACTAATTGAGAAGCAGATTTACCTGAAGCATTATAAATATTACCATTACTATCAAGTAACATTTCTTGTCCACCAGAATAACCATCAGTTTTAATTTCACCATTAACAATAACAATATTGTTAGCACCTTTAAGATCTTCTCGACCACCATCAGTATAATGACTACCATTAACAAGTATTGTTGCACCAAGTCTACCAGCAGCAGATGAAGGAGTTTCATATCCATTTCCATAAGCGCCATTAGCAGGTGCACCATTAACCTGACTTGGATTATTAACAACAACATGAGTAACTAAAACTCTCTTACCATTTATAGTTTCTTCTGTTGTAGTAGTATATATATTCTCTTTAACAGTTGCATATTTAGCATTATTTAATTCATCACCATATTTATTTAATGCTTTAGCAACATTAGTACCATCTTTAACAGAATCAGCATTAATATCTTTGTCAGCAGTAGATTCAGTTTTAATACCTAAATCAGAAACAGACTTCAAATTAGGATCAGTAATAGTAATATCAGCTTTATTATCGGCAATCATATATTCCTTCATAGTAGTACCTAAATGATTTTTTAAAGTTTCATAGCTTTCTCGTTCAGCTGCAATTTTAACATCTACAACATCCATAGCACTAACACATTCATCACATATAGGTCCCATAAATATTTCTTGATTACCCAATTTAGTTTTACAGCTATTAAAAACAGAAGTATTATTCGCAAAACAAGTGCCAATATTAGCAGTAGTTACAATTGCTTTTTCAAATATAGAATAATCACTAACATTAATTTCACTCATATTATCACTTCTATCTAAAATAATTATAACATAATATTAATATACTCAGTTTATTAATAATTTTATTTTACAATTATTGTGTTATAATAATTATAGAAAGTGGGTATAATTATGGAAGAAAAAAGTAATAAGCTCGTAATAATAATGGCTGCAATTATAGTTGTATTATTAGTAGTAATAGGGGTATTTGTTTTTAAAGATTTAAAGAGTGACGATAAGAAAGACGACAAAACAGAAAAAGTAGTAGAATTAAATATTAATGATTCTCTAGTTGTAGACGCAGACAAAATATTAGGTCACGAAATGTGTGGTGGATATACATTACCAATTAAAACACAAAAAGATATTAAATTAGCTGACTTAGAAGAAGACACTAAATTAGATATGATATTCTATCATTATATGCCAACTAGTATTGATAATGATGTTACATATACTATGAAAGATGTTAGTAGATATTTTGAAGATACATCTTTCTTGGATAAAGATGGAACATATAATGCAGGAGTAGGTACTATATTTAAAAATGGAGATAAATTAATTGAATCAATATTACCTACAGGATGTGAAGGAGCATTTGAGGGAATATCTGCAAGAGTAATAAAAGCTACTAAAACAGATACTAAATTAGAATTAACTTATATAGTATTCTATCAAACATATGATTATGAAAACAATAAACTTGCTTGGTATAAAAAAGAAAGTGATTCTAAACCATTATATGATAATGTAGAATTTGATGATAAAGGTAATATAACTACTAAAGTAGATAATGCATTATTTAATCAATATGTAATAACATTTGATATTAAAGATGATAATGTAAGATTTATAGAAGCCATTTATAAAGAAGCATAATAAGAAGTTATAATTATATAACTTCTTTTTTTATCTCTAAATATTTTAAAGTGCTATACTACATATGAAAGGGGTATTGGTATGGGAAGATTACATTTTACTTCTATATTTAAAAATCTATTTAAAGCTAGAACATTAAAAATAGAAAAATCTAATCCGGCTTATTCATTCTTCTCAGGAGAATATAATAGTTTAACTAAAGATAGTAATGGTAATTTACTAGTATTATGTGATAATCATCCAGAAAGTATTACTAAGCAAATTAGTAGCTTAGTAACTATAAGTAGTGATATGTATTCTTATATTAAATGTGAATATAGACAAAATAGTCCTACAATAGATTTTGAAGGTAACTATATTATTAATTCTGAATATCATAGATAAGAGGTTATTTATAACCTCTTTTATTTTCTTGCATTTTATTATAAAATAATAATAAGGTGATAATATGAAAAAGATATTAATAGCTATAACATTCATTCTATTATTAACAGGATGTGGTAATAAAGAATCCAAAACCTTTAACGAGATTAAAGATGTTAATTTTAAATCTAAGATAGTTGAAGATCGTCAAATGTATGAAATAGGTAATTATGAAAAAATATCTAAATTAATGTTAGAATATGAAGAACTATTGCTTAAAAACGATCTTCAAATTGATGGAATTAAATTTGTTAATAGAGCATATCAAACTTTAGGATCTACTAAAGATGTAGATTTTATGTTAAAGGATGATACTATTCATAGATTTATATTTGATAGTAATGAAAAACTATTAAGAATAGAAATAGATTCTAATAATATAGATAATTATATAAATATAATAACTAATTATAGTTTATTTAAAGATTTATCTACAAGTGAAAAGAATGAATTAAATAATTTATCTAATCTTAAAAGAGTAGATATTAATAATTATACCTTCTATTTACAAGATAAATTATTAATAGTTAATAATGGATAGAGGTGCTAGATGAAAAAAAGATTATTATTTTTATTATTAATTCTTTTATTATTAACTGGTTGTGGTCAAAAGAAAGCAGAATATGGTATTGTTAAAGAACCAGAAAAGAAAGAAGAACAAAAAGAAGAACAACAAGAACAACAGGAAGAGAAAAAAGAAGAAGAACAAAAAGAAGAAGAACAAAAAGAAGAACCTTCTCCTACAAAGAAAAATAAATATTCTTATGATAAAATAAGTTTTAATCTTCCTGAATCATATACTAGAAAAAGTGATAATTATTACTTTATTAATAATGATGATGTTACTATATCTGTAGATATTAAAAGAATAGATGATATAGGAGTAGAATTAGAAAAATATATTAGAAGTGATGATTCTAAATATTTGAATTTAGATACTCTAAAAGAAGTTATTATTAATAATCAAAAATGGATGAAAGTAAATAGTAAATATAATTTAATATTATATTATCTTAAAGTTGAAACTAAAATATATCAAGTAGAAATAAATCCATTATATCCAAATGAAACTGTCTTAAATGAAACTATAAAAATGTTAGAAGAAACATTAACTTTGGAGAGCTAATATGAAAAAAGATAATTTAATAATATTATCTATCATAATACTATTAATTATATTACTTATAATAATAATTGGTGGTGTAGATGATAAAGAAGAATTATTAGAAGAAGAAAATAATAATAATACTCCTAATATGGAAGAAATAGTAGATTTAGAATATAATGAAATTTATATTACAGTTAATAATAATATTCTTATAGTAGTGCTAGATGAAAATAAAACAACACAAGCATTAATAAATGAATTGAAAAAAAGAGATATTACTATTACAGCTAAAGAATATGGTGGATTTGAAAAAGTAGGTGATTTAGGTTTCACTCTACCAACAAATGATAAAGAAATAAATGGTCGACCTGGAGATTTATTACTATATCAAGGAAATAAATTAAGTTTATTCTATGGTAATAATAAATATTCATATACTAAAATAGGGACAGTATTAGATGCTGAAAAAGATGATTTAGTAAGAATACTAGGTACAGGAGTTGTTACTATAACATTAAGTTTAGAAGGTTAAAAAACCTTCTTTTTGTTTGATAAAAATATTAATATATGCTATAATTCCAATATTGCGTCTAGGAAGGGGAATTATTATGACAGAAGTAGACTTATATATATTAGAAAAAGAACTAAAATATGTTCATAATCCAAAACTAAATCTTTTAGTTAATAAATTATTAATTGAAAGAGAACAACTTATTAGAAAAGTTAATACTGACCCTTTAACTGGTCTATATAATAGAAGAGTATTAGAAGATGTTATAACATGTGGAATAGTATTAATGATAGATGTAGATAATTTTAAAAATATAAATGATACTCTAGGACATGCTGAAGGAGATTATATAATAAAAGGAGTAGCTAAAATATTACAAGATAGCTTTAGAATGACAGATTATGTAATAAGATGGGGTGGAGATGAATTTTTAGTAGCTTTCATGGATAAAAGATTAGATATAATTATAGATAGAATTAAAGATATTAAAGAATTAATTAAAACTCAATTAAATGGTGAAGTAACATTAAGTATAGGAATAGGAATCAATAGAGGACAAGATACTATGACTGAATTATTACTTAAAGCAGATAGAGCATTATATATATCAAAAGAAAATGGTAAGGATCAAACATCTATATATGAAGAAGATCCAAGTATTAAATTAGAAAGAAGAAGGAAACACTAGTTTCCTTCTTTTCAGTTTCTTTTAACATATCTATCACATAATAATCACATTTATTAGCGATAATCATACCAGTTAAAGGAGAGATTATTGAGAATTAACTAGAATTAATAACAAATGATTTGCTATAATATTAGTAGGATGGTGATAATATAAAAAAGTATCGTAATGAATGGAAATATAATTTAACTAATCAAGAATTATCATTATTAAAATCTAGAATAGAACAAGTTATGGAATTAGATCCCCATACCCCAGTAGAGGGAAGGTATCTAATACATTCCCTATATTTTGATGATTATAAAGATCAATCACTCTATACTAATGATTCAGGATTATCTAAAAGATATAAATGGAGAATCAGATATTATGGAGATGATTTAAATTATATAGTCCTAGAAAAGAAAGAGAAACTAGATAGTAGATGTCATAAAAAATCTTGTAAGATTACTATTGATGAATATCATAAAATAGTTGATGGTAATATTCTAGATATCGTTTATGATACAGATAAAAAATTATTAAAAGAATTAGCTTCGGACATATTAATGTATAATTATATTCCTAAAGTAATAGTAGATTATGAAAGAATAGCATATGTAGAAGAAATAACTAATGTCCGAATTACATTTGATATGAAAATATCAGCATCTTATGAATTAGCTCATTTCTTAGATGGAGATTATACTAAGTTTTATATTCAACCATCTAATATGAATGTTCTAGAAGTTAAATTTGATGAAATATTACCATCATACTTAAGAAATTTAATAGAATCATATAATTTTGAACAATCATCTTTTTCAAAATATTATTATTGTAGAAAGATTATAGATTGTTATATGAGATAGGAGAGAGAAAGAAATATGATAAATATATTTGAAAATATAATTAACTCTTATTCTAATGAGAGTATTACTACAGCAACTATAATATCAGTACTAGTAATGGTTTTAGTATTAGCCGTATATGAATTTTTAATATATAGATTTGTATCACATAGATCATTCTATAATAAATCATTTAATATAACTATTGCTATATTACCATTCTTTATATCTACAATAATATTATGTTTACAATCTAATATAATAATTACTTTAGGTACTATTGGTGCTTTAGCTATTATAAGATTTAGAACTGCAGTTAAAGATCCTGTAGATATGTTATATCTATTATGGAGTGTCTATGTAGGTATTATATGTGGATGTAGATTATTCGAAGTAGGAGTATTAACTAGTGTATTTGTTACAATAGTATTAGTAGTATTAGAACATGTTAAATTTGGTAGAAAACCATATATATTAATATTACATTCTGAAAAGAATATAGAAGAAGATTTAAATAAATTATTTAAATCAGGTAAAATAACAAATAGATTTAAATCAAGAAATTATACTAATAAAGGTTATGATTATGCTATTGAATTTAGTACTAAAGACCTGAATTACTTGCAAGAGAAATTATCATCAAGTAAAGAAGTTAGTAAATATTCTATTATTGAATATGATGCTGATGATATAGTATAGCTTATGAATAAGAAGATATTATTAGGTTTAATCCTATTAATTACTTTAATAATATTAGGTATAATCTTAATACTTGGTTTAGATGTAAGATACAATAAATTAGTAGTAAGTGAATCTAAATGGAATAATATTATTAAAGAAAGAACAGAAAGTAAAAAAATAAGTTTAGAAAGTATTAAATTTAATGATTATTTATTAACTATAGATGAAGAAGATAATATCTATTATTCTGTAGTAGATAAATATTCTAAGTATAATCCTTTAATAGATTATAGTAGTAATAGTAAAATTAATATAGTTATAAAAAATAAATTAGATGAAAGTTATTTAGATAATGATAAAACTATAGAAATAATGATTTATAATGATAATTATTATAGAATATATAAATTAAATATTACTTCATTACCAATTATTAGTATTAATTATAAAAATGATAAAAAGAATATTGTAGATATTAATATCTTTGATAATAAAACAAAAGATATTCAAAGAGTAATAATTAGTGAAGGTAAATTACTAGTTATTGTAGATAATGAAGAATATATATTTGAATTAACAAAAGAATCATTAGGTAAAAATAAAAGAGAAAATAATATATCTGTACTAGGTATGGATAAACATAATGAATTTAAACTAACTAAGTTAGATAATATAGATGAAGATTTAAAAAAAATAAAATTATTTATAAATAATAAATATATAGGTATATTTAAAATAGAATCCAAAGATGATAGGAGGAAAGAAAATATTGAATGATAAAAAGAAATATATCTTTATAGGTATAGGAGTAATAATACTAATAGTAGTATTAGTATGTTTCCTCCTAGCTTTAAAGAAACATAACTCAGACAAAACAGTAACTTCTACTGCTGAATCAGCAACTGCTATAAGCAGTAAATATGATGAAGTAGATTATGGAGATAAAGAAGAATTTACTGGTAAGACAATATCTAGTGGAGGAACATATGATATAACTGGAGAAGTAGCAGGAATAGTAATAAATACTACTGATTCAGTACAGTTAAATTTGAAGGATGCTACTATTACCAATGAAAGTGGTCCTGCTATCTATGTAGAGAATGCTAAAACAGTAAGTATAGTCTTATCCGGTACTAATACTATTACATCTACTACAACAGAAGAATTAGATGGAGCAATATATTCTACTGATGATTTAATCATATCAGGTACCGGAACCCTAAATGTAACATCTAATTATGATGGAATAGTTTCTAAAGATACGTTAGTAATTAAATCTGGAACTTATATTATTAATAGTGAAGATGACGGTATTAGAGGTAAAGACAATGTAGCAATAGTAGATGGTAATTTTACCATTAATGCTAAAGGTGATGGAATTAAATCTACTGATGAAAACGATTCTACTAAAGGATATGTTGCTATAGATGGTGGTAAATTTACCATCAATACTGTTAATGATGGTATCCAAGCAGAAACAGAATTAGTTATTAATGGTGGAACATTTAATATTAAAACAACTGGTACAGGTAATGATGTATCTTCAAAAGGATTAAAAGCTGTAACGGTATTAGAAATAAATGATGGAGATATTACTATTAATTCAGTAGATGATGGAATTCATAGTGATGGAGATCTAGCTATTAACAAAGGTATTATTAATGTAACATCAAAAGATGATGCAGTTCATGCTGATGGTATGGTTGAAATAAACGGAGGAGAAATAACTCTAACAGCTGCCGAAGGCATTGAAGGAACATATGTAAAAATAAATGATGGTACTATTAAAATATCTGCATCAGATGATGGTATCAATGCTGGTAATAAATCAGATAAATATAAAGTACTAGTAGAAATAAATGGTGGAGATATTACTATCAATATGGGTCAAGGAGATACTGATGGAGTTGACTCTAATGGAGATATTACTATTAATGGAGGAACTATCAGCGTAACAGGACAATCAGCATTTGATTATGATGGAACAGGTAAAATAAATGGAGGTACAGTAATCTGTAATGGAGAAAAAGTAACATCACTTCCAAATCAAATGATGGGCGGTCCTGGTGGTGGCGGTAACCAAAATAACCGTGGACAAAGAATGAGATAATTATGGATAAACTTAAAATTATAATAATTATATTATTATTAGTAATATTCGCCATAACGCTAACTTTATTATCTTTAAATAATAAAACAACTACTAATTTTAAAATTTATGTATTTAATGCAGGTAAAGCAGATGCAATACTTATAGAGAATAATAATACATATATAATGATAGATACTGGAGAAGAAGATTTAAGTACTGAAATATTAGATTATTTTAAAAAGAATAATATTACTAAATTAGATTACTTAATAATAACTCATTTTGATAAAGATCATGTAGGTAGTGCTTCTTCTATTATAGATAACATAGAAATAGATAATGTCTTACAAAGTAATTCTCCAAAAGATAGTGAATATTATAATAATTATATAAATTCATTAAATAATAAAAATATAGAACCAATAACTATTAGTGGAGATAAAGAATATAATATTGGAGATTTAAAATTTATTGTAAATGGTCCAGAAACTATTTATGATAAAAATGAATCTAATAATTCCTCTCTAATAGTAAGTTTATATTATAAAAATACAAGTTATTTATTTATGGGAGATGCAGAAAATGCCCGTATAAAAGATTATTTAACTAATCATAATGAATCATATGATTTTATAAAAATACCATATCATGGTAATTATTTAAAACGATTAGAAGAATTATTGAGTGTTGTAAATCCTAAGTATGCTATTATAACTAATTCTAAAAAAGAAGGAGCAGAACAAGATACTTTAGATTTATTAGAAGATAATAATATAAAATATTATCTAACTAGTAATGGTAAAATAATAATTACTAGTGATGGTAATAGTATTAATATAAATCAATAATAAAAGGAACTAGTAATAGTTCCTTTATAAATGCCAAGAATTATTTATTTCATAATTAGATAAATCTATATTAAGACTTAAAGCTATATTAATTAATTGTTGATAAGAAGCATTTTCTACTATAGATAAATCTATTACTGCTTGAGGATTATATGAGATAGCTGTTCCATAGTAATTTATAAGATCTTCTCTTAATCTTTCTATATCAATTTCCATGTTTTAATTGTAATTTAATACTTTCTCTATCTTTAATTAAATCTTCTTTTTTATCTTCATCTATGAAACAATCTATTTCTGGAATATTTCTATATTTTTGATCTAAATCTAATCCATAACCAATAACAAAATGATTAGGTATAGTAAATCCAACATAATCTACAGGTACTTCTATTTCTCTTCTTTCTTTTTTATCTAATAATGTACATAGTTTTAATGATTTAGGTTTTTGTTCTTTTAAATATTCTAATAAACACGATAGAGTAAATCCTGTATCTATTATATCTTCTACTACTATAACATTCTTCCCAGTAACAGGTTTATCTAGTTTTAATTTCCAATCTAATTCTCCTGTACTATTTTCTCCTTCATAAGTAGATACTCTAATAAATTCTAATTCTGTATCTAAATTAATTCTTCTAGATAAATCAGCATAAAAGTAAAGTGAACCTTTTAAAATACAGATAAGAGTTAATTGTTCTCCCTCAAACTCCTGATTTATTTGATCAGCAATTTGTTTTATTCTTTTTTCAATAGTTAATTCATCAATTAAAATTTCTCTTTCCATATATTCTCCTTATTCGCCTATATATTAACAAATTAGTATAATAATATCAATAATTATGTTATAATTAATTCTATGGTTGGGAAGTGATACAATGCCATCTTTTGCAATACATACTATATGTGGAAAACAACTATTAAAAGAATTAGATTTAAATACAGATAAAGAAAAAGAATTTCTAATAGGTAATATATTACCTGATGTAAGTAGAGTAAAAGGCTACAAAGTATTAGATAATCATCAAAAAAGAAAATCAGTTCAAGATATTAAAATGGTTACTCATTTTAGAATAAAAGAAGATGTAGTATTATCATATCCAGATTTAAATAAATTTTTAAAAAAATATGAAGAAGAAGTAAAAAATAATATTATAAGTTTTGCTTATTTCTTTCATTTATATACAGATTATTATTATTTTAAAGTATTCTTACCATCTATTTTAACTTTCTATGATAAAGATATGAATATTACTAATAATAAGAATAATGTATATTATGCTAAAATTAATAGAACAAATGAAATAATAGAATATAAAGTATTATTTAATAAAGAATCTAATGAAGGAATATATAAAGATTATTCTATAGCTAATAATTATTTATTAGATAAATATAAATTAAATATTAATTATGAAGAATTAATAGAATATATAGATGAACATGGCTTTAATACTAACATAAAGGAAACAAACCCTTTATTTGCTTATTATGCCATAATTAAAATAAGAAAATATTTAGAAGAATTAAAAATAGAAGATACTAATCTTAGAATATTTACTTATAATGATTTAGATAATCTAGTAGAGAATATTATAGATTCATTTAAAAAAGAATATTCTTATTTAATGATTAATTATATAAAGGAGAAATAACTATGTGGTGGACTTTATTTATGATAGCTATGTCTGTAGTATTTGTATTAGATATTATTTATTTAGTATTTAAAATAGGCAAGTTATTACACTTTAAGCATAAAAAATTAATAGCTTTAGCCATTTTAATAGGATTTAATATATTATTTAGTATTATATTCTCGGTAGTAAATGCAATAGTAATAACTCTACATTATGTATTATTTTATCTTATATTTGATTTAATTTTCTTTATAATAAAGAAAATCAGAAAACAAGAATATAAACATGACTATGTAAATATACTAGTCTTAATACTAGTACCTATCTATTTAGGAATAGGTATGTATAATGAATATCATGTTAAAAGAACAGAATATACTATAGAAACAAATAAATTAAATGAAGATTTAAAAGTAGTCTTGTTTTCTGACTCCCATTTAGGAGTAACACTAAACAAAAATAATATTCAAAAACAACTAGATAGAATACAAGATGAAGATCCAGATATATTACTTATTGTTGGAGATTATGTAGATGATGATACTAAAAAAGAAGATATGGTAGAAGTAACTAAAAAAATAGGTAAAATAAAAACTAAATATGGCATCTATTTTGTTAATGGTAATCATGATAAAGCTTATTTTGGTGAAGATGATAGAGGATTCTCAATAAATGATTTGAAAGAAGAATTTAAAAAGAATGGTATTATAGTATTAGAAGATGAATCTATCTTAATAAATGATGAATTCTATCTAATAGGAAGAAAAGATTATAGATTTAAAAGTAGAAAGACTATAGAAGAATTAACAAGTGATTTAGATAAAGATAAATACATGTTAGTTATGGATCATCAACCTACGGATTATGATAATGAAGCTAAAGAAAAAGTTGATTTAGTAGTATCAGGACATACTCATGGAGGACAATTAATACCAATAACTTATATTAATACATTAGTATCTGATAATTATAGTGTATATGGCCTAACTACTAAAGAGGATACTAACTTCATAGTATCCTCAGGAATAAGTGCTTGGCAAATTAAATTTAAAACAGGATGTTTCTCAGAATATGTAGTAGTAAATATAGAAAAGAAATAGAAGGAAAATATATTTTCCTTCTTTTATGTAAAAAATTTAGCACTCTCTATTGACAAGTGCTAATTATAGTGCTATTATATAATTGTAATAAAGAAAAATTATTACAAGTATTAATATTGTATTGTGTCATCCAATCATGACACGTTATGGAAGGAAGATGGTTTATATGATGTTAGTACCTAGAAGAAATAGTTTTGATTTATTTGATGACTTCTTTGATAATGATTTTATACCTCCAAGAAAAGAAAGAAATCTTATGAGAACAGATATTAAGGAAAAGAAAGATGCTTATCTATTGGATATTGATTTACCTGGTTTTAATAAAGAGAATATTAATATTTCATTAGAAAATGGTTATCTAAATATATCTGCTAAAATGCACAAAGAAAATAATTCAGGAGAAGAAACTAAATATCTACATCGTGAAAGATTCACTAGCGAATGTTCTAGATCTTTCTATGTAGGTGAAGATATTAAAGAAGATGAAATCAAAGCTGAATTTAAAAATGGTATTCTTATGATAGAAGTACCTAAGAAATTAGAAGAAGATAAGAAAAAAGATATTAAACAAATAGAAATAAAATAGGTTTTAAAACCTATTTTAATTTTGATATAATAAGTTTGGTGGTATCTATGAATAAGATCAAGATAGAATGGTTAAATAAAACCATTCTTGAAAGAATACTATTAATATTAAGTTTTATTATCTCTATTATTATATTAGTATTAAGTTTCTTAAACTTATTTAATGTAATAGATAATGTTACTAATTATTATATTATCTTAATAGCAACATTAATGATTATTCAAGGAATTAATAATATTAAAAGAGACAAAATAAGTTGTATAGTATATTTTACTATAGGATTATTTATCTTAACTTTATTATTAATTAAATTATTATATTAATGAAACATAAAATAATTAAAATATTAATAATATTATTTACTATTCTATGTATTATAGGAATAATATATTCTAGTTATAATATAATATTATGGAAAAAAAATACTAAATATAATAATGAGTTAAAAGATAGACTTAATGAATATATTCATATAGATACTAATGATGAAATAGATACTTATATAATTGATTTTGATAAACTAAAAGAAAGTAATAGTGATACTGTTGCTTATCTAAGAGTTAAAGGTACTAATATAGATTATGTAGTAGTACAAACTAATAATAATGATTATTATTTAAACCATAATTATGATAAAAAATATAATATAGCAGGATGGATATTTGCTGATTATAATAACAAATTAGATGGAACAGATAAAAATCTAATTATATATGGTCATAATATTAAAGATGGATCTATGTTCGGTTCCATCAAAAGAGTGCTTGAAAAAGACTGGCAAGAAAATGAAAGTAACTTAACTATAGATTTAGTTACATCTACTGGAACAACAAAATATAGAGTATTTTCTACATATATGATAGAACCAGAAGATTATTATATTAGAACAAGTTTTAATTCTGATGAATTTAATGAATTTATAAATAAATTAAAGGATAGATCTAATTATGATTATGGAATAGATGTTAATGGAGAAGATCAAATATTAACATTATCTTCTTGTAATACTACAGGTTCTAAAAGAATTGTATTACATGCGAAAAAAATGATTGACTAGTTCTAATTAATGGCGTACAATTTAATTGTATACAATTAATTGGAGGCGTACAATGATATACGATTACGTTGTTAAAGGAAGAAAAGATGAAGATATCTCATTAAGAGATTATGAAGGTAAAGTATTATTAGTAGTTAATACAGCTACAGGATGTGGATTTACCCCACAATATAAAGGACTTGAGGAATTATATCAAAAATATAAAGATAAAGGATTGGAAATATTGGATTTCCCTTGTGATCAATTTGGACACCAAGCTCCAGGTAGTGATGAGGAAATAAATGACTTTTGTACTTTAAAATACAATACAACATTTCCAAGATTTAAAAAGATTGATGTTAATGGAGAAAATGCTATAGAATTATTTAAATATTTAGAAGATAATGCTCCATATGAAAAACCCAAAGGATTAAAGAATGGTGCTACTATGAAAATGTTAGAAAAATTGAGTGGTACTAAAGATAGTAATGAAATAAGATGGAATTTTACTAAATTCTTGGTAGATAAAGAAGGAAATGTAGTTAAAAGATTTGAACCAATAATTGATATCAAAGATGTTGAAGAAGAAGTAATTAAATATGTATGATAGTTTAAAGATAGAGAATCAATTATGTTTTCCTTTATATGTATGTTCTAAAGAAATAGTAAAGAGATATAAACCATTTTTAGATAAGTTAGATTTAACTTACACGCAATATATTACTATGATGATTCTTTGGGAAGAAAAAAACATTTCCGTTAAAGATATAGGAAATAGATTATATTTAGATTCTGGTACTTTAACCCCTTTACTAAAAAAGCTAGAGAGTAAAGGTTATGTTATACGTAACAGGGACAATAATGATGAAAGAAATGTAATAATAAGTATTACTGATAAAGGTATTAGTTTAAAGAAAGATGCTATAAATGTCCCTATGAATGTTGCTAAATGTGTTAATTTAAATGAAGAAGAAGCTAAAACTTTATATAAATTATTAAATATAATTATAGAAGGGATGAATAATAATGAGTAAGATAATTAATAATGAAGAATTTCAAAAACTAGTAATAGAAAGTAAAGATGAAGTACTAGTAGATTTCTATGCAGATTGGTGTGGACCATGTAAAATGTTAGGTCCTATTATGGATGAAATTAGTAAAGAAAAAAAAGTTTATAAGATTAATGTAGATGATGAAGGAGAATTAGCTCAATCATTTGGTATTATGTCTATACCATGTGTTATAGCATTTAAAGATGGTAAAGAAATAAATAGAATAGTAGGTTTAACATCTAAAGAAGAAATATTAAAATTATTAAAGTAGGTATTAATATGTATGATTGTATAGTAATAGGAGCGGGCCCTGCCGGCTTAACAAGTTCAATATATTTATCTCGTGCTAATAAAAAAGTATTAGTACTTGAGGCATTAACTTATGGTGGCCAAATAACTAAAACTAATAAGATAGATAACTATCCAGCAATGCCTCATGTAAGTGGCATAGACTTTGCCACTAATCTGTATAACCAAGCACTAGAACTTGGTGCAGAAATAGTTTTTGAAAAAGCTATAGATATTGATTATGATAATAAAGTAGTAAAAACTAATAATAATTCCTACACCGGTAAAGCAATTATAATTGCTACCGGTACTAAAGTTCAAAAACTTTCTTTACCAAAAGAAGAAGAACTAACAGGAAGAGGTATCTCTTACTGTGCAACATGTGATGGAACATTCTTTAAAAATAAGGATGTAGCAGTAATTGGCGGAGGCAATACTGCACTTAGTGATGCACTTTACTTATCAGATATCTGTAATAAAGTATACTTAATACATAGAAGAGATGAATTTAGAGGATTGAATCAATTGTAGAAGAATTAAAACAAAAACCAAATATAGAAATAATCTTAAATTCTAATGTTACTAAAATAATAGGTGATAACTTCTTAACAGGTATTGAACTAAATAATAAAGATATTATTAATATTAATGGTTTATTTATTGCTATTGGTTCAATACCAGAAACAAATAATCTAATTAAAGGATTAGATCTAAATGACAAAGGATACATTAAAGCTAAAGAAGATACTTTAACAAACATTCCTGGATTATTTGTTGCTGGAGATATTAGAGAGAAGAATTTAAGACAACTAACTACAGCAGTAGCAGATGGAGCTAATGCTGCAGTTAAAGCAATAGAATATATTAATAAAAAATAGGTTTAAACCTATTTTTATATGTTATAATACTCACATACATGGGGTGATTACATGACGAATTTAGCAGAATTAGTAGAAGGATGTAACGTAAAACAAAGACGTTATAAATTAAAAAATGATATTAGAAGAGCAAAGAAATATAGGGAAATAATAAGATATTTAGAAGAAATACCAATAATAAAAAGTTATAATAATAAAATTGAAAGATTATATTATTTAAATACTCATTTTAATAAAAAACACGAACAAGAAATAATTGGTTTAAGAAAAAATATTGCAGCATTAGAAACTGTAGATCCAGTTAGTTTCTACAAAAGCACATTACAAGAACTAGCACTATTAGAAGAATATATAAAAAAATATTATATAACAATAAATATAATATTAAGAAAAGAATTATTAGATCATGGAATACCTAATATATATGTATTTCAAGGAGTATTAGATAAAGATAATGATTTAAAATTGTATAGAAATATTGTATCTCCAAATAGTGTCAAAACGGAATTAGATGATGAAGATATAGGTTTATACCCAGCCCATGATATTGAATCTCAACGAGATTATAGAAAATTCTATAATAGATTATCATTTAGATATATGGAAGGTTTAACTAGAGATTACTCATTTGATTTAGAAGGTAAAAATATCAAAAATGTTAAAGTATTAAAAAGAAAGACTCAATAAAATGAATATATATGAATTATTAGATAAATTAAATATTAAATATGATTTAGTTACTCATATACCTATATATACAGTAGAAGAGGGTAGAAAAATCGATAGAAATATACAAGGTATAGGATGTAAAAACTTATTTTTAAAAACCCATAAGAATGAATTCTTCCTAGTAGTGTTAGAAAAAGATAAACAAATTAAATTAAATGATTTAAGAAAATATTTAAAAGTATCTAATCTTCATTTTGCTGAAGATAACTATCTAAAAGAATTATTGCAGGTTATACCTGGTTCAGTAACACCGTTAGGTATTATTAATGATATTAATAATAAAGTAACTATAGTTATAGACAAAGACTTAATAGATAAAAAGATATTATGTCACCCATTAGTTAATAATAAAACTATAAATATAGAATATTCTGATTTAATTAAATTTATAGAATACTTAAAACATAATTATATAATATACTGAATTTAGTAACCATTTTTTATGAAGATTAAAAAAATAGTCGTTATTAAACGACTATTTTAAATTGTTTTCAATTATTTTATTATATTCATCTATTTTATCTTTACCTATAGTTTCTTTTATTTTATTTTCTAATTTAGCAAATCTATTATTAGTACTAGCAGCATATCCACCAATTTTACGAGTAAAGTCAGGAGTCTTTAACTCGATATACTCTGTACCAGCATCCATTACTTTATCATCAGTAATTTTTTCTCTCATCTTTTTAAAATTATTTTTCATTAAATATTTATATAATTCTTCAACATCATCTTTATCTACAGTAAATTTCATTGGATCTGCAGAATTACTATTAACTACTTGTATAGTAACATCTCCATTAGATTTAATAATAGCTTCTTTAGAAACAGTTTGAGCTACAGTACCAAATCCACCACCATATGTATAAGTTATTGTATATTCCTTAGGTATTATTTCATCTATCCTATTATCTACTTTAGGATATATTAAATATACAAAAAATGAAAATAAAAGAATACCTACCAGAGTAGCAACAATTTTATTTGAACTTTTTATCATACTATCACCAATTTAATTATATTTATATAATAGATTTTTTTCAATAAATTCAAATTTTTTAAGTGTAAACATAATTATTACTTGCATTTATATTTAAATAGTGATATATTGAACTTGACTTTTTTATGAGAAATTATATTTATTATGGGTATACTACATTTTAAATGTGGTTTTTTGTCATTTCGGATTGTGAGGTGATAATAAATAAAAAAGGACTAAAAACTACTATTCAACTTAGAGATACATAATAAATATGTATCTTTTAAAATGTCAGAATAATAGGAGGAAGTATGAGTTTTATAAGTGTAAAAAACTTAAATAAAACGTTTAAAGTCTTACAACGAGATGGTGGTCTTAAAAACGCTTTCCGCTCCTTATTTAGAAGAGATTATAAATATATAAAAGCAGTAGATGATATCTCTTTTGAAATCGAAGAAGGTGAAATAGTTGGATATATCGGACCTAATGGTGCTGGTAAATCTACAACTATAAAAATGCTATGTGGAATATTAAAACCAGATAGTGGGAAAATAAAGGTTGATAAATATAATCCCTTTATGGAAAGAAAAAAATACGTTGCAAATATTGGTGTAGTATTTGGTCAAAAATCTCAATTATGGTGGGATATCCCCGTAATAGATTCATTTGATCTTTTAAAAGATATTTATAAAATATCAGATGAAGACTATATAAAAAATAAAAATGAATTAATAAAAATGCTAAATATAGGAGATATTATAAATACACCAGTAAGGCAACTAAGTTTAGGACAGAGAATGCGCTGCGAAATAGCTGCATCATTACTTCATAAACCTAAAATTTTATTTCTAGATGAACCAACAATAGGATTAGATGCTGTATCTAAAGTAGAAGTAAGAAAGTTCATTAAAGAAATAAATAGAAAGAATAAAGTAACCATTATATTAACATCTCATGATATGAATGATATAGAAGCCTTAACTAATAGAGTAATAGTAATAGGTAAAGGTAAAAAACTATATGATGGTACTTTAAATGGCATTAAGAAAAAATATTCAAATCATAAAAAATTAGAAATAATTTATAATAAAATAGAAAGATTACCAAAATTAAAATATGTAGAAATATTAGAAAAAGATAAAAATAAAATAGTATTAGATATAGATACTAATTATCATACTATATCTAGTATTATAGAGAAGTTTACTTCCCTTTGTGAGATACAAGACGTTAATGTTTATAGTGAAGATATTGATAATGTAATAGTTAAACTATATGAAGAATTAGAATTGTGAAAGGTTATATAAGTTATTTTAAATCTCAAATACTTATAGGTTTACAATATAGATCAGCAGCTTTAGCTGGTTTAAGTACACAATTCTTTTGGGGATTCTTATATGCTATGGTATATCAAGCATTTTATTCGCATGCTAATATAGATAGTATCAGTTATACTGAATTAATGAGTTATGTTTGGTTAAATCAAGCTTTCTTTAGTTTAGTATGTATTAGAATGAAAGATGGAGATATTCTAGATACTATTAGAACAGGAACAGTAGCCTATGAACTATGTAGACCATATGATCTATATTCCTGGTGGTATTTAAAATTATTAGCAAAAAGATATGCTAATGTAGCGCTACGCTTTGTTCCTGTACTAGTGCTAGCAGCATTACTACCATATCCATATAATTTAAATGCTCCCCAATCATTAATTTCATTTATATTCTTTTTAATAACTTTATTATTAGGTTCATTCATAATAGCAGGTATTAATATAATAATTCATTCTATCTGTTTCTTTACTCTACAAGATAAAGGAATAACTAGTATTATAAATACTATATCTGAATTATTAGGAGGTCTATATGTACCTCTTCCACTGTTACCAATAATAATTATTACTATAAGTGAATATTTACCATTTAGATTAATAGGTGATTTACCATTTAGAATCTATTCTGGTAATATTACAGGGCCCTATATATATAAATGTATAATCTTACAAATAATATGGATTTTCTTACTATATATAATAGGTAAATTAATTATGAAAAAGGCCCTAAATAAAGTATGTATACAAGGTGGTTAAGATGAAATTAATATTTAAGTATTTATCTAATCATTTAAAAGTATTTTTAGAATATAAAGCATCTCTAATATTAACATTAATATCTCAAGTATTATTAATGTTAGTAGAATTATTTACTATAGATTCTCTATTTAGAAAATTTGGTTTATTAGAATCATATAATATATATGAACTATTATTAGGTTTCTCTATAATATGGTTAGGTTTTAGTTTAGCAGAAATGCTCTTTAGAGGATTTGATCAATTTAGTAAATTAATTATTAAAGGTAACTTTGATATATTATTAATAAGACCAAGAAATATTTACTTACAAGTATTTGGTAGTGATATTTGTTATGATAAATTTAGTAGAGTATTAGTAGCATTTATATTTTATATATATAGTGCTATTAAAGTAATAGATATATTTACTATCGATAAAATATTATTATTAATATTTATGGTAATAGGGTGTTTAATAATATTTTTAAGTATCTTTATATTAGGAGCTTCATTTTGTTTTATAACTATTCAAGGATTAGAATTCATTAATATCTTTACTGATGGTACTAGGCAACTAGCTCAGTACCCAATGGGTATATATAAACATATTGTTAGAATAATATTTACTTACTTAATACCAGTAACAATAATTAATTATTATCCAATAAATTATTTAACTGATAAAGTTAATAATATCTTCTACATATTTATACCATTACTATCTATTATATTTTTATTCATAAGTATCTTAGTATTTAATCAAGGAATAAAAAAATATACTAGTACTGGTTCTTAAAAATATATAAAAAGGACTATTAATAGTTCTTTTTTTTTGATATAATTTTCTAGAATAGGAGAATAAGATATGAATAAAGATATTAAAAATATTACTCAAGCAGAGATGAATAAAGCATTAGAGATAATTAATAAATTATCTGATTATTATGATCAAAGAATAGTAGGTCAAAGAAACTTAAAAATAGCCTTATTAGTTTCTTTTATGACAAATGGTCATATACTATTAGAATCAGTACCAGGTTTAGCTAAAACAACTGCAGCTAAAATATTAACTGAAGCAGTTAATGCTAAATTTGCTAAAATTCAATGTACTCCAGATCTTTTACCTAGTGATATTATAGGTACTCAAATATTTAATTATTCTAAGAACCAATTTGAAACTAAAATAGGTCCTGTATATGCTAACTTCGTATTATTAGATGAAGTTAATAGATCTAGTGCTAAAACACAAAGTGCCATGTTAGAGGTTATGCAAGAAAGAAAATTATCAATAGCTGGTGAAACTCATGATATGATGAATCCATTTATAGTTATTGCAACCCAAAACCCAATAGAACAAGAAGGTACTTATTTATTAGCTGAAGCACAAACAGATAGATTCTTACTTAAAGAAATAATTAATTATCCTACACCTGAAGAAGAAGTAACTATTTTAAATAGAATAGAATCAGGTATTATTGAAGATTCAAAACCAATTCTAAATGTAGATTCTATCTTATATTTACAAGATTTAACTAAAAAAGTATATGCAGATGATTCTATTAAAAAATATATTGCTAGCATTATTAATGCTACTAGAAATCCTAAATTATTTTTATCACCAGAATTAGCTAAGTATGTTGAAATGGGGTCATCTCCTAGAGGAACAATAGCTATATTAAGTGTATCTAAAGCAGTAGCATTACTAAATGGTAGAAATTATGTAACCCCAGATGACTGTAAGGCATTAATCCATAGTATCTTAAGACATAGAATAGCACTTAATTATGCTGCTATTTCAGATGGTGTAATGGTAGAACAAATAATAGATTCTATAATAGGAGCAATTAATACACCATGAAATTAAAATATGTAGATAAAATAAGAGCTAATATTAGTATCAATTCTAGTAAGAAGAGTTCTAATCTATTAGATGGTTTATATAGATCTATATTTAAAGGAAGAAGTATGGACTTCGATGATTTAAGAGACTATGTAGTAGGAGATAATAGTAAAGATATAGATTGGAAATCTTCTATTAGACATGGATCATTATTAGTAAGAAGATATATAGCTTTAAAAAGACATAATATAGCTTTCGTTTTAGATTCAGGAATTAAAATGTCTGGTTTAAATAAAAACTTAGAAGAAAAAAGAGAAACACTTCTATATGTATTAGGTACTCTAGGTTATTTAGTAAATAAAAATGAAGATGAAATATGTACTGTATATAATAAAGAAGGAAGTATATTTATGTCTGAATTTAAAGGGGGATTAACTAATCTAGAAATAACTCTAACAGAAGTAGAAAAATATGTTAATGATGTATCCCCTTACAGTTTAAATGACTTACTTGACCATCTGAATAACAACAGTAAAAGAAAAATGATAGTAGTAGTAATAAGTGATATCACAGGATTAAATAATCTAGATGAAAGAGTATTAAAGAAAATTACTCATAATCATGATATGTTATTTGTTAATATTGAAGATGCTTCTATATGTGGAGAAGATATCTTCGATATAGAAGAAGATTCTGATATCCCAAGATTTATATCTAAAAATATTAATTTAAAACAAGTAGAAACTAAAGAGAGAAGAAGAATTATTACTAATTCTTTTAACAGATTAAAAAAATATCGTATTACAGGTGTAAGTATTAGTAATAAGAGAGAAATAGTAGATAAATTAATTAATTTATTAGAAAGGCATAATCATGCAGTGGGGCGTTGAGTTAGCAAAACCTTTCCATTATTCTCCAATAGGTTTAATACTTTTATTAATATTTTTAGGATTTATAGTAATATATATCATTTATAGAATTAATAATAATAAACAAGAACCAATTAAAGTTGTTGTTAAAGTAATAGATAGAAATAAAATAAGAATGGAATATCTAGCAAAACTAGATACTCTAGATAGAAAATATAAAGGTAAAAAAATAACAACAAGAAAAGCATATAATGAATTAAGTGTATTAATAAGAGAATTTATCTTTAAGTTAACTAGAGTTAACTTACTAAAATATAGTTTAAGTGATTTTAAAAAATTGAATAATCCTGTTTTATTAGAATTAATAAATGAATATTATGAACCAGAATTCTCTTATGAAGGAGAAGGAAACTTAGAAGTTTCCATCCAAAAGACTAGAAAGGTAATTAGCGAATGGAAATAAAATATCCTATTATAATCGTTATTAGTATATTAATATTTATCGGTATTTTCTTTGTAAAAAAACTAACTAAAGCTAATAAAAATAATAAAAATAAAGTAGCTAATACTAGTATAGTTAAAAATACTGAAGAATATAAAAAAGTATTAAGACAATATAGATTTATTCTATATCTTCTTTACGTGCTTATTTTTATATGTGTATTAACAACTTCTATTTTATCTTCTAGAATAGTAGAAGAAAAAGTAACTAGTGACGATATATATAATAGAGATATTATTTTATGTATGGATGTATCATCCTCAGGTTGGGAACCTGACTTAGATTTAATTAATTCTTATAAAGAAATAGTTAAGTCCCTTAAAGGGGAACGTTTTGGTATATCTATATTTAATACAACATCATATCTATTAGTTCCCCTAACAGATGATTATAATTATCTTATAGATACATTAGATACTCTATATAAATCTATAGATTATAATCTTAATTACTATGGTATGGGAGATGGCGGTACATATAGTGATCTTGATATAACAGATAGATTAAGATTATTAAAATATATTCAAGATGGTACAGTAATAGATGCTCAATCAAGAGGTAGTTCTTTCTCGGGAGATGGACTAGCTTCTTGTGTATTTGACTTTCCTGACTTAGAAACAGATAAAGAAAGATCTAGAATCATTGTTTTATCTACAGACGATGATGTATATGGTCCAGGAAATGATCCTGATAGAAGTAAAGCAAAACAATATATAGAAGTAACAGAAGCTGCTAAATTAAGTAAGAAAAATAATATAGTAGTTTATACAATAGCTCCTAATGATATTTCATCTAAAAATAGTAATACATTAAAAACAGCTACTCAAATAACTGGTGGAGAATACTATATATATGGTAAAGGACCTACAGTAGAAAATATAGTTAAACAAATAGAATCTAGAGAAAAAACTAAACTAGAGGGTAATGAAAGAACAGCAATAGTAGATTATCCTACAATACCATTTGTTATATTATTAATAGCATTTTTAGCTTTAGTAATAATAGAAAAGGTGGTGTTATCATGATAACAAAACCTATAGTACCATTAGCGTTAATGTTATTAATAGTAGTAGGTCTAGTATTTGTAACAGTTAAGACTACTAAAGAAAGAAATAAATTAATAATAAGATTAGCTATCATAGCTTGTTTATTCCTTATAAATTTAAGAATAATGATTCCTAATGGCGAAGTAGAAGTATTACATAATAATATTGATATGATCTTTGTTGTAGATACAACAGTTAGTATGGAAGCAATGGATTATAGTGGTGGCTTAACAAGATTAGATGGAGTTAAAAATGATATTGCATATATTATGAGAAAAGTACCTGGGGCCCATTATGCAGTAATAGCATTTAATGGACCAACAAAACAAGATCCTGAAAGTGCTTGTAAAATCAAAATACCACTAACAGGTGATACTAATGCTATAAAAGCATCAGTTAATACATTAAAAACACCTGAATCATTATATTCTCAACAATCTAATATAACAATATTTAAGGAAAAATTAAAATCAATACTAGAGTCTTCTAAACAAAGAGAAGGACATATTAGATCAGTATTTATATTTACAGATGGAGAACAAAATTCTAATAAGAAAAAAATGGAATCATTAACAGAGTTAAAAGATTTGATTGATAATGGAGCAGTATTAGGTTATGGAACACCACAAGGTGGAAAAATGCAAGTAACAAACTACTATGGTAAAAAAGAATATGTTCAAGATAAATCAAGTTATCCTTATAAAGATGCTATATCTAAATTAGATGAAGATAATTTAAAACAAATGGCTAAAGATTTAGATTTAGATTATATTCATATGTCTAAAACAAGTAATATAGATAGTACATTAAAAGATATTAATAAAACATCTAATTTATCTGATTCAGATATAGAATATGCTTATAAAGATACATATTATTATTTCTCTATAATATTAGTAGTATTATTCTTATTAGAATTATATCTGGATAGGAGAAATGTCTTATGAAAAAAACAATAATAACTATCTGTATAATATTTGCTATTATTACATTACATCTAACAATAAGATTTGCTATTAATGAAAAATTTATAAAAGATTATAATAATGGATTATATGGTAATAATAGTATGGATTATTTAAAATTAATAAATACTCCTCAAGCATATATAGCTTACTATAATAAAGGTAATCAATATTATCAAAATGAAGAATATAAAAAAGCTATTAAAGAATATAATGAAGCATTAAGTAGAGCTCCTAAAAAGAAAATATGTATAATAAGAAATAATTTATCTTTATCTAAATTAGCTTTAATAGATTTAAAATCAGATGATGCTAGAGATAAATTAATAGAAGTAGAAGAAGTATTATTAAGTGATAATTGTGCTACAGAAGATAATACTGGAAATAATGCTGATTCTCAAGAATTATATAATGAAATAGAAAAATTATTGAATCAACAAAATAATAATGATGATAAAAAAGATGATGATAATAAAGATGATAAAAAAGAAGAACAAGATGATAATGACGATAATGATGAACAAAAAGAACAAGATTTAAAAGAACAATTACAAAATCAACAACAACAAGCATCTGACGAAAGAGAAGAAAATGAACCTGGTAATTATGAATATTGTGAGGATAATTGTTGGTAATCTACATAAGAAATTATGTAGATTTTTTAAATTATTAAAAATAATTATAATAAACAAAATTTATTGAATTGTTTTTTAGTTGATATATAATTATTATGGTGACATTAAATGAAAAAGGACAAAATTATATCGTTCTTATTACCATTATTATTGTTTATATTATTAGAATTAATGTTTTATATATCAGATGGTTTAGATGGAATAGTAGATATTCATTGGATATCATTTATCTTTTCTATCTTCCTATTTTATGCTATATACTGTTTAATATATTCTTTAACTAATAATAGTAAATATACCTTCTTAATAGTAAGTATTACCGGTTATTTAATTATGGTAGGATCTATTATTAAAATAGCTTTCTCATTAGAACCATTCTATTTAACTGATTTATTATATTTTAATAGTGGAGGAGAAATATTTAGTATTATAGAAGGATCTATCTGGTCTACTATAAAATATTTATTAATATTAATCTTTATAGCAGCATCAATAATACCAGTAGGATTAAATATATTTCAATTTAAACATAATTATAAATTAGATAATAAAATAGTAAGAATAGTAATGTTTTCAGTATCTTTATTATTCTTAATAGTATTATTTATACCTAATAAAGGAATAGATAACTTTATATTAAATACTTTCTATGAAAAAGATAAACAAAATGATTATGATATACCATTAGTATCTAATTTAGGATATTATCGTTATTATGGTCATTTAGCTGGTATATATGGAAACTTCATAGAGGGTAGAGTCTACCCTCATGATGATTATGATGTAGAAGAAATAGCTAAAGTAGTAAATAGTTCTCCTACAGAAGAAGATAAAAGTTTAGGTAAACCTAATATTATAGTTGTTTTTTCTGAATCATTCTGGGATATAGACCAAGTAGAAGAAATAACCTTTGATAAACAAGTAACACCTAATTTTAATAGATTGAAAGAAGAAGGACTATTCTTCGATATGATATCTCCATCTTATGGAGGAATATCAGCTAATGTAGAATATGAATTCATGACAGGAGGATCTCTAAATTATTTCAGTAATGGATATATACCATATATGAGTTTATATACTGATAATAAAGAGAATAGTCCTTCAATAATTAGTGAATTAAATAAAAATGATTATTATACTAAATTAGTACTATATACAAGTCCTAATCTATTTAATTGTCGTAACTTCTATAAGTCAGCTCAACCTGACTCTGTAGAATATAATAGAAAAATAGAAGATAAATATATTAAAGGAAAATATGTATCAGAAGAACATATAGTAGATAGTATTATAAATGAATTAGATAATAAAGATAAAGATGAAAAATTATTCTATTTTACAGCTACAATGCAAGCTCATATGCCTTATAAATTATCTAAATATGATGAATATGATATAGATATAGTAGATAGTAATTTAGATGAAGAATTAAATAATTCTATTAAGTCATATGCTCAAGGAATATATGATGCAGATAAACAATTAGGTAGATTATATGATTATATTCAAACACTAGATGAAGATACTATAATAATCTTCTATGGTGATCATTTACCATATATAAAAGCAGATGGTAAAGATGTATTAACTGAATTAGAATTCTTTAATACAGATGATGATAAACTAAATTTATATAGAAAATATAATACTCAAGCATTAGTATTAGCTAATTATAATATGGATACATTAAAAGAAGAGAATAAAGAAATAAAATATTTAAGTCCAGACTTACTTAGTACTTATGTATTAAATCATATGGATATAGAACTATCTAATTACTTTAAATGGTTATATACTACTAAAGATATAATTGGAGCTTCAAATAAGTTTATATCTATTAATCAAAATGGTGAATTATATTATACTAATCAATTAAAAGGTGATATGAAAAAACTAAATGATTTTAGATATAATGTACAGTATAAATATTTTATAGAAGAATAATTTTTATTCTTTTTTTATGTTATAATATTTATGGTGATAATATGAAAAAAGTTAATATTAGTTTAGTATTATTTTTATATTTACCATTTTTATTTTTATTTTTAATAGAATTAATGTTTTATATATCTCAAGGAGCAACTATATCTCATACATCAATTAATCATAGCTCTTGTATATTAGCAATAATTCTATTTTATATATTTTATATATTTTTATATTCAGCAACTAATAATAGTAAATATAGTTTATTAATATTAAGTATAACTAGTTATATTATTATGATATCTTCTATTATTAAGATAGCTTTTTCAGAGAATCCATTCTATTTATCTGATTTATTATATTTAAATAATAGTGGAGAAATATTTAGTATTATAGATGGTTCTATAGGGTCTACCCTAAAACCTTATATATTATTATTTATAATATCTCTCTTAATATTAGTAGGTTTTAATATCTTAATCTTTAAATATAATTATAAAAATAATAATAAAATATTTAGAATAGTATCTTTATCAATTACTAGTATTATATTATTAATATTATTTATTCCTAATAAAAAGTTAGATCAATTTATAATAAATAAAATATATAAAGCAGATTCTAGAATAGATTATGAATTAGATGCAGTAAGTAATGTTAATTATTATTTATATAATACTCACTTAGGAGGTATATATGGTAATCTATTAGAGAGTAGAATCTTTATTAGAGATGATTATGATGAAGAAGAAATAAATAATGTATTAGATAATATACCTCCAGAAACTGACAAGAGTTTATCTAAACCAAATATAATAGTTATATTTTCTGAATCATTTTGGGATGTAGATCAATTAGAAGAAATAGAATTTGATAAACCTGTAACACCAAATTTTAATAGATTGAAAGAAGAAGGACTATTCTTTGATATGATATCTCCCTCTTTTGGTGGATTATCAGCAAATGTAGAATTTGAATTCTTAACAGGAGGATCTCTAAACTATTTTAGTAATGGATATATACCATATATGAGTTTATATAAAAATAACAATAAAAAGAATAGTCCTTCAATAATAAGTGAATTAAATAATAATGATTATTATACTAAGATAGTAATTTATAATAGCCCTAAACTATTTAATTGTAAGAATTTTTACGATACTGTTAAACCTGAGTCTGTAGAATATAATACTGATATAGATGATAAATATAAAAAAGGTAAATATGTATCAGATGAATATATTACAGATGCTATTATAGATGAATTAAATAATAAAGATAAAGATGAAAAATTGTTTTATTTCACAACTACAATGCAAAGTCATATGCCATATTTTCCTGATAAATATAATGAATACGATATAGATATAGTAAATAGTGATTTATCTAAATATTTAGCTGAAACAGTAAAAGTATATGCTCAAGGAATATATGATGCAGATAAAGAGTTAGGTAGACTATATGATTATATTCAAACATTAGATGAAGAAACAATAATTGTCTTCTATGGTGATCATTTACCATTCTTATCATATTATAATAATAAAATATTACCTAAATTAGATTTTTTTAATACAAATGATGATAAACTAAATTTATATAGAAAATATAATACCCAAGCATTAGTATTAGCTAATTATAATATAGATAGTTTAAAAGAAGAAAATAAAGAATTAAAATATCTAGGTCCAGATTTATTAAGTGCTTATATCTTAAATCATATGGATATAGAAATATCTAATTACTATAAATGGTTATATAGTACTAAAGATATAATTGGAGCTTCTAATAAATATATATCTATTAATCAAAATGGAGAATTATATTATACAGATGATTTAAAAGATGAAATGAAAAAATTAAATGATTTTAGATATAATGTCCAATATAAATATTTTATAAAAGAATAATTTAATATTCTTTTTTTATGATATAATTTAAAAGTGATTCAAATGAAAGAGATAATTATTAATAATAAAAAATTTATTATTTTATACAGTATTTTAATATTAATATCTATAGCTATAATAATATTTACTTTTAATAATTATAAATATTATGATAAAACAATAGCTAGAATAACATCTACTAATGAAGAATATATTGATACTAAAATATTAGCATATGGATATAAAGATGATTATTATAAACAAGATTTAGAACTAATAATATTAAATGGTTCTCATAAAGGAGAAACAATTAATATAGAAAACGAATATTATAAAAGTGAAACATTTAGTCAAAAATATAATACAAATGATGAAGTATTTGTTTATTTAAACTTTAAAGATAATGAAATATATAATGCTTATTTAGATGGATATAAAAGAGATAAATATATTGTTATATTAGTTATATCTTTTATTCTAATAATAGTATTAATAGGTAAATTAAAAGGATTATTATCTATATTTAGTTTAATTATAAATATAGTATTATTTTGTTGTTTAGCTTTTATAAATACTAAAGGAATATCTCTAGTATTACTTTCATATATAGGAGCAATACTATTTAGTTCTATATGTTTAACATTAGTATCTGGTTTTAATAAAAAAACTTTATCAGCTATAATAAGTTGTTTTATTAGTGTAACAATAACTTCTCTAATAGCATTATTAGCTATTAAATTAACAGATTATTCTGGAGTAAGAATAGAACAAATGGAATTATTAACTAGACCATTTGATCAAGTATTAATATCAGAAATAATATTAGGTGGATTAGGAGCTATTATGGATGTATCAATAAGTATATCTTCTCTAATAGATGAATTAATTCATAAGAATAAAAGAATAACTATTAAATCATTAAAGAAATCAGGGTTTAATTTAGGTAAAGATATTATAGGAACAATGATTAATGTTTTATTCTTTACCTATGTATGTTCAGCAATACCTAATTTAATAATATATTTTAGAAATGGAATAGAATTAAAACACTTATTACATGAATATATAAGTTTAGAATTAACTAGAGCTTTAACAGGTGCTATTGGTATTACTTTAGCAACACCAATAGCAATATATATAACTCTTCTTATTTATAAAAGGAGGGTTAAATAATGAATTTATTCTTATCAATAATATTATTACTATTATTAATAGTAATAGCAGGTAAAAGAGGATTAAAAGCCTTCTTAACTATCTATATAAATTTAGCTTTAGTATTTATATTAATTATAATAATAGGATGGGGTTTTAATCCTCTAATACATGCATTCATAATAGGACTAATAATTAGTTTAGTAATACTATTTATGTTAAATGGATTTAATAAAAAAACTATCTCTTCATTTATATCTGTATTTATATTATTATTAATATTTATTATAGTAACTATCTTAGTAAGTAAAAGAATCTATATGCATGGATATAGTGAAGAAAGTATAGTATCAGTAGTATATTTAAATTATAATTGTGGAATAGATATGATGAGTCTATTTAGTGCTGTAGTAATAATAGGATTACTAGGTAATATAGTAGATACATCTATAGCAATATCATCAGCATTATTTGAAGTATATGATAATAATAAACATTTAACTAAAAAAGAATTATTTATATCAGGAATGAATATAGGTAAAGATATATTAGGAACTACTACTAATACATTGTTCTTTGCTTATTTAGGTGGTTTTATGACACTTATATTATTCTTTATAGATAGAAGCTTTACTTTCTCAAATATTATTAATTCTAAAATATTTAGTATAGAATTTACTAGAATTATTTTAAGTGGAATGGCTTCATTTATTATTATTCCTTTAACATCTATAGTTACATCTATATTGCTAACACACATAAAAAAAGATTTAGAATAATATTGAAATATGATAGAATAATTATAGTAGGGTGTGATGATATGAGCACATATAAATTTGATGACTACGAAATATTTAGTAAAGCAAAAAATACAGTAAAAACTATTAAAGATAAAATAGATAGTAATAAAACTAGTATTGTAAATTGCCAAAATATGTTAGGTGATGGTTCTATCTTTTTAGGACCAGCAGCCGAAAGTGCTGAAGCTGGTGCTAGTACTTCAGTATCAAAAGTAGATTTAAATATGAATAATTTTAGTTCTATTTATAATTATTTTGATTCAACATATACAGCATATAAAAGTGGAGATGCTAATGCTAAAAAAAGTATATTAAAAAGTGAATTACAATCTGATGGTACTATTAAAGTAAGTACTGAAATATTAAAAAATGCTATTGATGATCCTAGTCATTATTTAAATCATTTAGATGATTTAAAATATGGTTCATTTACTAGAGAAGTAATTGATGTAGATGGAGAAAAAATAACTTGTTATGTATATAGACCAGATTATGGAACAGATGTTACAGGTTTACCTGTTATGATGTATATGCATGGAGCTAGTATGACAGGTACAGGGGAATCTATAGTAACATATGGTGGTTTAGGAGAAGCGCTTAATAATAAATCAATAACTCCTTCAGGAATAGTAGTAATTCCCCATGTTGCAAGTGGAGTTCAATATGAATCAAAAGCTTATAGAGATAAATTAAATCAAATACCTACAATAATAGCAAACAAATATGGTGGAGATACTAATAAGTTATCAGTTGGTGGAGTTAGTTATGGTGGTCTTACTGCTTATAACCTTGTTAGAGAACATCCTGGTACATATGCAGCAGTTGTAACTGCTTGTGGTGCTCAAGAAGTAGATAGTTCATTTAAAGATGTATCAGTACTAAACTTTGTCGGTGAAAGTAATGATGGAAACCATACAGCAAGCTCATATGTTCAAAGACAAAGTGATGCTATTAATAGTGTTGGTGGAGAATCTAAAGTTATCAAGATTAATAAACAATGGGCTCATACTAATGTTGGAACATATGCTTTCCAAAATGTTTATATGTGTGATGATAACTCTAATAAAGAAGAATATCCAACTGAATGGGCATTTAGACATAATTTAGATAAAGAAGCTCAAGCTGCTGAAGAAGAAGCAAGAGCCCAATATAGTTAGGAGAAACAATATGAAAAAAAATATATTTTTAATATTATTATTTACATTATTATTAATTACTGGTTGTGATAAAAAAGAAGAACCAAAAGAAGAAAAGAAAGAAGAAACAAAAGAAGAAGTAAAAGAAAAAAATCCAGCACTAGAAGCAAGAGACAGCAAATACGCTGTAAATTGCGCTGATGAAGATGAAATATATCAAAGTGATATAGATGATTTATTAGGTAAAGAATATAATTCTGAAAACTATTTTAAAGAAATTGGTACAGTGAAAAAAGAAATAATAATGTTATACGATAAAGAAAAAACTAATGTACAAAATACTTATTATATTATTACTTATAGTTTTAAATCAGGTACAGTAACTGATGAAGAAAAGCAAATAATTCTTGATAAAAGTTTATCTCAAGCAGATAAATCAACATATAAAAATCTTGAAGGTAATATAGAAGGAAATATTATTACATTTACTTCTGAAATAGATACAGGTAAATTAGGTTATCTTGCAAACAAGGATTTTGAAGAATATGAAGCAGAAGAAGGAGTTGGAACTCTTTTAGCTGGATCTTTTGTTACATGTAGAGCAAATTAATAATAAAAAAGTTCGTAAGAACTTTTTTTTGTGTTAAAATAATACCCAGACAGGAAAGATTTCTATGAATAGAGAGCAAAAATATGAATTATCTTATTCTGATAAATATGAAGGGATTAATACTAAATTAAGAAGATTAGAAACAATAGAAACACGTACTTATGATGAAATACTTAAAAGTGAAAATATAGAACCAGTAGAAGAACCTTTATATCATGGATTAAGATTTGATCCTATTAATAAATTAGAAAGTATCTTTATAGATAAATATATATTACCTAGTAGAGAAATAACTAAAGAGTATTATTCTATGGATGGTACTGTTCATAGATTAATATATACATCTGATTATTTAGAAAATTGTAATAAAGGTAAATATGTAAGTTTAATGCCATATTGTGATGATATAGAATTTGATGAATTTATAAGAAGAACTATCTTTCTAGTAATTAGAGGAGATATACCAGCTAGAGAAACATTATATTTAAAATATGATGATTTTATAATATTAAGAAAAGACAAAATTAAAACTAAGAATTTATATTCTTATGCATATAATGAATATATGATTAATAGAGTTCCTATATCTGAAATATTGTATATAGGAATAGATAGTGATAGATTTGATACACTTAGATGTGATAAAAGAACAGCAATAAAACAAGTAATAGAATTATTAAAGTTTTATGAATTGGATATTCCTTTCTATGATATAGCTACTCATAAAATACTATATCAAAAGGAGGGTAAAAAACTAAATTTATGATATAATTAATATAGTAGGTGATAATATGTTAAAAGCAGCATTTATGGTACCACACCCTCCTTTAATAGTGAAAGAAGTAGGAAAAGGAGCAGAAGAACAAGTAAGTCTTACTTTAGAATCTTATCAACAAATAGCTAGAGAAATAGCTGATATAAATCCAGAAACAATTATTATTAGTAGTCCTCACACTAAGTTATATAATAATTATTTTCATTTAATGGATTCTATTTCTCTAGAAGGATCATTTAGATCCTTCGGAGCTGCAGAAGTAACATTTAATGAACTTAACGATATGGAACTTCTAGGTAAAATAGATGAAATAGCTAAAAGATATGATTTCCCTACAGGAATCTTAAATGATAATATTAATGAGTTAGATCATGGGACTATGGTCCCACTATATTTTATAAATAAATACCTAGGAGATTATAAAATAATAGTTATAGGTATTAGTGGATTATCATATCCAGAACATTATAAAATGGGTAAAATAATTAAAGAAGCAATAGAAGAACTAGATAGAGATGTTGTCTATATAGCTAGTGGAGATCTATCTCATGTATTACAAGAAGATGGTCCATATGGTTTCTTAGAAGAAGGACCTATTTATGATAAACAAATAATAGATGTCATGAGTAAAGGTGACTTTGGCAAATTATTAGAATTTGATCCTCACTTTGTTGACAAAGCCGCCGTATGTGGTCATCCTTCATTTTTAATGATGGCGGGTGTCCTAGACGGCCTAGATGTTAAATCAAAATTCTATTCTCATGAAGATATTACTGGTGTAGGTTATGGTATATGTTCTTATTATCCAATAGTAGAAAATAGTGATAGATTATTTCTAGATAAATACTTAATTAAAGAAGAACAAAGATTAATAAATTATTATAATAATAGTGATGATTATGTTCTACTTGCTAAGAATACTATTGATACCTACATCAGGAATAATCAAGTAATTGATATTCCTGATAACATAGACAAAGAATTATTAACTAAAAAAGCAGGAGTATTTGTATCTATACATAAGTTCAATGAACTTAGAGGATGTATAGGAACTATTATTTCCACAAAAGATAATATAGCTGAAGAAATAATTAATAATGCTATAAGTGCTTCTACTAAAGATAATAGATTTGATCCTATTACTGAAGATGAATTAAAATATTTAGAAATAAATGTTGATGTCTTAGGTGAATATGAAGATGTTAATAGTAAAGATGAATTAGATGTTAAAAGATATGGTGTTATAGTATCACAAGAATATAAAAGAGGCTTATTACTTCCAGATATAGAAGGAGTAGATTCTATTGATGAACAACTAGAAATAGCGTGTCATAAAGGTGGAATTGATCCCAAAAGTGAATATAAAATTCAAAGATTTGAAGTAATAAGACATAAAGGAAATATTTAATATGAAAACAATTACAGGAGTAATACTCGCTGCTGGTAATAGTGTTAGATATGGTAAAAAACATAATAAAAATTTAGAATTAGTTAATAATAAAGAAATAATCTTATATAGTTTAGAAACATTTATTAATAATAATTTAATTAATGATATAATATTAGTAGTAAAACCAAGTGAATATAATACATTTAAAAGACTAATAGATAAACAACAATATAATAAAAAAATAACTATTATTCATGGTGGTAATGAAAGAAAAGAATCAGTATATAATGCATTAAATAGTACTAATAGTGATATAATATTAATACATGATGGAGCTAGACCTTTAGTTACTGATAGAATGATTAATGAATGTATTTCATCTATGGATACATATAAAGGAGTTACAGTAGGAGTTAAATCTAAAGATACAGTAAAAATAATAAATGAAAAAAATGAAGTAGTAACTACTACTAATAGATCTAATACTGTATTAATACAAACACCACAATGTTTTGATAGACAACTTCTATTAGAATTACATAATAAATATAGAGATATTAATTTAACTGATGATTGTCAATTATTAGAATTAGATAATTATAAAGTTAAAATAATAGAAGGAGATTATAGAAATATTAAATTAACTTATATAAGTGATTTAGATATAATTAAAAGATATTTATGGGAGGTATCTAATATGAAAAATATAGATTATTTAAGAAGTTTAGATAGAGTAGTACTACCTAGAGAATTTACTTATTTTAATCATTGTACAGGTTATTTACCTGATTCAGTTAAAGAAAGAATGGTAAATGGTAAATATGCTCATGGATGGAGTTATATACCTACAGATGAATTTATTATAGATAGAGAAATGTCTTTTGTAGAAAGAAAAGGTAGATTAGATTCTTGTTTAGATTATAGAAAACCAATAAGTGAAACTTCTATTATATATACATTATATAATTATGCTAAACCATTCATGATTAGAGTAGTAATGCCTAGAAGAGAATATATAAGAAGTAATGATTTAAAAGATGATTATAGAGGAGAATTAGCTAGAATATATTCTGGATTAGGAGATGGAAGACACGAAAAACTTCCGGGTAAAACAAGAATACTTATCTTTGGATCTTCTCAAGTAGATGAAATAAGTGGTAAAAAAGTAGATATACTATATGGTGTTAGGGAACAAGATATAGAATGGTATACTGAATTAGTTAAAGAAACACTTAACATAGGTAATGCAGAAGATTTTATAATGCCAGATAATCTAGATAGATATAGTGATTTTGGTTTCTTAATGCGTTCTACATTATTACCCAAAGATAAGAGTTTTGATAGATATAAAAGAATAGATGGTTTATCAGAATTTGAAATGGAATATTATGAAGATTATAAAGATTATTTTCAAATATATAATGTAGATGGAGTATTACAACCAATACCTCAACAAGAGAATTTTAAAATACATAAAAAATTTGATTCTACATATGTTGATAAGGATAAATTATATCTATGAAAAAGAAAAAAATATTCAGTATTGTCTTATTAATTACTGGTTTATTAGGAGTTATAATGTCTCTACATTATAACGGAAAAGAACAATTTCTTTATTATACTCAATTAAGTAATTTTTTCTTATTTATTATTAATGCAATATATTTATTCTTTCTCTATTATAAAAAGGGACAAGTCCCTATAATAGTTAAAAGACTTAAATATATAGCTACATGTTTAACAACAATAACTTTTATAGTAGTAGTATTTTTATTAGCTCCATATTATAAAGCTTTAGGTTGGATGTTATTTCATCGTGAATTAATCTTTCATCATACATTAAATCCTTTATTAGCATTATATATATTTCTATTTATAGATGATTATAAACCTACTATGAAAGATACTAAATTAACATTAATACCAACTTTAATATATGCATATATATTAATATTATTAAATTATTTTATGTATTATAAAGGACCATATCCATTTTTAATGGTACGTGATAATCCGTGGTATATGTCTATATTTTGGGCAATAACAATAATAGGTTCTTCCTATATAATAGCTTTAGTATTAAAAATAATAAAAAATAAATTAAAGAATAGATAGAAAATATCTATTTTTTTTGATATATTAAATTTGGTGATTATCATGAATAAAAAGAAAATATTTATAATATCAATCTTATTACTCTTAGTAATAGGAGGAATTATATTCCTCCTAGGTAGAGATAAAAATAAAACTAATAAAGATAATTTATCTTTAGGATTAATTGTTGATTTAGATGCAGATTATGATTCTGATATGGATGGTATTAGTAATAAAGATGAAAAAAAATATGGTACTGATGCATTAGTTGTAGATACTGATATGGATGGCTTAGTAGATGGTTATGAAATAAATAATAGTAAAACTGATCCATTAAAAGTAGATAGTGATAATGATGGATTAAATGATTTAAATGAAGTTATTCTTGGTTATGATCCTAATGATGCAAAGAGTAATAATAAAGATAAGAAAGATAACTATTCATTTAAATATGAAAATGTTAAGGTATCACTTTCTGGAACAGGTAATATAGTTGATACTTATGTTAATATAGATAATTATTCTAGTTTTATTAATGAAGATACTATGATAGGAAAAGAATATAGTTTTTATTCTGAAGGTGATATTGATAGTATTAGTGTTACTATTGGTTATACTGCTAATGAGTTAGAAAAAATAGATATGGATGTTGATTATCCAGAAATAGGTATTTTTAGAGTTAATAAAGAAGATTATAATGATTACTATTATGTTAAATCTACTATAGATAAAAAGAATAATACTATAAGTGCAGTATTACCGGATATTAATAAATATTTTTATGTAATTGGTGATGGTAAAAGTTTTGAATATGATGGCTCTGGTGGTGGAGGTGGAGCTTCATTTGATGAATGGCATTTAGTTGCTGATAGTGGTTTTGATGTTAAAAAGAATGGTTTTTCTTTTGATAATTATATAAGTAATTTTGCTAATAAAGGACATTGTTATGGTATGGCTTTATTTGCTGATTTATATTATACAAAGAAATTACCATTACAATCTGATGCTAAAAATTATCAAAAGCCAATTTTGAAAGATACAATATTTGAATTTAATATTGATCATTATGAACCATCTTATTCTTATGATTTAACTGGTACATATTTTGAAAATTATGATAATTTGTATGATTTTAAAATTAAAACTAAATTAGAAATTAAAAAAGGCAAAAAAATTGAAGCTATTGAAATAAATGAGAATTCTTTACAAGAAGATAAATCAATTAGTAATGATGAACTACAAATGTTTAATGCTATATATCAAGCTCATACTATGCAACTTAATATAGACGCTTATTATACTGGTAATATAGTAGGTGATTCTTATGATTGTACTACTAAAGGAGTTATTCAATGTGATTTTGATGCAGGGAAAAATATTGATGTATTAAAGAATAGAATGTTAAATAAAGAAGCACCCGTAATATTTTATTATGGTTTATCATCTCATGCTGTAAACGCTATTAGATTATATAGAAATAATAATAATCCTAAAGAATATAGGTTATATGTATATGATAATAATGAACATGGAAATGATAATTTATATTATGATTTAGAATGTAATTTATTTTCTTGTAAGACAAAAAAACATGATATGGCAATAGCTATTGTTAAGTCATTAGATGAAGAATTAAAATATTTTAAAAATAGTTAAGAGGGAGAAATGAATATGAAAAAAATAAATTTATTTATTATTATGTTATTAAGTTTATTATTAGTTACTGGATGTGATTCAGGAAGTAGTTCTAGTAGTAGTTCTAGTTCTGATGAAGTAAAAGAAAATGAAAAGGCAAATGAAAAGGAAGATAATACCATAAGTGAAAGTGATGCTCAAATATACGGAGAATCTTTATATATGAAAGCTCGTAAAAGTTATTATGGATTAGAGGAAAGAGAATATAAAGCTGGATATGTTAAAATAATAAATCTTGATACTTTAAAAGAATCATTTACTGATAAAGGATTTAAACAATTATTAGATTATTATGGAATAAAAGAAGATAATGGTATTTATTATAAATTAGATGCTGATAGAGGTAGTGATTATACTTATAAAGGTCATGAATTAACTATTAAGAAGATTGAAGAAAATATAATAATATTTAATTCTAAAGAGATATATGAATCTGAAACTAAGAATAATGAATTTGTTATAGCAAAAGATAATGGAGTATGGAAAATAGATTCTTATATATTACCAGATTAAAAAATAGATAGATAATATCTATTTTTTTTGTTATAATAACAAATTAAAAAAGAGGGATGTGGTTGAATGAATAAAAGAAAAATAGTATTATTTGTTACACTTATTACGTTAACTACATCAAATGCCACTATAAAATTTTATAAAGATAAATCTATTAAATATATAGATCATATAGTATCATATGCTGATAGCATAGAAGAAGATGAATATCAAATAGCAGCTCATAGAGGATTCTCCTCTCTAGAAATAGAAAATACTAAACAAGCAATTAATCTAGCTTCTTCTAAGAGTTATATAGACATAATAGAAATAGATACTAGAATGACAAGAGATAATAAATTAGTATTATCTCATAATGATAACTTATTAGTTAGACCTAATGAAATGGTATATGTATCAAATATGAATTATGATACAGTAACTAATACAAATTATATATATATGTCTCGTCAATTTCATACATTATCTTTATTTAATGAAGATTATTTTCTTATAGATGATAGAATAAGAGAACAAGATTATAAACATTTTCATGTAGTTGGATTAAGAGAAGGTTTAGAAGCTTGCAAAGATAAAAAAGTATTATTAGATTTAAAATTCGATAATAATAAAGAATTATTATGTAGTGAATTAAAAAGAGAATTATCTGGATATGATACTAGTAATATAATATTTCAAAGTTTAGATATAGAAGGTATAAAATACCTTCAAGACAGTAGTGATTATAACTGCCAAGTATTAATAAGTAGACCCCAAGATTTAAACTCAATAGAAGACTTTAATAATATAGGATTAAAATATACTCTTATTAATTATGAAATGATAGATAGTTTATTAAATCAAGGTAAAAATATCTGTTTATGGACTATAGATAATAGTGTTGAATTAAGAAGAGTAATGAATATATTAGGTGATCATTATAAAGATGTTACCTATATTACAGATTATCCTGATCTAATAGTAACTAAATTACATGAGGAAGAACCTACTAGAAGTTTAGTAAAATAAATGTTATAATTACTACTAGTAAGGAGTATTATATGTTTAAAGAAAATGATGAAATAAAAGTAATAAGTGGAGACTTTGAAGGCTTTAATGGTAAAATAATTATGGTTAAAGAAGATAACAAAGTCTTAGTAGAATTATGGTTAAGTGAAACAGACGATATAAGGATACTCGATACTAGAGATATAGAACTTGTAAAGGAGGATAATTATGGAAGAGAAGAAAAAATGTAATTGTGGACCAGATTGTACTTGTGGATGCCAAGAAGGTAAAGAATGTACTTGTACTGATGAAAAATGCAACTGTGGTTGTGGAGAAGAATGTACTTGTGATGAAACATGTACTTGTGGATGTCATGATAATGATAAAAAATGTGATTGTAAGAAAGAAAATAAATAATTATGAAAAAGAAATTATTATTAACAATAATGGTTCTAGCATTATTAATGCTAACTGCCTGTGATAAAAAAGAAGAAGAGAAAAAAGAAGAACATAAAATGGATTATTTAATTTTAGTAAATAAAGATCATGAAATTCCAGAATATTGGGATGATGTAGTAGAATTAGAAGATGTTAAAGATATTTGGGGAGACGATACTAAAGTAGAAAAAGAAGCTTTAATGCAATTCTTCAAATTAAAACAAGATTTAGAAACAGAAGAAATATTTATTGAATTAGATAGTGCTTATAGATCTGTAAAAAGACAACAAGAAATTTGGGATGAATTTGAAAAAGAATATGGTCTTGAATATACTCAAAAAACTGTAGCAACTCCTAAATTATCTGAACATCATACAGGTCTAGCTATTGATGTATGTCTAAGAAAAAATGGTAAATTAATCTATGAAAATGCTGATATGGTAAAAGAAAAAGCAATATTTGCTAAAGTACATGCAAAACTTGCTGAATATGGCTTTATATTAAGATATTTAGAAGGTAAAGAAGATATAACTGGTTATAGTTATGAACCATGGCATTTAAGATATATAAGAGACACTAAATTAGCTAAAGAAATAATGGATAAAGGAATAACTTTAGAAGAATATTTAGAAAATAAATAAGATGGTAATACCATCTTTTTATATTATAATAAATAAAGGTGATTAATATGTATGGAGCAATAATAGGTGATCTAGCTGGTAGTATATATGAATATAATCAAACTAAAAAAATAGAACATATCAATACAAAGGAATTAATTCCAATTAATTCCTTCTATAGTGATGATACTATCTTAACAATAGCTATAACAGATGCTATTCTAAATAATAGAGATTATGATAAATATTTAAGATATTATATTAATAAATATAAAGAATATAAACCAGATTTTAAACCATATTTTAAAACAGCATTTTCTCCAGGTATTATTAAATGGTCTACTAGTAATAATATTGGAAATAGCATAGGTAATGGAGCAATAATGAGAATATCTCCTATAGGATATTTATTTAATAATGAAGAAGATATAATAAGAGAATCTAAACTAGCTACATTACCTACTCATAACAGTAATCAAGCCATAACTAGTGCAACAATAGTTGCACTAATAATATACTATTTAAGAAAAGGTATACCTCTAAAGGATATATATACTAAATTAGAATTAAATCCCATATATAAAGAATTTACCAAATTCAATACTACCTGTGAAGAAACACTAAATAATTGTTTATATATATTATATAATTCTAATAGTTTTGAAGATGCTATTATAAAAACTATTTATATGGGTGGAGATACAGATACTAATGCTTGTATAGTAGGTTCTATGGCAGAAGCTTTATATGGTATAAATAATGAATTAATAACTAAAGCAAATACTAAAATACCAGAAGAATTTAAATTAGTATTAGAGAAAACAAATTATAGACATTCATAAGGAGAAATAATAATTATTTCTCCTTAATCTTTGTTATAATTATAAGTAGATACTATATTAGATTGCTCTAAAACAATGGAAGGTTTATTTACAGATTTCACTAATGAAATGTCTATTATATATCAAGAAGAAAACTTTTCTGGAGATGCAAGTGATTCTCTTCAAGAAAAATTTAATACATTAAAAAAGAAATTTGATGGATATAAAGGTGCTGTAGAAAGATTTTCTAAAGTAATCGAAGCCGCTAAACAATCTGCATATCAAACAGAAAAAGTAGACATCTCTTTTTTTATGTCTACTTTAACTATATCACTTCATTATTTTCTCTTTTTTATTTGCTTTCTTCTTTTATTTTTTCTCTTTAATTTCTTTATATAATAAAATACTATAACTATAATTATTATAATTAAAATAATAAATTTACTAATATGTATCTTAGTATCTAGAATAACATCTTCTTCTAATACTAATTCATCATCATAATAATAAGATATAGTACCAATCTTTTTATCTTTTCTATTCCAAAAACTTAATTTATTTAAACCATCATATTTAATACTTAATTTAGATATATCATAATCACTAGGAAGGTACTTCCTAACTTCCTGTTTAGAATATACCTTATAATTATCTATATTACTTAATATAACATCTATCTCTTTTATTAATTTATCTTTCTCTACTAATACTTCTTCCTTATAATTAGTATTTAAAAAATCTATTAATCTATAAGTATCTACCATATTAAAATATTTACCATTAAAAGAACTAGCTTTTAATACAAGTATTAATATTTCATGACCATTAATATTATTTAAAGAAGCTAAACAATATCCAGCACTTTCTGTATATCCAGTTTTACTACCTAATATCTTATTAATATCATAAATATTATTTTTATTATAAGTATTTAAAGTAGTTTTAACTATTAATCCATTAGATAATTTATATTCTTTTGTAGTAAATACTTCTCTAAACGTTTCATTCTTTAATGAATATTCTAATAATTTTCTAACTTCATCAGTAGTAGAATAATGATCATTACTATCTAATCCAGTAACATTTTTAAAATGAGTATTTTTTAATCCAATTCTATTTACCAATTCATTCATTTTATTAACAAAATTATCTATATTACCACTACTTAGTATAGCAATAGAATTAGTAGCATCAGCTCCACTGGGAAGCATAGAAGCATATAATAAATCTCTATAAGTAACTTTATCTCCAGCTTTTAAACCTGCTATACTTGCTTCCCAACTAACAGTGTTGAGTATTTCACTAGTTATAGTAACTTCTTCATCTAAATCATCTATATTTTCTATAGCAGTAATAGTAGTAGCTATTTTAGTTAATGATGCTATAGATACTTTCTCATTAGAATTATCTTCATATAATATCTTCTTATCATTTAAATCATATACTTCTACATATTTAGAATCAGTACTAGGATATTCTAAAGCATATACATATAGAGGAATAAATAATAATATAAAAAATATGATTTTTTTCATAACATCACCAAAGCAATTATAACATAGTTGATTAATTATAAATATGATATAATATACAATAGGTGATACTATGAACGGATTTAGTATATTATTCTTTATATTTGGTACGATTACTTTATTAGTAGGTTTATATATGTTTACAGGTCATAAATTAGAAATAATGACTTATAGAGCAGCATTTAAAAATTTAAATAAAGATGAATGGAAGAATATCGGTAAATGGACTATGATAGTTAGTATATTTATATATATAATAGCTATAATAGGATTATTTCTAGATATATAGGTGATAATATGAATGATATTAAAGAAGAAGTAAAAGAAAAAATTAAACAATATTCTAATGAAGAATATTTTGATGGTTATATAAAAAATGAATTCTTAACTGATAATGGTAAAGCAGATATATTCTTAAAAATAACTAGTAAAGAAGAATTATTTGATTCTAAAACAATGGGTAATCAATTAGATCTAAATAATGGTATATATAAATTTATAGATAGTAAAACATCTATCTTAGATAATAATATTAAAATTAAATTAAATATAGTATCAGAAAATATTAAGAAAAAAGATTTAGAAAAAGTAAAACACTTAATAAGTGAGCATTATGCTATAGAATTATATAAAGCTCAAAAAGAATATAAGAAAAATAATATTAAATTTATTAAATTAATTATAGTAGGTATGTTATTCTTAATCTTTTATGCTATTATAGCATTATCATCTACATCTAAATTCTTTATAGAAGTATTTGGTTTCTTATTCTCATTTACATTATGGCATGCCTTTGAAACATTAATGAATACATTAAAAGATATTAAAATTAAAAGAGAATCTATTACACAAAAATTAGTAATGGATATAGTATTTAATAATAATGAACAATAACTTATTAATAAAAGCATAGTAATATATGCTTTTTTTATGTTATAATTTCTATAGAATAGAGAGGTATCATATATGAATGAAGAACTAAACAATAAAATGGAAATACATAAATGTGTATTATGTCATGATGCTCCATGTACTAGAATATATAAAAATATTAATCCAGAAAGAATAATTAGAGCAATTAAACTAGATAATAAAAAGGGAGCAAGAACATTTATTAAAGATCCTAAAACTTGTTTAGATAAAAGTAAAAAATGCAAAGAAACATGTCCTAGAAATATTAATATTGATTCTATTATTAAAGAATTATTAAATGAAAAGAAATTAATAGGACTTAAAAATATAGATATAAGTACTGAAATATGTGGAGTTAAATTAGAAAATCCATTCTTATTATCTTCTTCTATAGTAGGAAGTAGATATGAAATGATTAAAAGAGCATTTAAACAAGGATTTGCTGGAGTATCTATTAAAACTATTAGTATGATGCCTATTAATGAATCATCACCAAGATTCTCTACTTTAAAAGATTGGGATAACACTTTCTTAGGATTTAAAAATATAGAACAATTATCAGAATATTCTATAGAAGATAATATGGCAATGATTAGAAAATTAAAAGCAGAATTCCCAGATAAAGTAATAATAGCATCTATCATGGGTAGGACAGAAGAAGAATGGTCTTATCTAGCTAAAGAAGTTACTAAAGCAGGAGCTGATTTAATAGAATTAAATTTCTCTTGTCCTAATATGAAACATAAAGGAACAGGTTCTGATGTAGGACAAAATCCTAAATTAGTAGAAACATTTACTAGAGCAGTAAGAAATAGTACTAAATTACCAATACTAGCTAAAATGACTCCAAATATTACTGATATGTGTGTACCTGCACTAGCAGCTAAATCTGGAGGTGCAAATGGCATATCTGCCATTAATACTATAAAGAGTATTACAGGAGTAGATATATTAAATGGTGTACCAGAACCACAAGTAGCAGGCAAATCATCATTAGGAGGATATTCAGGTAGAGCAGTAAAACCAATAGCATTAAGATATATTGCTGAAATGACTACTAATGAAGAATTAAAAGACTTATGCTATAGTGGTATGGGTGGAGTATATACATGGCAAGATGCTTTAGAATTCTTATTACTTGGTTGTACTAATATTCAATTAACTACATCAGCTATGGAATATGGTTATCGTATAGTAGATGATTTAATCTTAGGATTAAAAATCTATATGAAAGAAAATAACTATACTAAAGTAAGTGACTTTATTGGTAAATCTAAACCTAATCTAGTAAAGAATGATCAATTAGATAAAGATACAATAGAGTATCCTAAATTTAATCATAATAAATGTATAGGTTGTGGAAGATGTTATATCTCATGTAAAGATGGAGGACATCACGCTATTAAATTTGAAGAAGATAGAAAACCTAAATTAGATGCTACTAAATGTGTAGGTTGCCAACTATGTACATTAGTGTGTCCTCAAAACGCTATAAGTAAAGCACCAATAAGAGTAGAAAAGAAGAACAATCAATAGATTGTTCTTTTTCTATTAAAAAATAATTGCATTTTATAATACTATATACTATTATATACTTTATTCAAAAAGGAGAATAAATATGGAAACTAATAATAAAAAAGTATGTTGTAATGTAATAGGAGTAGATTGCGTTCCTAATGATTCTATTAATATTCAAAATGGAGGACCAGACTATTTAGGTTTTGATTTTAATATTAGTAGAGATGATACAGAAGAATTAATAAAATTTATATCAGTAGCTTTATTTGAAGCAGGTATTCCATTAATAGATATTTATAATTATGGAGAAATAAAAGTAGATGAAAAAGAAATATGTACTAAAGAAAAAATACTTGCAGCTATAGCAAAAGATGCTGAATTCTTAAAAACAGAAGCTCAAAGACATCGTTCAGTTCCTGTTAGAAGAGCAATAATGTAAAAGGAAGATATAAATATCTTCCTTTATTATGTTATAATTTAATAGGTGATAATATGAAATTAAATAAATTCTCAGTACCATTAGGTTTATTAGATTATATAAATCCTATTCTATATACTATAACTGCTATTACTATTATAAAAAATATAAATATGACATCTCCATATAGTACTATTCTAATTATAGGAGCTATTATATCTATTGTATTTGGTTTTATAATACCTACCGGTAAAGTATTAGTAGGACTAAATATTATTAAATTTAGAATGCCAGTAATATTAGTATTAATGGTTAATATAGGTTTATTACTTACCGGTACCATGTTAATAAAACATACTCTAGATTTAACTTTATTATTCCTACTAATAATAATATTATCAGTAGCTTGTATATTATATTTTATATATGATAAAAATAAAAAATTAAATACTATAGCAGTCTTAATTGGTGCAGCAGGTTATCTATTTATATATACATCATTAATAATAATGTCTATTATAGATGGAATATTATTACCAATATTCTTATATGCTATAGCAATAATACTATTTATAATATTATGTGGTATAGGAATAAAAGCTAATTTAAAGAATCCTATCATTCATTGGATAATAGAAATATCTAATGTAGTATGTCAATTATTAGTAGCAATAGCTACAGTATTATTATTTAAATAAGGAGTTTTTATGATAATAGAATATAATAATAAATATGACAATGATATAAAAGACTTATTATATGAATTACAAGAATATATAATGAATATTGATATTGAAGGATATAATAAAATATCTTTAGAATATAAAGAAGAATACTTTAATAAAGTAATGAATGAAATAAAAGAATATAAAGGTAAAATATTATTATATGAGATAAATAATAAAGTAGTAGGACTTATAGTTGGTTGTATTAATAATGAAGAAATAAATGATTATGACTTTAAAGTACCTAAAAGAGGAAGAATAAATGAATTAATAGTAAATAAGAACTATAGAAGTAAACATATAGGTCAACAATTATTTGATTCTATGACTAATTATTTAAAAGATCAAGGATGTATATCTATTTTAATAGGGGTATTTGCTTATAATACTCCAGCAATAAAATTCTATGAAAAGAATGGGTATCATCTAAGAATGACTGAAATGATTAAGGTAGATTAATATGCAAGAATTATTAAATAATATAGATAAAATACATACTACTGAATTAGGAGTATTAAGAATTAAACATAATCTAAATATAGATACTAATGTAATAGAGTATTGTAAAAATAAAATATTAGATAAAAATAGTAATATATATATTAAAGGAAAGAATTATTATTGTGAAATAGACAATATAATAATAACTATTAATTCTTATTCTTATACTATAATTACTGCCCATTTTATATCTAAGAAATAAGACTAAAATTTGACAATAATATACAAATATTAATATAATATTATCATTGAAAAAGGGGTGTTAAAATGGCTACAGAAAGAATATCAAATCCAGAAATAAATCGTATTAGAAAAGATGAAGTATACTTATTTTATGAAATGATGATGCAATCATTAAAAACAGATGATGTTAAAACAGGAATTAATAAATCTTTATATTTATTAAGAATGTATCTACAATCTGGTAATATTTTTTTATATAGAAAAAATAAAGAAGGCAACTATATATTAAAAACAAGTGATAGTCAAATTGATGATTTATTAAATGGTGTAAGTTGTATCATTAATAAAACATCACCACTAATTAAAAATGAAGAATTCTTTACTATTGATTTGAATATTACAGAAAGATTAAAAAATATAATGGCAATTCACTTAAATGTAAATGAAGATGATTTAATACTTGCTATTGTTAATAATAGTAGAAAAACTGATTTAAAACCTTCTTTTTATAGAGAATTAAAAGAAACTTTGCAAATAATCTTAAAAAGAGCTGATAGTTATGAAAGAAATACTAAAGCAATAACTACAGATCTTTTAACAGGATTAGATAATAGAAATTCATATGAAATGAGAATGCATGAAATTAATCTAGAAGATCAAAAACTAGTATTAGCAATCTTTGACTTATTTAGACTTAAATCTATTAATGATGATTATAGTCATGCTAAAGGTGATGAATATATTAAAGCAGCCGCTGATATATTAGCTAAATATTGGCCTAAACAAAAAAATACAATAAATGATGATGGAACAGAATCATTTAAAGATACAGGTCATTGTGTATATAGATATGGTGGAGACGAATACGTATTATTAACAACTGTTGAAAATCCACAAATAACTGAAATAAAAGCTAGGTTAGCTGTATCTGAAGGAGAATTAATTGATATAGGTGTAGATAAAGAACACTACCCAGTAGGACTTAACTATGGTGTAATGGCACATACTCCTGGAGAAAAAATAAAACATACATTTGAACGAGCAGATGCATTAATGCGTGAAAATAAAGGAATAATGTATAAAAAATATAATCTTGAAAGAAGAAGATAAAACAGTCACATGACTGTTTTTTTGTTATAATTAAATTAGGCGATATTATGATTATATTAATAGAAAGTATTATATTATGTTTATTATTTACTATAATGGTTTATCTAATTAGTAGAGATCCTATTAAAACACTATATAATTATCCTCCAAAAATACAAGAAAGAGTTAAATCATTAAAAGAATATAAAGATAAAATACCTACACAAAATAATAAAATAACAGCTAAATTATTTGCTTGTCTATTATTTATAATAATACTATGTCTATTATTAAGATATATTAATGGATATACTACATTTATAGATAGTTTTAAATATGGATTCTTATTATGGACTATAGTTAACTTATATGATGTTATAGTATTAGATATAATATGGTTCTGTCATTCTAAAAGATTTATCTTTAAAGGTACAGAAGATATGATAAAAGAATATCATAATTATTGGTTCCATATTAAAGGATTCTTTATAGGAGAATCCTTAGCACTGATTATATGTTTTATATCATCATTAATAATTTATTATATTTTATAATACAATAGGAGAGATAATATGAAAAAGAAATTAATATTATTTGATTGGGGTAATATAGTAGAAGCACATACAACAGGATATTCCTGTAGAGATGCATGGAATGATCTATTCCATACTTGTGGATATACTGGTAAAGAAGATATCTTTCGTTCATTAGGTAAATATCATCTTAGTAGTATAAAAAATGATAAAGAATTTAAAAAAGTATATACACATGTAGCAAAAGAATTTAACTTTACTACTACATATAAAGAATTTGTTAAAATATATTATGAAATATTTGATAAGATAGATTACTATCAAGATGTAGCTGATTATGAACATTCTCTAAAAGATAAATGTTCTATAGGAATCTTATCTAATTTAACTATATTTGATAAAGAAAGATTAGATAAACAAGTAGATTTATCTAAATATGATTATGTCTTTTTATCATTTGAATTAGGTTTAAGAAAACCTGATAAACAAATATACGAGGAAGTACAAAAACAAGTACCATTTGCTAGTGAAGATATCTTATTTATAGATGATAGAAAAGATAATATAGATTCTGCTTCCTCACTTGGTTGGAATACATACCAAATAACAGGATTAGAATTAGATAAAATAAAAGAAAGATGTAATAGTTTTATTAATGATAATGATATACATATTAGTTTAAATAATAATAAAGTACCTTATATTAAGAAATTAACTAATAATAAAATAATCAATCTTACCGGTCAAACCGGTTCAGGTAAATCTACTTATGCTTTAAATAATTATAATAATGATAAATATCTAATAGTAGATACAGATGAAATATTATCAGATAATAGATTTAATACTAGTAAAGGTATTAATAAAGAACTAGGTTTATATTTTAGAAATAAATATACAGATCTACCTAATTTATCTGATGATTTTGACCTAATATATAAAGAAATAATAGATTATTGTTCTAAATATAAAGATAAAACTATAGTTATAGATTGTGCTCAATTTCATTGTATTAAAGATATATCTCTTCTTAAAGGAACAATTATTATATTAAGAACATCTATAGATACTTGTTATAATAGAGCAATAGAAAGATATAAATTAAATAATCCTAACTATACAGAAGAAGAATTAAATAATTATAAAGAAAGAAAAAAAGCTATATATGAATGGTATAAACAAACCAATAATTTTATAGATAATATAGAGATATTATAATAAAATAATAGAGTATTATATATAGATATTGCTAGTTGAATAATTTGAATTATATTCAAACAATAATTAAAAAAAGGAGATGATTAATATGATATTAGCTATTTGTGATAAATCATACATAGTACAAGCAATGTTGATAATCAAATTATTTTTTAAATTAGCTTGTATTATAGTGCCAATCATCATAATAATTATTTCCATAATTCAGATATCTAAAGTAGTAATGAATAGGAAAGATGATGATTTAAAGAATAACTTGAAAATGATAGTAAAAAGAATGATTGCTGGTATATTAATTGTATTTTTACCATCTTTAATTAATTATTTTTTTACTAGTGTTGTTAATACTAGTGAAGTAGATTTTATAGCATGCTTTGAATCTGCTTCGAAAGAAAAAGTACAATCTTTAAGAGAAAAAGAAAAAGCTATAGAAGAAGAAAAAATTAGAGAAGAACAAGAAAAGAGAAAACAAGCAGCCAAAAACAAAGAAAAAAATGAAGTTAATGTAAATAATGAACCAGTAAAAACCACTGCTGAACAGCAAAAAGTATTAGAAGAAACAAAAAATAATACTAAAAATACTGAAGGATCAAAAGTTGCAACTTCAAAAAATGCGTTTAGTAGTAATACTCAAGCTATAGTAAATGAGCATATGTTTGATTTTAATGTCGATAATTATGACAAAGTAATTCAATCTTTCGGTAGCTATGAAAACTATTTAAAATCATTAGGTGGAGTATTTGCCAAATATGCAGGAGTTGAGAATGCTAATGTAACTACTAAACAACAGTTTAAAGAAGTTGGTGAATATGTTTGGGGCATAATGACTATGTATGGTTTTGAATACCGTAACTATAAAGTTTGCAATAACTGTAATGCCGATAAATGGCGTAGCGATGAAGGTGGTACCAATGATGCATTCTATCCTGGAACTAGAGGTTGCTGTTTAAATGAAAACCCAACGGGCATAACAATCGATGATGTAGCATCAAAAAGAAAAGGTAATGGAATGACAACAAATTGTGCCTTAGGAGTAGAATGGTTCTTACGTAAAAGTGGATTAATGAAAGTAAGTGATCCATACGCTTGGAATGAATACATGTCTAAAGGACAGATAATAACTGATGCTTCAAAACTACAACCAGGAGATATTATGATGTATTGGAATACAGATAAAGATATAAATAGTATTCGTAACTGGAGTAATGATACATGGTGGTCAGGTTGGTTCCATATTAATATAGTTGGAGAAAGAAATGATAGTGATGGAACTATAACATATTATGATTCAGGTCATTATTACACTCAAAGTGGGAACTACAAGTATATTAGAAAAATTGGTCAATATCCATATGAATGGGCTGCTGACTGGGTAGGAATAAGATTGTTTGATTTAAAATAGATTAATAAAAGTTATAGAACGAATTAGAATTCGTTCTTTTATGTTATAAAATAATATAGTTACTAATCAGAATATAGTAATATTACGATATATTACTGATTTAAATAAATCTATTATTTTGTGATAAAATATATGTATAGACAAAACTCAACTTCTAGTTCGTGTTAATGCTTTGTGATTTAGAGTATATTTAA
>Ga0247611_10000113_pt1 | contig 160981 bp, 233 predicted proteins | sample 177DNAGHGhighgp2_FD_192422 | JGI IMG/M metagenome (GOLD analysis project Ga0247611, IMG submission 192422) | Sheep rumen microbial communities from Palmerston North, Manawatu-Wanganui, New Zealand - 1770 DNA GHGhigh gp2 | ecosystem: Host-associated > Mammals > Digestive system > Stomach >...
ATAACAAATTTTTAATAAAAAATAAAATAAAGAGCCACACAATTAGTTGAAATGGCTCTTGTCAGTTGGGTCATAGTTTTCTATATCGATATTCTCAATTAAGCCCTCGATCATCTCAGCATATATTACAAGTGCGGTCTCCCGACTAATATGTGCGTCATCAGCCAGACTACATACATCCGAAAAAGCCTCAGCCGCAATTACTGCTAAGTTATTTATTAATTGCTCTTTATTTAAGAATGTCAATATCGTATTCGGCATATTTATCTTCTTCTATTGAAACCTCTTTTGGTTTTTTGCGTTTGGACTGCTCCAATATAAAACAAGCCGGGCACATTTTAGATCCATACGCATTAACCATTACGGTCTCCATAGGTTTTTTGCAACGAGGGCATTTTGGGGTTCTTTTGGTATAGTTTTGCTGTTGTTTGAATGTCTCAAAATCGACATAACCTTTCTGCATTATAAAATCTCCTTAATACTAATTCGTATAGTGTTATTATATCGAAAAATTTCCTAAAACGCAAATGGCAACTTATAAAAAATTATGATATAATAATAATGTATAAGGAGAAAGAAAATGAATTGGTTAAAGAAATTATTTACAGCAGACGAAACAGATGAACAAAACGAAAAAGTTGATGATTTGTTAGATCCTTTATACAAAGTTGAACAAATGATTGAACTCAATAAGAGTGAGTATATTTTGGGAAAAATCTCCAAGGAGCAGTATAAGGCTATGAAAGTGTCGATTGGAGAGTTAATTGATAAATTAGAAGCCCAGGAGGCAAGCTGTGACGAAGGATGAGTATGTTAGAACGATATGTGTTGAAGGTATAATGGTAGATATCGGGATGGATGATCCTGGTCAACAGTATTTTTACGAATATGACTTGAACGGAAAACACTATGAAAAAGGATGCGGTGCTTATAATTTTGATTATATCGAGACGATTTTCAATGATTTATGTCCAAGATATAGAGAGTTAAATTATAAAGACTTTTGGGAAACCGAGCAAATGACGAAAGATGAGATTCAGGAATTATCGCAATATCGTATGCTAATAGAAGGGTATAAAAAACAGTATGTTTAATAAGGGTGATAAAATTACTTTTGAGATTGAAGCTGTTAGCCCAGCTGAACATGATGATAATGTAGTCTATAAACTAAAAGGACTCCCTTTAATGTTTACAGGAGAAGCATTAAAATGTGGGGAGAAAGCTGTTAGCGTATCTGAAATTTATAATGCGGGGAAACGAAGTGCTTATGAAGATATGGTAGATATTATCATAGGACGCTGTCCGCAAGCAGAGCCAAAGCATATTGCTGAAGCTATTTTGCAATATAAGTTACCGCAGTATGAAGATGATCTTGAAAGAGGCTGGTATACAACTTGTAGCACTTGTAATACAGTTTTAGACACAAATATTGAGGATCCGAAAGAATATACGCCTCCGAATTATTGCCCAGTTTGTGGTGCGGAGATTATTGATGTAGTTAGGGGGAAATAATGATTACTTTCAATATGCGGAAGTCCGATGGGACGATCGTCAAAGGGGTCGCCGCAGAAGCAGATCTTTTAACGCAAGATTTTGGATATGATTATATGATAATGGTAGATAACGATGAGACTGGCGTTCATGATTTTATGTATGTGGGTAAAGACTTTTTTCAGAGATCCGATATCGAAATAGTTGAGGAGTAATATGTTGTTAGATAAGTGTATTGAATATCTTAAATTGAGACATGAAATAGCGGTAATGTCTAAACCAGATGCTTCTTTTAATGAGAAAGTAAAAAAAGTTAATAATTGTTGGATTGAGTTATATGCTTATAGCGATAGAGAAGATGCTGATGATATTAAAGATAATTTAGATATTTATATTGGGTTTCAAGATGAAATTGAATATGTAGAACAGTGGTATCAGATATATGCAAAACGATTAATGAAAATGATGGGGTTAATTGAAAATGGGCTGGGTTAAAAAAGAGGATGTGCTACAGGCTTTGGAAATCCAGCGACAAATGATGAAAGAATTAAGAATGTTTAATGCCGAGCATATATTGATACATTATGCTATTAGAGTGATAGAGGAAATGCCGGATAAGGAGTTAAATGACGGTGAAGAATAAGAAACGAGAGACGGTATATATAATATTAATTGCTATCGTGTTGCTGGGGCTTGATTTTTTGCTGACGGCGGGGATACTGAGAATAATATGCTGGGCCTTTAATTGGGCATGGTCTTGGAAAATTTCAATAGGAATTTGGTGTCTTGAAATGTTCGTTTTAAGTATTTTGAGAACGATTTTTAAGGTAAATAAATAAAAAAAGTATGCGGTGGCCGGTTATCCGATCGGAAGAACCAAAACCGCAGATTTGATATAATATAATTAGAAATAAATAAAAAAAATCCAAAAATCGTCTTGACGAAAAGACGGTTTTTTTGGTATAATAATAATATAGAATAATAAGACACGCCAAGTGAAGTTAAACCGAGCGAAGCGAAGGTTTAACGTAACGGACTCTCTTTATGCGGAGGCCTTGGAAAGGCCGGAGACTTAAAGAGAGTTGGCTTAAAGAAAGAAGGAGAAATAAAAATGGCTGTAAGAGATGATATAACTTATTCAGTAATGACTGAAGTTCAGAGATTTAGATCTGAATTATTAACAGAAGAAGAAAAGGCACAGATTAAAAAAGATGTGACCGCATTTTGTATTATCGAAATCCGCAAATATTGTGGGGAAGATATTTTTAATATTAAAGCAAAAGAATTAGACGATAAGGGTATTAGTAAACTCCGTCCGCAAATAGCAAAAACTTTAGTCATGCCTACTGGAGATAAAAATAATGGAAAAGCGTAGAATAGTTCAATTCGATTCAAAAGGAAATGCACTCGCTGTGTTCGACGACGTAGACCAAGCCTCTAGCCGCACAGGAGTGCCCCGACCGCAAATCTATAGTTGTCTTAGAGGGGCGTGGGATTCTGCTTATGGATATAAGTTTCAATATGAGGTGACTAATGCAGAATTAAAAGCAAAAAAGAGAGAAGAAGATAAGAAAAAAGCCGCAGAAGTTTGGGATAAATGGAAGTAAAAAATTACATTTTGGACGAAATGTAATAAAGTATCCGCGAGATCGTTTAGGTATAAATGGAAGGAAAGGAGAAAAAATATTACATTTTTTTGGGAAAAGTATATATATAGAGTTGCCTAAAAATTTGTAATATTTTATTTAAGATATGATTGAATTACATAAGAAATATAGTGGTAAAGAATTAGCAGAATTATTATTTGAGGTATCAGCCAATACATTTAATGCTCATAAACAAGAATATTTAATTTATATGAGTGAGTTTTATGAGTGACATAATGAAGGTAAAAAATATGTTTTTACTAAACAATTAAAAGAATATGTGCCTAAGAAAAAAGGACGTAAAATTACTAAAGATCAGACTATTAAAGACTATGAAACTGCGGTTTATCAATTATTAAAAGTAGAACCTTGGAATACCGGGGCGGGTATTGCTAGGGATATTAGTTTACATAATACTTATATGATAGAAACATATAACCATAAACCTAGAACTTCTTATAATTATATTAGACCTATTACTAAAGAAAAGTATGATATAGTCGATAAGCGTTGGAAAGCTCCTACTGGCACAGGCTATATAGATATGGCAGATGAAGAGATAAGAGAATGAAAGACACTTTTAAATGCTTGCTTTGGAAATCGTAGAGATATTTCATTTGAACAAGATCTTGCTATTCTAAAAGATGCGGGGGATATTACTGAAGAAGAATATAAAGAAAGTCTTGCGAAAGCAAATGATAATAAATATCAAGCGGCTCTTACTTTATGAGAAATGAAATATGGATATAAGCCAATAAGAGTTAATAAATATGAACTAAAAATGATTGAGTTTAAGGGAGATTCAGATAAATCGCAATAAAAAAATTACAATTTAAAAGGGGGAGTATTTTGCCTAAAAATTTGTAATATTTTTATTAAAGAGTAGTTGGGGATATTACAAAAGTATATACTTTTTCCACATTCGATCCGTTCTTTAGAAAAAATTTTGGATTAAAATGTGGAAAAAGTATCTAAAATTGGTAGGAGATTAGAATGTATATAAATGATGAGATGAGGATTAATGCAGTTCTAAAAACTGCGATTGGAGTATATTTGGATTATTATTATCCAAATATCTCTAATAAGACTTTATTGGCAGGTTATTATGAGACGATTAGGGATTATATAGACCAGAAATGTTTTGAGTTGAGTTTGGCAGAAGCGGTTCATAAAAGTAAATTGGAAAAGCGGGAAGAATTGGAGAGAGAAAAGGAAGAATTAAAAGAAAAAATTGAGAATATAAATGCGAAGTTAAAGGTGATTGAAGGGGAGTAAATATTGAAAGATACTTAAAGTAATGGAAAATGGCGGGGATGGCAGGAAAATGCGGGAGTGGCTAGGCCGACCGGCCCTCGCTATATGCTATCTTAATTCAAAAAACGATTTGACGTCCCTTTTCGAATATTGAATCAAAAATCCGGGGGTTCTCCCGGGTGAAAACCGGATCGAAAAATACCGGGGAGGTATCTAGGGCAATATTCCGAGGAACGAAATGAAAATCGAATCGAAAATCCCGAAATGGACCTGCGAAAAATCGAACCAAAAACCGCTTTGAAACCCGCCCGCCGCATATATACTATTGTGGCTATTGGAGCGGTGCTTTGCGAGCCGATCGGTCCTACCTTTATTACTATTTACTTTTGGATATTATATGGTATTACTTGATATTATTAAAAAAATTTTATATAATAATAATAGAAAAGGAGATAATGGATATGGCTGACTTAAAAGATAAACTATGGAAGGCTTTAGATAGCCTGCGAGACTCGCCTGAAGATCCATTGGATTTCGATCAGATCCAGAAGGCAGTGGATGAATGGAAACGTATACGCCGAGAATTAGAGTTCGAAGATGCGATTAATGCTGCGGCTGACAATATCGGTGAAGCGTTTTACTATGCTGTGTATGACTATGGAATGAAGGATGAAAAGCAGTTGGAGTTAGCACGAAATAGCGTGATGGACTATGTGAGGGAAGCCGTTAGAAGTGCAATGAATCCAGTGCCGGTCGGCAAGCATGGTGCGGCAGGGCAGGATAAACCGGACGGAGAACCGGCCATCCGCACTCTTAAGTATGATCCTACTATTGGACTTACTGGAGAAAAGAGCGATCTTGATTACGAAGCTATTATAAAAGAGGTCATAGGTTCATTTAAGTAAAATAAGCCACGATTGCGGAGGCCTACGATAAAATGTTCATATGACCACTTCTGGAATTAACTAGACGGCTAATGGGTTCACTGGGTGGTTAAAATTTTAGAAGGCCTGTGCCTTAATTTTTGGAAATAACCCTGAAGATAAAGGGTAAATATATATTTGGGTATGCGGAAGCAGATAGTTTTCGTATACCCATTTTTTTTATGTGCTACTGGATTAATGAGGCTTGCGGGCCGGTCGGTTTTTATATATATACTCCCCCATTATATTATATAATATTTTATTAAAAATATCAAGTATTTGCGAAAAAAATTAGGTTTTTTTTAATATTATACCAAAATTTTATGAAAAAATCAAGAAAATATGCGGTTTTTAGCGAAAACCGGCCGGCTCCAGAGGTTTTATATATAAAAAAATGCCTTTTTTTAAAATTATACCAAATTTTTTAATAAAAATCAACAAAAATATGTGAAAAAGCTAATAAAATGCGGCATATGCGGCTAGAACCGATCGGCGCGGGCCTCAGTTGGGAATAAAAATGAGGCATATGAAGATTTGCTGCCAGAGCCGGCCGGCCCGGGATTTTGGGAGAATTCCCCGGGAAATATGGCCCGCAGTTGCCAGCAAAAAATTGCCATATGGGAGTGCCGGTCGGTAACACCGTCCGACCTCGGCGAAAACGTTTTCAGAAAATTTTGAAAATTTTTTCAAAAAAAATGTAAGCGGTTTCATTGTGAAAATTTTCACAAGTGCGAGTTTTGGGAAATACCGAAAAAATGCGGGAAATAATCAATTTCTACTTGACAAATTGGGTTAGAATGTGATATAATATTTCGGGCCTAGGCTGCCACCGACGGCCCGGCGGAAAATAGCCTGCTATCATCTCCTAAACTCCAAAAGAAAAGCAGGCTATTGATAGCCTACTTTCGATGAGCGGTTAGTGTCAGCGAGTAGTGAACCCCATCCGCATCAGTGAAGTCAACCACCCTTTCAGCATTGGAGATTTTAACTTCTTGTGTGAGGTCGCATTTCGCAAGGGCATCCGCTACAAAGGAGATAATACCTTGCTTTGTTGGGTTCTCTTTACGAGTGCGAGTGGTTGATTTTGGAGCCTTGCGAGTAGTCACGTTGCAAAGTTTACGCTGATTTTTTAATTGTTCTGGCGTTAAATCCCAAGGCTTTGGGAGACCCTTGTCAATGTCGAGGTCATCTTGAACCATTTTTTCAGCATCCGCACGTGAGATGTTAAATAACCGCATTTGTTTTAAGACTTCTTTTTCATCCAACATTCCATAACACCCCTTTCTACATTATTATTATAACAAAATAAAAAATAATTGTCAACGATGAGTTGCTCGCCCCCGGGGGGTTAGGGGAGGCTAACACCTCCCCTTAGGGGAAAGGGTCAAATCTTGGTGAACCAAGCGACCCCTTTCACCATCTCACGCGAAACGCGAATTTCCTTACGCAGTTTCGTGACAAGGGCAGTTACTTTCTGCGAATTGGCATCAGCGAGTTCGTCAACTAAACCCTTAATGTCAGCGATACGATAGGCAACCCCATCTTCCATAGCGTTGTAAATCGCATCAGCGAGGTCAGCATTTGCAACCTGTTTCTTGGAGGGCTTGAGCGAGCGAGAAGCGTTTTTCTTCTCTAACAGGTCGAGTTCATGGTCAATAAACTCAACGAGTTCAGGGTGGTCAGCAACGAGGGAGCGGAGTTCGAGATAGCGGTCACGTTTAGTAATTTTTTCCATTAGGTTATCACCTTTCCTTTCTTACATACATAGTATAACATGGATTGAATTAGATGTCAAGGGGTTTCTCACAACTTTTTTTAGAAGTTTCGTGGTAGATTGGGATTTGAGCCTATCGGCTCCCCTCTCCCCTTGACGATTATAGTATAGCAAATAGGGTGTGCAAAAAACATGCCAAGCAAAAATTTGCGTCAAAAAAAAATTTTTTGTATAATAATAATGTAAGGAAAAGAAACCTTACAAAAATTCCATTCCATTTAAACTTTTTTCTAGGAGGGGGTGCCCGGGGCGGCACCCTTTTCCTATTGAAAAAGCCTTCAATGTTTGAAGGCAATTTCACGAACGAGTTTTTTCTTGCGTTTATTGAGGTATCCCATAATTGCGGTTTCAATTTCGACGTCCTTTAAGCCAGTGTGAGATTCAGTAAAGTTGGGGTCTTTGAGAATGTAGCGATAGACTGTTTCAGCCTTGATTTGCGGACGCCCATTTTTTGTGAGGTAATTATTTTCCTCGCAGAATTTCACATAGTTGCGATTTTTGAGGAAGGTCTGCTTCGCCATTTTCATAATGTCGATGTATTGCGTATCTTTAGGGAAGAAATACCATTTTTTGTTAAGGAAGGAATTAGTCTTTTTTAATGCATAGTAATCGAATGAGGTATTGTAAGCCGCTACCTTTTTGATGTTGTATTTCTCCATCAAGTCAAGGATTTGCGTTCTCGCATCATCGAACGAAACGAGCGACCGCACACCCTCGCCAATTTCTACAAAATACTGAGGGAGTTTGTCAGCGTAGTATGAAGTTTTCATACGCTTGTATTCGCCTTGGAAAATGTCCTCGACTACAAGATTTAATGTTTCATAGATATTGCCAAGTCTATCACAAACCGCAACCCCAATGTCATAGGTGAGTGCGTTACAACCATAGACCCCTTTAGAATGGTCGAAGGTTGCGGTTTCAGTGTCGATAGTCAGAATGTAATCTTTCATAGTTATAACCTCTCTTTAACTTACAAGTATAGTATACCACTCTTGGAACAAGGTGTCAAGCGGTATTTTTAGGATTTTTGAAATAGCGTGCTAATGTGCAGAAATCGCCCCGGGAAATGTGGTAATAGCATCCTATTGAAAATTCCGCCCGCTGCGGCCAAAAGCGGGCGGCCCAAAAGAAAAGACACCTTAATAGGTGTCATAGCCGAGTATTTCAGCCTCGAATTCAGAATACTTATCTATGTATTTGGGGTTAGTGAAATACATTTTAGCAATTTGTTTAGCCTCTTGGAGGGTTTCACGTTCTACGAAGAACTCTTCACCTGTTTCTTCATCATAGAATAGAAAGTCCCAATAGTGCTTCGTGGTTTCTGAATGGCACATGTTGCGTTCGTAGTTGTCTTGATAGAGTTTCTTTTCCATAGGTCTTTACCTCTCCTTGCATTATTATAATAACAGAAAAGAAGTTAGTTGTCAAGAGATTTTTTCAAAAAATGTGCCCGGGCGATAGATACCTAGAAGGTATCTAATCCGAGAAATTCGCCTTCTTCGGGGGTCATCTCTTCCAAGAGCCAAAGGCAACCCTCGCCATTTTCAGTTGGGAAATTTTTCTTCGCTATTTCCCAAGCCTCTCCGCGTGTTTCGCACTCAACGAGGAAATCGACCTCGCCATTATCGGATTCATAACTGAATAAGTAATCTTTTAACATTTTAATCACCTCTCCTTACAGTATTAGTATAACAGAAAAGGGGCTAATCGTCAAGCCCCTCTTCAAAGAAATTGCCTTTTGTGTAATACGTTTCGATTTCTTCAATCTTTGTATCTGTGACATAATCCCATAAATCACAAGACAAAGTTTCTTCAACAGCATCTTCAAGGCTATCACCATAATACTGAGGGCAAACCTCAACTTCACATTCGAGAATGACTTTACATTTTACGACTTTTCTTTCTTCCATTTTTTTTACTCCTTTTTTCTTACATTATTAGTATAACAAATAGGGGTAAGGTTGTCAATACCTAATCTAAAAAGTTTTTTCCCGGGGCGGTTAGGTGCACCTAACAACCCAAGTCCGCAAACCAAAAAAGCCCCCTCACTAGGGCTCTTTTGGAAGAGAGGAAACAAGAAAAATGAATTTAGGAGGAAGAAACAAGGGCGAAAGGTGGAAACTTTAGCCCCTCTTTTTACCCCCTAAAGGGGGAGAAGGTTAGGCAACCTTGAACAGAGTTACCTTACCTTCCTTGACCTTGACAACAGAGCCATTGTCAACTAACTGTTTGAGCAGAGCCGAAGCCTTCTGATTGGAGGACAGACCGAGACCCTCTGCGATAGCAGTAGCAGTAGCACCTTCAGTGTTGCCGAGGAAGTCAACGATAGCACCCTTGATACCCTCGTTTTCAACCTGATTCTTGGTAGCCTTGCGAGTGCCGTTAGACTTGCGAACAGACTTTAACGCACGTTCCTTTAAGAAGGCGAAGTCATCAGCAGACAGATTAGCGAAGTCGATAGCGTTGATACGAGCAGTGATAGTCATTTTTTCCATAGTTTTAACACCTCTTTCTTTTTACATTTTTATTTTAACATGGAATGTTTGGTTTGTCAAGTCTTTTTTTGATTTTTTTGAGAAGGTTGGTAGGGAACTTGACCGAGCCCCTCTTTACCTTACATCTTAATGATAGCACCTTTTGGAAATCTTGTCAAGCATTTTTTTTAATTTTTTTGAAGATTTTTTTGAGGTGGTAGTTAGGATTTTTCCCTCCCTACATTATTTATTATACTGATTTTCGGGATAATGTCAATAGGTCTGCGTAAAAAAGTTTTAATTTTTTTTGTTAGTTAAGCCTAACAAAGTTCGCCCGGGCGGTGTTAGCAGCCGCTAACTTTCGGCCGCAACTTGTGAAAGTTCTCACATTAGCAAGCAGTTTGTGAAAAAAGCCCCTAGGCTTTAGGGGCTCTGTGCTTGGTCAGTTTCACAGTGTAAGAATTTTCACCAACCTTGAAACTGATTTCTGCTTCATTCTTGACAGAGATTTCATACTCTGCAAGTGCGTTCTGCAATTTTTCAATGAGCATTTTCTTTTCCTCATCTACTTTACGCTCACGCTTTACATTACGTTTTTCAGCAGGTTTTCTATCGGCTTTTGTGAGATTGCGGACAAGTGCTTTCTGCTCTTTAGTTAAAGCACCAAGTTCCTTGTCGCCATTTTCAATAGCCAAGTCCCAATCTACGCTTTCCTTTGCTTCTTCATAGGTGCAACGTAAGACTTTCATTTGACGCTTGATTTCGGCTTCATACTGTGCTTGAGTGAGTTTCATTTTCAACACCTCTCTTTCTTCTCTTATATTCTAGCAGATAGAGGGGGCTTTGTCAACCCCCTCTTTGAGGTTTTTTAGATTTTGGTGAACCAAGCAACACCCTTGACCATTTCTCTTGAAACTCTGATTTCTTTTCTGAGTTTGGTTACAAGAGCCGTTACTTTCTGAGAGTTTGCGTCTGCTAACTCATCCACAAGGCCTTTGATATCTGCGATTCTGTAAGCGACACCTTCTTCCATTGCGTCATAGATTTTATCTGTGAGTTCATGGTTGGCTACCTGCTTAGCAGTGGGCTTGTTAGAGCGTGAAGCGTTCTTCTTTTCAGTGAGAGCAATCTGCTTGTTGATGAATTCGATTTCTTCTTCATCTGTTAAGTGAGAGAGAATCTGCAGATACATGTCGATTTTAGTGCGTTTTTCCATAGTGATTACCACCTTACCTTTCTTACATTATTAGTATAAGCGATTTTAGAGATTTTGTCAAGCACTTTTTGAACTTTTTTTGAAGTTTTTTTTTGAGGGCTTGCGGTCTCTCCTCATCCCTTACACTTATTATTATAATGATTTCTTAATAGAAGTCAATACCCAATTTTAAGGTTGGCGTAATTTTAGGACAACCTAATCAAAGTATAAAAAAATGCGATTTTGCTCTTGACAACTGGGGGTCGGATGTGGTATAATTTTCGGCCCGCCCTCGGTTGTTAGGGAGACCTAACAGAGCGTGCGCCCGGGGCTAAGCCGGTCGGTTTCAGCAAAAATCGCACACAATGAAAAATTATCTATTGACTTTTGGACTAAAGAGAGTATAATAATAATTGTAAGAGAGGTAAATGAAAATGAACTTAATGACTATTGATACAGAAACAACAAACTCACTTGATGACCCAATCGTCTATGATTTGGGTCTGGCAATTCATGATGAAAATGGTAATGTATTCCATACTGAAAGCCTTGTAATCGCAGAAACATTCCTCAATGAAGAATTGATGAGCGTGGCTCTGTTCGCAGATAAAATCCCAACCTATTGGAAAGACATTAAAGAGGGCAAAAGAAAGTTAGTTAAACTCTCTACTGCTAAAAGAATTGTTAAAAATCTGATTAAGCGGTATGGTATTAAAACAGTAATAGCACACAATGCGTTCTTTGATTACAAATCATTAAATACTACATTACGCTATTATTCAGGTTCAAAATACAGATACTTCTTGCCTTGGGGCGTAGAGATTTGGGATAGTCTGCGAATGGCAAAAACTGTTTTGCTGAAAGATGAAAAGTATGTGAATTGGACGATTGAAAATAACTACTTGACAGAAAAGCGGAAAAGTCCAAAGTTGACCGCAGAGGTCATCTATCGCTACATTACGAATGATGAAAGTTTCATTGAAGAGCACACAGGTTTGGCTGATGTGATGATTGAGAAAGAAATCACAAAGTATCTCTTGGCTCGCAGAGACCCCAACATGAAACGCATGCTATTTAATAAGTCCAAAAGTGAAGATACAGAGGACTTGATAGCATGGTATCTAAACTCACTCGCAGAGTGAGTTTTTTACACAAAAGGTGGCCCGGATTTTTGGGCAAACGCACAAAAGCAAAATAATTGCGAAAATTGCTTGACAAAATGCGGGGGATGTGCTATACGTAAAACTCGCACCGAGCGGCCCGGGCTCGGCGCGACGAAAAGTCAATAAAAAAGCCAATGGGCAAGAGAGGTAAGGGGACCCATTGACTAGGAATTGGTTATTTAGGGGTAGAAAGGGGGTGAGTGGGAGTCGAACCCTAATTCACTTATTCAACGTCTAGACATACGCAAGTAATCCGCGGTTCCTTGAATAGAGGTCTAGGTTGGAAGTCACTACAGCCACTTCGTGTTAGAAACTTCACCCCATTTTTTAGAGGGGGAGAGGGTCTCCCCCAAGAGGGCTAGGCAATTCGCCAAGTTGCCTTGACCTTGCCCTTACCTTCAGTCTTTACGAGACCCTCGCCATAGTGCGTGAGCAGAGCAGAGACTTTCTGATTGCTGAGGTCGAACGCTTCCTCAATGTCCTTGCAAGTGACAACACCCTTTTCAGCGATGAAGTCCTTAATCTTTGCCATCAGTTCAGCATTGGCAACCTGAACCTTTGTGGGCGTGGTTCTCTTATAGGACTTCTTATGTCCTAACAGTTCGATTTCATGGTTGCAGAAGTCAACGATTTCAGCGTCATTGGAGCAAACAGTAGCGATGCGAGCGAACATTTCTTTCTTTGTCATAGATTTAACACCTCTTTCTTTCTTTACATTTTTAGTATACCATGACTTGGTGGGTTTGTCAACCCTTTTTTGAGAGATTTTCACATTTACTTCTTCTTTGAAGTTTCAGCGTAGGCAACCTCTCTCGCCTTACATCTTCATTATAGCACTTTTTGATTTTTTGTCAAGCACTTTTTGAAGATTTTTTGTAGATTTTTGATGAGCCTCTATGCAACACTTTTCAGTTTGCAGGTCTGTCGCCTCTCGGCTATCTCCGACTCGCTCTTGAGGCTCATCTCTCTCCCTACACTTATTATTATACTCATTTAAGAAGTAATGTCAAGGGTTCTTTTTTAATTTTCTTTAAGTTTTTTTATTCACAAGCGGCCGCCCGGGGCAATTTACCCGGGGCAGAAAAAAGACTGCCTTAGCAGTCCCAATCATACCCTCCCATGTAAGGATTGTAGCCTACTTCAGACCCCCAATAATCATCATCAAACTCGAGGTCTTCATCAGGCTGTTCCGAAGGAAGCAGTTCCCAATCCATTCGAGAATTTTTGCGAAGGTAGCCACCATAGGCTTCAAACTCATCGTGGGCAATTTCCCAAAAGAGTTCGACATTGTTTAGAGTGAAGATTTCGCCTGTAATGTTGTTTGTGAATGTATACATTTTACTTACCTCTCTTTACATTGTTAGTATAACATAGTAGGGGTGTCTTGTCAATAGTGATTTGAAAAAAATAAGCCATTTTTGGCTTATTTTCTATTTTTGTAAGAGGGGATTTCAATTAACCAATTATCTAATTTTTTGCTAATGTGAATAATGGCCTCATCTGTGTAAGTAGTTACATCTTTACAATTATAGATTTCATCTTGAGACATTGTTTCAAACTTCTCTTCGGGAACTAACAAACAAGGGCACAAAAGCACAATTTCGCCTTTTTCAACATCAAAATCGACACCATTTGCTTCAAGAACTTTAATTAACTCATCCATTTTTTTAATACCTCTTTTCTTCATTATTATTATAAAATACTTTTTCAAAAAAGTCAATAGAAAATTGAAAAGTGTTTGCGGCCGGCCGGTCAACCGCCCGGGAGGGTCTAGGTAAAACCGGTCTCAAAATCGCCCGGGCGCAAGCACTCAACCCCACAAAGCAATAGGGTCAAGTGCAAGTCCATTCCAATTTTCTCTTATCTTTTGGTTGTCATCTACGAGGATAGCATTTTTTGAGTTTTTCAAGTTTTTATTATTCCCATACTTTCTGTAAATTCGTTTTGAAATTGAAGGGAAATAAGCATCAAGCCAAGCGTTTTTCATTTTAATTACTCGCTTGCAGTATTCCGCACTCGCATTTTTCGGTGTCATTGATAGAACGATAATTTCATAGTGGTCTTTTGGAAAAACCGATTTCAATACTTCTTCAGTAGTCAGTCTTTCATCTCCACCGAACACTGTTTCATCTTCACTCTCCAGTCTTGCGAGCCAGTTTTTCTTACCATACAAGTTGAAGATAGTTCCGTCCATGTCAAGATAAACTCTAGTCTTTTTCATCATTCTTACCTCTCTTTACAATACTATTATATCACATCGGGGGACGGTGTCAATACCTAAATTAAAAAGTTGTATCAAAAGTTGCCCCGGGCGTATCCATTAGAGAATAAAAGCAAAAAAGAAGAAGCAGAGAGGTTTTACTTCTTCTTTTGGTAATGCCGTATGGAACAATTAAATCTTTGATTCCATTTTCTCATTTTGGAAGGAAACGCTTTATAATAAGCAATCGCCCATTCAGTAGCCATACTTTCACGTATTGTATCAAAATACGCAATTTGTAATTCATCTTCAGTATACTTCCTATCACGTTTTGCCAAGAGTTCGCTTACAATGTCTCGCTCTTGCTCTTCTTTTGGAAGATATTCAAGTGTATAATGATGACCTAATTCATGCAGTATTGACATTGTGAATAGGTTGGTTTTATTAACGATAAAGTTATATTTATTTTTAAGGTATTGCTCCCAAATCGCATCTTCTTTTGGTTGCGGTGCTAGGGTATATCCGATAATACCTTCATCGTAGTAGTAGAACCCATCGAGCTCATATTGAACCTCGCAGTCTCCCTCTATGAATTTCGATATTAGTTTTGAAAGTTGGTTATATCGTCTTGCCATATCTTACCTCACATTCTTATTATACCTCGCTTAAGGGAGGAAGTCAAGGGGCACTTTTGGAGAAGTGCCCCAGGGAGGGCTCAAGCGGCACGGAGAGTGAGCCTTGCATTGCGGAGAGTTCTCTCAGTTGTGATTGTCGCACCCTCGAACTTGACTTGGACTTCCTTGCCGTTGATATTGACATCACCTTGGACATAGAAGGGGATATTGTCGGCTTCCCAGTGCTGACCTGCGACCTGCTCGGTGACATATCTTTCGAAAGCGTGACCCTTGTTTTTAGCGAGGGCGTAGATTTCTGTATCTGTGCCGATATAGGTAGCACCCTTGCGGATTAACTGCTCTTTATAGAGATTGTTGAGGCGGAGGCGGAGGGTTAATGCCCCACCGTGGGAGGTTGACTCTTTTTCAACGGTCATATAGCGTGGCATAATGTGCGGGAGTTCGACCATATAGATACCGTGCTTGTAGACAAAGCCCATAATAGTGCTATCGGAAGCGTCCATGGTGCGGTAGTTTTTAATCATCGTGTTCTTGTTCATCTTGTATACCTCTCTAACTGTCTTTATTATAAAGGATACACCGGAAAATGTCAAGCGTTTTCAAAAATTTTTTTATGAAAGTGTTTACATTTTTTTTGAAACAATTTTCATAATTTTTTGAAAAAATTTTCTGAAAAAATGTTTTTGGGATTTTCAAAAAATGTAAAAAATTTTCACAAAAAAAGTGCTTGACATGCGGCCGGCGATGTGCTATAATTTTCGGGCCCTAAACGGCCTCGTAATAGCGTGCTATAGGTCCTCTAGGTCCACAGTTCCGGGCGTGCCGCGACCGTATGACACGCCCGGCTCTGTGTGTAAAAAATGTCCACGGGTCCGGGTGTGCCAAGTTCGGCTCGCCGCAACCCTTGGCGAGCCGACAAAAAAAACCTTACCGCATCCAGTAAGGTCTATAGTCGGTGATATCTTCAAATTCATTCCGCTCTTCTGCGGAGAATGTCCGTCTGAACCAACGTTCGCAAGCATCGTAGCTATCAGCGGAGTATTCAACGATTTCACCAGTGTTTTTGTTTAACCAAGTCATTGTTGTCATTTTTTAATACCTCTCTTTACACTCTTATTATAACATAGTCCGGGCTAATGTCAATAGGTTTTCAAGATTTTTTTCGATTTTTTTTCTACCAGATAATCGAGAACTTGCGGAGTCCGCTTATTTTTTAGCTGAGTTGTTACCTTGCGGTACTCAGTGGGAGTGCGGTTTTCATTCCCTCCCCCTTACATCTTTATTATAGCACATTCGCTATTTTTGTCAATACTTTTTTTTTATTTTTAGTAGTCAAGTTTTTTATACTTGGCTTTGCGTGGGATTTCTTTTTTCTTGTCTTTGTGAAGTCCACAGCCAGTCATTCTCCAGCTTTCCGCAATCCACAAGTTGCGGACGTGCGATTTTTCGGGATGGTTGTAAACTCTAACGCCGTTTTTATCTTTCTTCATTTTTTAATACCTCTCTCTATCTGCTTTTATTCTACTCTATTTAAGTTTAGTTGTCAAGCATTTGGAGAGATTTTTTTAATCTCTCCAATTAGTGACAGTGAGTAATTTTCCGAACTCTTTTTCGTGAAAGCGAATTTCAGAGCGGGATAATTTGCGAGCGAGCACCTCGCCACGTTCGAATCTATAGAGTTTCATCATAGGTTTTATACCTCCCTTAACTGTCTTAATTATAGCAGATGACAAGACAAAACGCAATACCCCGGAAGTCACTTTGTGTGTTCGCACAATACAGTTTGTGCGTTTGTCCAATACGGGATTTTTGTGATTTTATTCACAATTGCGACTTGTGAAAAAATAATTTGTGAATGTGATAATTTTCACAAGCGAAAATCGTCAACGGAGAAGATTTTAACCTTCTCCATAGACTAGCCATCTGCCATCTTCTAACTGTTTCATTCTGCGGCCGCATCCACGGTTTAAGCATTTTCTCGCTTTAGTGTAATCTGTGAAGTATCTTTTGAACATTTTCATTATCTGTTCCTCCTCATCTATAGTATAACGCATTGACCGGAAAAACACAAGAGTTTTTTATCGCTTTTCAGCAATAAATTAAACTCATGTCCGACCATTTCAAAATTGAAATCTGCTTGCAGTTTCTGCCGATTCTTAACGCTTCTTTTTTTGTGCGTTCTCTGTGGCTCTTGTCGATGTAGTAGACGCCGTCCGCAAACCACACGCCGCAATTTCCATTGTAAGCCTTTACTAACTCTTCTGCCTTTTGGAGCGATTTAGTTTCATAGCCTTCTGTGGCGACTTGGTAACCTGTTTTATAGTTTACTGATTTGAAGTTTTTAAGCGTTAAGCCTTCGTTGTTTTTTAAGTTTTCTAACATTTTCCTTACCCTCTTTATACTATTATAATAGCATGCCCGGGCGGTTTTGTCAATACCCTAAAACAAAAAAGTTTTAGAATTTTTCTAAAACTTTAATGTTTGCGATTTCTAATGCACCAACCGCAATCAGCAGAGGGAAGGCGGAAAGTTCAAAATCGTGAAGAGATAACAAGCAGATACCAAGAGCAAAGGTGATAATTTCTAATGCTTTTCTAATGGAAGGGCGGAGTTTACGTTTCATAATTTTTTAATACCTCTCTTTACATTATTATAATAACATTATTTATTATTTTTGTCAATAGTTTTCCCCGGTTTGTATGGTCGCACAATACATTTTAGGCAATCGCACAAATTGTAAAAAATAGCAAAAAATCTCTTGACAAATGTGCGGCCGGTGGTGTATAATTTTTCGAACCGCCTTCGGAGTTTGTGAATATTTTAATTTTCACAAGCATGCCCGGCCGCAATAAAAAAAAAGAGCCTTTCGGCTCAAGCGAGGTTGTATCCTAACTTTTGGTGATTTCTCGCAAGTTCTAACACCTTTTCCAATCCTTTTAAGTTTCTTCCAAAGTATCTCTTAATTTGATTTGGTCTTGCGATTAATTTTGTTATCATCTTGTGGGTTCTTTCGTTTCTAATGATGATGATACCTGTATCGGTTACTGTATGAAGTTCCGCACCATTCGGATGATTTCTATCGATTGTGAATGTAGCGATCTCGTTTCCCATTCCGATTTTTTTGATTAAGTCTTCTCTGTTGGCTCTGTCTTCTCTGTAGTGCTTACTCGTTGTCATTTTCTTTACCTCTCTCTTTACACCTTTATTATAACAGATTGAGATTTAATGTCAATAGTTTTAGGAGATTTTTTTACTAAAAATTTTTTTTGTAATTTTCCTCTTGACATCTTGGTCGATAGTATGCTATAATTTTTCGAACCGCCTACGGCATTAAAAAAGCCTACTCAGTAGGCAACAAATGTTTGACGGATTCATCAGCGAACAGAATATTTTTAAGACCAACCTCTTTCAAAAATTCTGCAAACTCTTCAAGGTCTTCTTCATTCTCAAATTCATCTTCAAAGAAATCAGAGACGAACGGAACAAGGACAACCTCTCCATCAATAACAACTTCATCAGGCAAATTAAGTTTGAACAGCAACATTTTTTAACACCTCTCTCTTTCTGTCTTTATTATAGCAGATACAACACCGGAACGCAAGGGGTAAAATACATTTTGTGCGAACGCACAGCGAGTTTTGGGTGATTACACAAATCGTAATTTTTTGCAAAAAATCTCTTGACAATAGCAGGCTATTACGTGTATAATTTTCGGCCGCAATCGGCGTCCTTTTTGACTTGTGAATGTGATAATTTTCACAATCTCTCTCGTAAAAAAACTCAAGCCGTAGCCAGAGTTTTTTTGATTTCAGCGATTTCTCTATCGAGGTGGTTATCTTCTTCCCAATCGGAATTGAACCAGAAGTCTTTCATCGCAAGCATGAATTTTTCGTTTTCGAGTGTTTCAAGTTTTTTAAGCATTTCAGTTCTTGTCATTTTGTGTTACCTCTCTCTTCACTATTATAATAACACACCCGGTTTTAGAAAGCAATACCTAAATGAGTGATTTGTGCGAACGCACAAAGTAGTTTGTGTAATCGCACAATGATAGTCTGCTATTAGCACTCCTGCTAGGCGAGTGCTAGCAGTCGGACACTGTGAGTGCTAACAGCAATTCAGGAAAAACAGAAAGTTGACCTATTTTGTCGAATTTGGCTGCCCAGATTGCGATGGCTACAGTATAGGTAAAAACGTGCCGCCACACCCGGCGCCGGCACGCCAAATCATTTCAAAAATAAAAATAAAATAAAACGAAATCATTTTGAAACTGGAAACAAAATCAAAAATCAATGAAAAAAAGACATTTAAATCAAAAAGGCGGTATTCTTATTTTTATTATTTAAGTTAAAGAAAAATGAACCTTAAAACTCACATTTAATAATAGAAATCTCATTAAAATTATTGATTCCAGAAGATACAGAAAGATAGTTTTAGAAAAAACCTTAAATAAAAGATGAAAATAGAGCGAATTAAAAAAAATACCTCCTAATTTCGGGAGGGTTCTTGCCCAAACGAAATGCCGCTTGAAAAATGAAATGAGTATTACCTTTTTGATTTTATTCCAAGAGGGCATTCGTAAAGACGAGATGTAAAAGAGGGAACAAAGATAACCGGATGAGGGTAAATTGATTTGAAATAACCGGGGAGGAGATGCGGCAAGGCGTTAAACCGGTCGGAAACACCTGCGGCCGCAAACTCTCATTTCACTACTGGAATAGTATTATTATTCACTCTACAGGCACTCTTAGTTAAAAGCATTAAAAATTTTATTTTTCAAAGTATTTTTTTAATACGACTTGTATTTTTTATCACACTATCATTTTCAAATAGTATTTATTTCATTCTATTTCTAATAGTGAAATTGAAAAAATAGAGCAAAGAAGAGGTTTTTGAAAATAAAGTAAAAAATAGAATAAAATAATTTGTATCTTAAAGGAACGAATGTAGTTCTCTTTTGGAAAAACCGGGGTCTCTCCTGGTCGGTATCTGGCCTTAGAAAACAGCGAAATAAAATGTAGTTTTAATTTTAGAATTATTAAGAATATCCTTAACTAAAAAAGGAAATAAAAAAGAAATCTATTTTATTATTTTGAATTAGAAAAAGTTTTGTATGAAATAAGTAATTAACACCAAAACAAAAAATACTATAATTTAAATTATACGGGGTAGGTAGGTGAGGCTATGTTGAACTTTGTGGCTTTGCTAATTAAAACCAAAAGTCCAGATGGAACTGAATAGAAGATGAAATAGAAAAATAGCACATGAATGGTCTAGATTTTTAACTTAGAAAATCATAGTATGTTTTGAATAGTTGCCTGGATAATACGCTGTTCGGCATCTGTTGATTGCGGCAACGCTAGGAATAGTCGTGCCTCTAGGCGTGCCTATGAAAGTTGCTAGAAGTATAGAGGCATGCGTGAGGTCGCCCGCAGGTTAATTGCCTTTTGGATTGCTGGGTTTGGTGAGTGCGGCTTTTGGGGGTTTTTGGGATGTGGTATTGCCGAGTTGCTGGTGCGAAGTTGCCATAAATTGTTTGCTTATGGGTGCCCTCTGGGAAGGAGGGCCGAGGACGAAGGCCATATAAGAAAGAGCCTTTCGGCTCTTAGATCTCGATTGAGGCTCCTTTTGTTTCAAGGAAGATTGCCTTATGACCTGCTTTTATCCAAGGTTTGATGTTCTTCATATCATCATCAATCAGTGTGCCTGTCTTTGTCTTCATGTAGTCTACCTTCTTGCCGTTGCCTACGATGATGATGATGTGTCGGCGATTGATTTCTGGAAGATACTTTGCTAACCAAGTCAGTTTCCCATTTTTAGCGTCGTTATTGGCTGCTTTAGATAAGATGTATACGTTCTGCTTGTTAGCGATCAGTGCCTTTATGGTTGCGATGTTCTCAGTGAATGGCTCAAGGTTGGCAATCCATGTTTCGCTAAGAGCATTTGCTCTGTTGTATGGTTCTTTATGGAAGTTAGCGATAACGCCGTCCATGTCTACATAGTATGTTTTACGCATTGTGTGTTCCTCTCTCTCTTTACCTTATAGGTTGCCTACGTCATCAATGTAAGACGATGACGTAGGACTTTGTTGTGTTGTCGTAGTGCATGTAAGAGTTTTTGGACTGTTCGCTATAGACATTCCAATACATCCAGCACAGATAGCGATAACTTTTAGCAGTCTTTGTGATTGTTGTGTTGTTTCTTTCATCGATAACTCTATATTCTAACATTTTTTTATCCTCTCTTTCCTTTTCTCTATGTTTTGCCTTTACTTTGAGGCTTTAAGCAGACTTGCTAGTGAACAGATTGTCGCATTCTCTCTCTTTACTTCAATGCGTTGACCGTTTGCGACAATGTCGCAGCCCTTATACCATGGCGTTGTGTTTCTCTTCCACTCTTTGCCCGTCAATCTTTCCAGTAAGTAACGCTCTATTTGTTCGCCTTTGTTATACTGGCATTTTGTAAAGATTTCTTCAGTTTTGCCGATACATTCAGCCCTTAATGCAAGTTTACGCTTTTGATTGACTGTTAACGACATACGGATTTTTTGGTATCCCTTACTGTCTTTTTCCATTAAGCACCATGACGGCTTAATTGCGTTCAATGTAGCAATGTATTCATAACCATTTAATGTAAATGATAACATAACGATATCATGGCAACTTTTTGTGTTATATACTTTTAAGTATTTGTTAACGCTTTTCATGTTTCTATATTTCCTTTCCTTATCTGAGCCCATTGTAGCAAATAGAAAAAAATACGTCAAGAAAAACTTTTATTTTTTTTTCGTGTTTTGTTAGTTGGCACTTTTTTCGCACAAGGCGGGGTGGCGGGGGCCTACATTACACGGCCCACCAACGAAAGCATGAAAACGCTTACATACGGGGGTGTAAAAAAGGATAAAAAAAATGTAAACGCTTACATCCGAAAAGCCCTCCCCACCCCTCCCGCTAAAACCTTTTTCTAATCGATCCCCTCGATCTCTTACCCCCCCTACCTATTTACGGGAAACCACCGAAAAAGGGGACCCTAATCCCCCATTTTAGTTAATATATGCCAGAAATGTCCCAAACTATCGCTTAGGGTTTTCAAATACCCCTCATTAGGTCCAATCACTGCTCCATCCTCAGCCAATCTGACCGATAACGTCTGCTCCGCAAAATCATTAGCCTCTGCGACCCAAACCAATAGATGCCCCCTTCTGTCAAAAGCCGCATCTAAAATATGCACCGCCCGCACTTTATAACTAGTCTGTTCCGTAAAATCATAACACTTAATCTTCATTACTCTGTGCCTCCCAAGCCTTTATCACATTACTTACTAAGCCACATCTCTCTAGTTCATCACACTCATCTAAATTAATAAAAATTGCGTCGTCCTTAACTTTGTCCTCAAGCCAGCTGCCACCGATCACCGTATCTGCTCGCGCAATCGCCCAGTCAATATCACTTTGCACTCCTGGACAAATTACTGCCCAACCACTCTTTAACAATACCTTACAAATCTCGGTATCCCAACAAAGTGCGACCCCCGGGGTAGTATTTAAGGAATTTAGATAAACATTTACTCCAACTGCCATAGGAGTATTATAATACTGACTCCCATTAACGGCCTTAATCGGCTTTATTATACCTTCCGCTTCTTGTGCTAACCAAATAGCATCTGAATCAATATCAATAAGTAATTGCTGAAAAGCCCCTTTATTTTCCTCATATTCTTCTACTGGAATTTGATAACTGTCAACATAGCATCCAACAAATTTACAATCATCAATAATCTTCTTTACTTCTGGATGCTCTCCAATAGAGATAATAGTTAATGAAGGACGTTTGCGCTTGGCCGCTTTGACGATCGGTTGAACCTGGCCGCGCAATTCCTCTAACCAATTTTTACAAAAGTTTTTAATCTGCATCTATCCTTACCACCTCAAGTTTCATATTTTCTTCATCATAATATTCATGAAACAATGCTCTAATTAAAATTAAAGCTGTATTTATATCCATAACTTCAGCAATTACAGTATTATTCCAAATAATTTGATATTTATTTTCGACCATTCTATTATCCTCCATTATTATTATACCAAAAATTTTGAAAATTTGACAAGTGCTGAAAAAATCTGGTATAATAGAGTAGTATAAAGAAGAGAAACTCGGGAGGAATGATTCAGTGATAAAATTAGATTATACTCTGAATACTCCAGAAGAACGACTTGAGTTAGTTAATAAGATTTTAGAAGAAAATCCTAATCCAGAACCCAGATATTTAGAAATCTTAGCAGACTATATAGTCTTCTGTATGGAGAAAGAAGAAAAAAAAGAAAAAAAGATTCTTACCGAAAATCGCTTAACAACAATTAATAAGAGAGAAATCTCTTATGAAGGCTTAGTCTCTCAGTTTGAAAATGGAGAAGATGGCGTATATAATATAACAAATGAAGATAAGTATGTAATATTCCAACCAAAGATATCAATAACTAAAAAAGACAGAGAAGAAATCCCAGAATTAGCTCAGACTGATGCGGCAATAGCATTTTGAAGCGATACATTAAAAAAGGTAAGTGGTAAAGATGCGTTTATTGCGAAAAAGGCTCTCATTGAGGCACGTAAAGACCAGTATGTTATTAAGCAATGCCGGAAGCCTCCAGTGCAAGCAATGCATCCAGTAAGATATGATTATCATATTGAACTACCAGAAAATGTATATATCGGAGAGGATGAAAACCCAATAGCTGAAGGCGTTACGCTATTAAATCCAAAAATATGCTCTACTATATTATGTAATTACTCAAAATTAAAACAAAATAGTTGAGACCAATTTAATGGAGACACTTATTATTTAATGATAGATTTTGATAGAGTAAGTAGCAAAGCATTAGAGCCTTATCCAATATATGAAAAAATAGTTGAAGCAAAAATTGATGGAAAACAAAATGTTGAAATACAACAAATTTTAGAAGAAGAATTTGGTGTTAAACATAGTTTAGAATATATTTCATCATTATGACGTAAAAAAATCCCTAATTTAATTGCGTCGGTCGCTGAAGATGAGTGATTAGACTGGTATTATTTGAATATTGAAAAAGGTAAATATAAACGTTGCAGCAGATGCGGTCAAATAAAATTGGCTCATAATAAATATTTTAGCAAGAATAAAACTAGCAAAGATCATTTTTATAGTATATGTAAAGAATGTCGTAATAAAAAAGTACCTATCCCTGGGGCAAAAGAGCATAATTAAGAAATACTCTGGGGTAAAATATATAAAGGAGGTACTATATGGATATAAATATTGGAAATAATTTAATATATTGCGAAAAATGCCATAAAACATTAAAACGAGGAGAATTTTATCAAACAAATAATTTAGACAAATATCCAAATGGTATCGTGCCTATTTGTAAAAAATGTCTAACAATGCATGTTGATAATTGAGACCCAAGCACATTTTTATGGATTTTGCAAGAAATTGATGTCCCATATATTCCAGAAGAGTGGGATAAACTACTTGCGTCATATGGGTCTGATAGACGTAAAGTAACAGGAATGACTATTTTAGGTAGATACCTATCTAAAATGAAATTGAAGCAGTTTAAAGATTGGCGATGGAAAGACACTGAATATTTACAAGAATTAGATCATAAGAAAGTGCGCGAGGCGCTTGAGGCGAGCGGAGCTACCGCTCAGGAAATCGATCAAGCTATTCGGGAAAGAAGTTTCTTAATTCCAGAAGGGGAATTAACTGAACCTGAACATGCGGCCGGCGGTGCTGAGGAACAATGAACCCAGATGTCATTCTCAGATAATAGCGAGAGTGCAGAAGATTTGGGATTAAGTGACGAAGATATTACTTATTTAAAATTGAAATGGGGCCCAGCATATAAACCATCCGAATGGGTATGACTTGAGCAATATTATAACGATTTTATGGACTCTTATGATATTCAAAGCGCTGGACATAAAGACACATTAAAAAAATTGGCTAAAACGTCGCTCAAATTAGACCAATTGATTGATTTGGGAGATGTTGATGGTGCCCAAAAAACGCAAAAAATGTATGATAGCTTAATGAAGAGTGGTAAGTTTACTGCCGCTCAGAATAAAGCTGAAAATGGTGATGTGGTTGACTCGATTGCAGAGCTCGTTATGATCTGCGAAAAGGACGGGTTTATACCACGTTATTATGTCGATAAACCGCAAGACAAAGTAGATCGAGTTTTACAAGATTTACAAGAATATACTCACTCATTAATTACTGAAGAAACCAATATCGGCAACTTAATCGAGAATGCGGTTAAGCAAATTGAAGAAGATAAGGTTCGTGAAGCAGAAAATGAGTCAGATGCAGCCAGTGATGAAGACATTTTAGAAGAAGCACTATTCTCAAATGATGTAAATTATATCTCAGATGGTGAATTTAGTGAATTTAATGATTTTGAAGAAGATCTTGAGCAGCAAGACCAGCAATTTATAGAAGGTTTGAATGAATTTATGGAGGAAAAGAAGTAATATGGCACTCCAAGATTTATTACAAATCCAAAAAGACCGAAGAAAAATCGGTATATCGGATGAGCGATTAGAAGCAATTAAACCAGCAGTGCGTCAGTATATTGCCTACTGGAGAGAATATCCAGATATGTTTGTAGATTTTTTACAAACAGGACGAGATGGAAAGATACCAGAGAATGGATTGCGGTTCTACTTTTATCAAAGAGTGTTCTTAAGAGCCGCAATGAGATATAAGTATGTCTATATGGTGTTCCCACGTGCTTATTCAAAATCATTTTTATCAATTTTAGTATTAATGTGCCGCTGTGTGCTATATCCAAGAGCAAAGTTATTTGTAACTTCTGGTGGTAAAGAACAAGCAGCCGGTATTGTTAAGGAAAAAGTTAATGAAATATGCACATTAGTCCCAGCTTTTGATAGGGAATTGGATCGTAGACCTGGTAAAACTAGAGAAGGTAAGGACTATGTATGTTATATGTTTAAGAATGGCTCATTTTTCGATAATATTGCGGCCAGTGAAAAATCAAGAGGTAAACGTAGACATGGCGGGCTCGTAGAAGAGTGCGTTGGCGTTGATGGTGAGATCCTATCCCAGGTTATTATCCCTACCATGAACGTCTCAAGACTTTGCATGGACGGGACTACGCAGAATGATGAGACCTTGAATAAATCGCAGATCTATGTCACGACCGCAGGCTACAAGAATACATATGCGTATGACCGTTTAATCCAGTTCTTAGTATGAATGGTCACTGAGCCAGAAAAGGCCATTATCATGGGCGGCACATACCGTATTCCAGTATTAGCAAAGTTATTGGATAAGAACTTTATTCAAGACTTAAAACGAGATGGCACATTTAATGAAGCATCATTCCAAAGAGAATATGAATCTGTATGGAGTGGAACTTCAGCAGATGCGTTCTTTAATGGAGATGCATTTGATAGAAATAGATCACTCCAGAAGCCAGAATATGAATATTCTGGGAGATCTAGTATGCAGAGTTACTATATACTTTCTATGGACGTGGCACGTCATAGTTCAGGTAAAGATGGGTGTGACAGTGTTATTACTGTATTTAAAGTAACTCCACAAAATTATGGAGATGTTTCAATTAAATCTTTAGTGAATTTATATTCATTAGAAAATATGCATTTTGAAGACCAAGCTATTTGAGTAAAACGATTGTTTTATAAATATAAAGCTAGAAGAGTCGTAATTGATGCGAATGGTCTTGGCACTGGATTAATTGATTTTATGGTAAAGCCACAAACTGATCCATTAACTGGTGAAGAGTATCCAGACTTTGGTGTAATTGGAGGAACAACTCCAGATATTGAACAAGATTATAAAAAGTTTAGAACTGAACGAACAGAACAAGACGCAATGTATCTAATGAAGGCAAATGCTCCGATTAATACTGAAGCACACTCCAATGTCCAAACGCAGTTAATATCTGGTAAAATAAAGTTCTTAATAGATGAACGTGTTGCTAAAAATAAATTATTAGGAACATCTAAAGGTAAACAAATGACCCCCGAAGAAAGGGCAGAATATTTAAAACCGTATACTCTAACTTCCATATTAAAAGAGGAGATGTTAAACCTTCGCGAAGAAAATGAAGGTGTTAATATTATCTTAAAACAGGCTAATCGTGGTATAAAAAAGGATAAATTCTCAGCCTTTGAATATGGATTATACTATATAAAACAAGAAGAAGATAGTAAGAAAAAGAAAAAGAAAAGATTTAATGCCGCTGATTGAAAATTTAGTTCGCATATAGGATAGGAGGAAGTTATGAGGGCTAGTAGAGGAGAAATTAAAATTGAAGAAATCTTGACTGCGGCCGGGCTTAACTTCAAGGAGGAACTATCGTTCGAAGGATTGAATAGTTCGAACGGGAGACCATTGCGATTTGACTTTGCTGTATTTGATGATGATGGCAATTTAGATTTTTTAATTGAATATCAAGGTCGTCAGCATTATGAAGCAAGTGGTAAGTTCGGTGGTAAAAAAGGATTTTATCAACAACAATACAACGATGCGAAAAAACGTAGATTTTGTCAGTTACATGATATAAAATTAATTGAAATACCATATACTGATGAAAATCTGATTAGTTATGACTATATAATTGAAAAAGCATATGGCAAATAAGGAGGTGGAACTTTGGAGAATAAAGATAGACAAGATGCCATTAGAGAAAAAGGTTTCTCAATGGCTGGAAATTCTACCACTGAGTATGGGAAGATTAAAGTCGGAGTAAAAACTTTAGAAGATGCCATTTTAAACTTAGGTGCCTATAGACGAATTGATATTGGATGCGGTCGGTATTTTGATAAACACGATATTCTAAAAGCTATCGCGACAAGAGATTACCGATTGATTAGAGCAATTTCAGACTTTTTTTATAGAACTAATGGTATTTATCAAAGAATTTGTAATTATTATGCTACAATGTATAGATGGGATTGGTATACTGTGCCAGCTATTTATGATGAAAAAATTTATGAAAATGATAAAAAAAGTTTAGCAGTTATTAATGATTTTTTTAAAACATTGGATTATTTAGATAATACTCATATTAAAAAATTATGTGGTGATATTGCTTTAAAAGTCATCAAATATGGTGTTTGTTATGGCTATATTATCGAAGGAGAAAATGGAATATTATTCCAAGAGCTACCCGCTGAATATTGCCGTTCTAGATACTTTATAAATAATATGCCAGCTATTGAATTCAATATGGCATATTTTGATGAAAGATTCCATGATGTAAACTATAGGATGAAAGTTTTAAAGATGTTCCCTAAAGACTTTCAACGAGGATATTTATTATATAAAGAGCGTAAGCTTGAACCAGATTTCATCGGTGATATAGGTTGTTGGTATTTATTGGATCCGACTTATGCTGTAAAATTTTCATTGAATGGAGCCGGAGAGTTACCATTATTTATTAACGTAATACCTGATTTAATTAATTTAGATGCTGCACAGGACCTCGATCGCCGCAAGCAGATGCAGGACTTGTTGAAAATTATTGTTCAAAAACTTCCAATAGATAAGAACGGCGATTTAATCTTCGATGTTGATGAAGCTAGAGATATTCATAACAATACAGTTGCGATGTTACAGCATGCTATTGGAACCGATGTTATTACTACATTTGCGGACGTCGATTCTATCGAACTATCTGATACGCGAGACAATGATAGTGATGATCTCGAACGTGTAGAGCGAACAGTCTACAATACCGCAGGTGTATCAAAAGGGTTATTTAATTCTGAAAGTAATTTAGCGTTAGCTAGTTCTATCTTAGAAGATGAAGGTGTAATGCGTGATTTAAAGTTGCAATTCGAAATTTTATTTGATACAATAATTCAGAGAAGAGTGAAGAATAAAAAGAAATATAACTTTAGATTTTATATATTAGATACAACGCAATATAACTATAAAGAATTATCTAGAATGTATAAAGAAGAAATGCAAATTGGTTATGGTAAAATGTTCGCACAAATTGCATTAGGACATTCTCAAAACTCAATATTAAATACTGCTTACTTTGAAAATGATATTTTAGGATTAAGTGAAGTTATGATTCCGCCTATGATGTCATCTACTATTGGTAGTGAAGATATTCAAGCTTTGGGCAAACGTAATAAATCTGGCAATGGGAATAGTCAAAATAATACAGAGGAAAATAGTGTAGGTCGTCCGGCAAAAGATGAAACAGAGCTGAGCGATAAAACTATTGCGAACAAGGAATCAATGTAGGAGGGACCACATGGAACATACAAGTATAAAAGTTGAATCTCCTATTGAAATTGTTGATATGGTTCCTCTAAATCCATTAATTTCTAAAGTCCAAATTAAGGTATGCTATGTCGGAGATGAGCCAAATCGTAACGGCAGTGTAATTACAAAAGCTGTTGCTATGGATATGGCAAAATCTCTGCCAGGCTGCCCTATTGTTGGATTTTATAATGAAACTAAAGGGGATTTTGAGGCCCATAATCAAATTATTGATGTATCAAACGGCGAATGGCGTTTTAAGGATACAACTCAAGCCTATGGCTTTGTTGACTTAAACGCCAAGGTTTGATTCCAAAAGTTTTTAGATGATGGAGTTGAGCATGAATATCTAATGACAGAAGGATATTTATGAACAGAACAATGACCAGAAGCAAAAAGAGTTCTTGAAAAGGGTAATAACCAATCTATGGAACTCTATGAACCAACATTAAAAGGTTTTTGGTCAGAAGGAGATAATGGAGAACCAAGTTTCTTTATTATCAATGAAGCAATAATCTCTAAACTTTGTATTTTAGGAGAAGATGTTGAGCCTTGCTTCGAAGGCGCGCAAATCACCAGAGTGCAATTTTCATTTGAACCAGATTTCCAGAAACGCTTATTTAGTATGATGGAACAGGTCAAAGAGATTACTCAAGAAGGAGGGACAGATTCTGTGGAAGACGAAAAGAAATTAGAAGAAGAAGTTGAAGAAGAAGTCGAAAACTTAGAAGAAGAAAAAGAATCAGAAGAGGCTCCCGAAGAAGTTCCTGCTGAAGAGGCAGAACCGGAAGAAGAGGAGGCTCCTGAGGAAGAGCCTGAAGAAGAAGTTCAGGACGAAAGCGTTAAATATAATCTTGACGAAATTCAAGAATATATAGAACTTAAGTCTGCTTATGAAAATTTACAGACAGAGTTCGCTGCAATGAAAGCTGACTATGATGAGCTGGTAGAATTCAAAAAGGTTGCTGATCGTAAAGAAAAGCAAAAGATGATTGACAGTTTCTATATGCTCGCAGACGAAGACAAGAAAGACGTTATCGAAAATATTGATAGCTATTCTGTTGATGATATCGAAGCTAAGCTTTCTGTAATTTGTGTTCGTAACAGAGTAAGTTTTAATCTTGATGAAGAAGAGGAACAGAAAGAAACTAAGACTGTTTTCAGTTTAGAAGAAGATGATATTGGTGATACTGTTCCAGCATGGATTAAAGCTGCTATGGCTACGAAGAAAGAAATGGAATAATAGAGGAGGATGACAATAAATGGCTAGAACAAGATTAAGTGAAAAGGCCACATATGTCGCTCGTGGTTACGGTCAGGTCGAACCAAACCATCTTTCAGCTCAGAAGACTGGTCAGATCTATGCTCAGTTACCAGCTGCTGCTGATATTAAGATTTTAGAAAATGGTCAGTTCGCAACATATAACTATGCTGCTGCTGATGGTGGTGCAGTTGACTTTGAAGGTGCCGGCGAATGGATGATGGTCTTCAATGAAGTCAAAGTTTACCGTGATTTTGAACAAGATTGCGATTTCGCAATGAAGAAAGAAGATTATATCGCTCGTGTTTACAGCCCAATCGATGGAACAAAGGCATTAACTGAATGGCAGGCTCGTTTCTATGGTGAATTAGATGCTGATGGTAAACCAAATCCAGAACGTGTTGCTAAATCTGCTTCTCCATATGAAGTTGATTCTACAGATGATCCGTTCAAGGTTGTTGAACCATACAAAGCACCAAAATTAATGCCAGAAGGAACAAGAATGGTTCCAAGATTATTCAAGATTAATATTGGCGATATTTGGACAACAAATACAATTAAAGCTGAACCAGGCAGCCTTGAAGTTGGTATGACATTAACTCCAGATGCTGATGGTTACCTTAAAGTCGGTGAAGGTGCTGATGCTTTACACCCAACAATGCAGGTTGTTAAGGTTTACACAATGCCTGATATGCAGCCAGGTGTAAAAGTTATGCGTATTAAATAATAGAAAGGGGTAAAGGAAAATGTTAGATAAGAAAAATTTTGTCGCATTAGCGAAAACTGTTGCTAAAGCTAATCCTTCTGCTCCTTCCGCTTATAGCTTTAATGGACAGAACTTTAGCTATGAAGAATTAAATGAAACTCTTCGTAAAGAGTTCAGAGAAATTGCTGGTACTTACCAGTTATATCGTGAAAACAAAAACTTAGTATTCTCTATCATTGAAGAAACATTAACAGATGTTCTTCCACAGAGAGTTATTCAGAACTATGGTCAGTTCGCAGAAGTAAAGACATTTGCTCAGGGCGACAAGCCAATGTTCAGAAGAAAAATTGATGGCACTAATCGTGCTAAACAGTTCATCACAAGAGTTGGTCTTGCTGGTAACTATGAAGTCTTCAAGCTCGGTAGAGCATCTGAAAGCTTCGAAGTTCCGACAAGTGCTATCGGCGGAGCTGCTCAGATTGGATTCGAAGAATTCTTAGATGGTCGTGCAGATTTCGCAGAATTAGTCAATATCGTCATGGAAGGTATGGATGACCTCGTTTATGAAGAAATTGGCAAGGCTCTTGAAGGTGCTGTTAGCCAGCTCCCAGCTATGAACCGTGTCGTTGCCAATGGTTTCGATGCTGCTTCATTTGATGAATTAGTTCGTTTAGCTGAAAGCTATGGTAATGTTACTATCTACTGCACTAACGAATTTGCTGTTAAGATGATCCCTCAGGAAGCTTGGAGATACACTGAAGCTATGAAGGATGAACTCTACAGAACAGGTCGTTTAAGTGGCTACAGAGATAAGAACGTTGTTATCTTACCAAACGCATACAAAGATGTTGTTGCAGGTAAGGAAAAAGTTATTGATCCTTCATTCTGCTGGATCATCCCATCTGGTGCTGATATGAAACCAGTTAAGGTTGCTTTTGAAGGCGATACATTAGTTGATGAAAGAGCTAACCGTGACTGGAGCCGTGAAATCCAGGTTTATAAGAAAGTTGGCGTTATCTGCATGATGAATAATGCAATTTGCGTCTACAAAGATACTTCCTTATCTAAGGAAGGTGCGTTCCAGTTAGCTGATACAGTTAAGAACGTTGTTGTTGTCGAAGAGCCTGCAGAAGGCGAAGGCGGCGCAGAAGGATCGGGAAATTAACGGTAACAGTTAGTAAGTTGACCACTCTTCCATCTTGGGATGCTCATTACACAGATATGCAAACCAACAATGGGGCTGTTACAGTAGAACAAAGTGGTGACGAAGTTTCAATTAAAGGTAGTTTAGCTTCATTAGTATCATTCGCATCCAGTAATCCAGCTCAAGGAGAGCATAAATGGATCGGATTAGATATTAATACAGGTTTAGACTCAATCGTCGGTGCTACTTGGAATGGTAGTGCATTAGAGCAAGCCGATGAAGATGAAGCGACTGGTTTAGGTTTAGCTAAAGGTCACATTGTCTTCTGGGCTAAGGCTGAAGCATTAGCAGAAGCTGCGAGAACCATTGCAATCGGAGCAGAAGACGAAGTCGTTAACTTAAAGGTTGCTTTTGTTGAAGCATAAAAACTTAATATATAAGGAAAAAGGGGAGCTAGGGGTAAATCCCCTCTCCCCTTATTTTCATTAATAGGAGAAAAAGGAGATAATAATATGGCAGATTATGTAACTGTTGAAAATAGAAGTGCTGGAAAAATTGTTTATTCAATTCCAGATAGACATATTCGTAAAGAGCTTGCACCGAGACAGACTATTAGAGTGCCAAAAGAAGAAATCGAAGCACTTGCTTATTCTGCAGGCGGACTTGACTTAATCAGAAACCACCTCTTGGTAAAAGACGAACAGATTTTGGATGAATTAAACGTCCATAGAGAACCTGAATATTATATGAATGCTGATAATGTCGCAAATTTAATTAAAAATGGAACTTTAGATGAATTTTTAGATGCTTTAGACTTCGCACCAGAAGGTGTTATTGATATGATTAAAGATTTAAGCGTTCAGATTCCATTAAATGATTTTTCAAAAAGAAATGCTCTTAAAGAAAAAACTGGATTTGATGTAGATGCGGCTATCGCTCATGATAGAGAAAATAAGGCTGCGGAAGGCGATGAACCGGTCGAGGCAGCTGCACCGAAAGTGCGTAGAGTCCAGGCTAATCCAGCAAGAAGAACTTCTGGCACAAAAATTATTAAAAAATAGTAAATAAGAAAGGAGAGTTATACAATGGGAACTCAATTCACCGATGTATATAACCGCTTTCTTGGTAAAATTACAGACGACATGTACATGGAGTTAACTCCAGAGGACACAATGAGGGACCTACGGTCCCTTTTAATTGATGCGATTCCTGGTTTTGAATTTCCACGAAAAATTCTTGATGATTACACAATAGAGACTCTTGTTGTTAGAGAAGACAAAGTTGAGGAAGGGGATTTAGTAATTGGAGTCGTATGAAATACTCCGGATGGTCCAGAAGATGAAGAAATCTGTGATGTATATGTCGAAAGGTCGTATTTTGAGGCAGATTTGACCAGTGAGGAAATCAATATTCTAGCATTATTAATGATGTGCGGGTGACTACAGAGACAAGTCACTTCTATTGAGAATACTCGCATGAAATATAGTGGGTCTGATTTTAAAATGACCTCTCAAGCTAACCATCTTGCCAAATTATTAAATTTATTAGGTGAATGCCAAAGACAATCTTTTCATATGCAGAGATTGTATAAACGCAGATATACCAATTCAAAAGGGTATATTAAATCAAATTGGACTCCATCACTTGGTTATGGGGTAAATTATAACATCGCTGGTTATTCTGCAGCAGATACTGAAAGTTCATCAAAATCAATTACTATAAATGAGAATGATGAGGTTGTTTATGACGGCGGAGATGCTCACTAATTTAGAATTTTCTGATGTTGTGATAAAAGCTGATGTTAATAGATTAACCAACCAATTATGGAAATTAATTCCAATGAGAGAAAATAATGAAAATTGAATTGAGCAATTAAATACAGTGTTAATTGAAGTTGCGGGATTAGGCGAAATTATTAAAGTAGATGAAAAATATTTAATACTTTTAAGTAAATTAGAAGGATTAAAAAAAGTTGATACTGAATTCGTAACTTATAGAAAAACTGTATTTGAATCTATATCATTATTGCGAGAGGTGTTTTATGCCGCATAGCACAGACCGTTCGCAAATCACTGGAATAAATTTAATGGCAAATAGAATAAACTGGCATGGCGGTCAGCCGCAGCAAGACAGAATGATAAGAGATAAACGATGGAGCTTAGATCATGCTACAAAATACTCTTATCAAGCAGCGAAAATCAGACATACTGATTCTATAGATAAAGAAGAGGCTCCAGCTCTTATTAATCCAGATAAAACAAAATTTAATTATGACGATAAAATTGTCTCTGTTGGTTTTGAATATCGTTATAATCCTGGAGATGTATTTGATTGAATAAACACTGATACAAAATGGATCATTTATACTAGAGATTATACTGAACTGGCTTATTTTAAAGGGCAGATTAGAAAGTGTAATTATACAGTAACGTGGCTAGATGAAGAGGGCAATGAACACACTCAGCATTTGGCTGTGCGTGGTCCAGTAGAAACAAAAATTAATTATATTCAAAAAAATGGAATTAGTGTTGATACCCCAAACCACTCACTAAATATCTATATGACAAAGACTCCAGAAGCAATGAAGTATTTTGATCGTTATACTAAATTCTATTTAGGCGGAATTACAGAATATGATAAAGATACTTGCTGAAGAGTTGAGGCAATGGATGCGGTTAGTACTGATGGTTTAATTCAGATTAACGCGGTTGAGTATTATGCGAATGAAACTAGAGATGACCTTGACAGGTCTTTAGTGGATGCGCTGGTGCTTAAACCGGTCGATCCAAACGCCGGTCATGAAGAAGCAGAGCCAATCAAGGGTGAAACATTCATTAAACCGAAAATTGAATATAAGTATTTTTATAGAGGAAAAGAAAACTCTACTTGGAGCGTTGATAAAAAAGTTCCAGTTCAACTTACAGTCGAAGATAAGAAAGTCACACTTAAGTGAATGTCTGGTTATAGTGGGCAATTTACATTAAAGTATGGTTCATCTGAAAAGACTATAGTTGTAGAGTCTTTATTCTAAGGAGAAAAGGGAGTATTATGATAATAAAGAATTATACGATACCACATTCATCGTTTATGTCGGTTGATAAAGACTTGGCAATTATAACGGATTGAATGCTGAAGAATAAGAATCTATGCAAGATTCTCTATTATACAGATCGGGACGCACTTGACCGACCGGCTTTAACACCGGCGCAAGCAGCAGATTTAATTGGTAAACAGATTAAAATTGTGCCAAAGATTTATATTGATAGAAGTGTGTTAGCATACGTTATTATTTCAATGGATAATTTTACACCAAGTGCAAATCCGCAGTTCAGAGATAATGTAGTAACATTTGATATTGTATGTCACTTTGATCAATGACAATTAAAAGATTATCAATTACGTCCTTATAGAATTGCGGCTGAAATTGATTCAATGTTTGATAATCAGCATTTAACCGGTATTGGAGAACTTCATTTTATGGGAGCCAGTCAAATTGTATTAAATGATGAGTTTGCTGGATTAACTCTAATGTATGAAGCAATCCATGGTGGTGAAGATAAGAAGAATACTCCAAACCCAGCTGACCAAGAGAAAATGGAAGCGGACTTTGATGAATTATTTAATGGCAAGTAATGAAAGACTTAGATCTCGCGTTATTTACTGGCGTAGATATACCTGTTCCTAATTATGAAATTGTAATTCATCAACCTACGTTAAAAGAAATCTCTATGGTAGGCGAGCGGCAGTTTTTATCTGGGATACAATTCTTTTGTATAGATAAAGAACAGTTAGAGGGCGAAAGAGATTTATCAAATACAACCAATTTTCAGATATTTATGACAATGATGACTGAAAAGGAGGCTAAAGAGCAGAAAGAATCTGTTATAGATGCATTATCTTTAGTATTCCCAAATACTAAAGTAATGACAACTCCAAGGTCATTATTGTTAAATTATAATGGAACAAACATTATAATAGATGAAGGAAATTTCGAAGATTTTCAAACAATCTTACGGCAAGTTTTTTGTTTAAAGAAAAAAGTAGATGATTTTAATCCAGCAAATGCACAGGCAAAGAAAATCGCAGATAAGATTAAAGCGGGTCGTGCCAAAGTGGCTAAACTAAAGGGTGAAGATGTTGGCAGTATATATGCCAAGTATTTATCTGTATTAGCTGTTGGATTACATCTACCAATAAAAGATTTAATATCTTGTACAATATATCAAATAAACGATCTTTTGGAAAGATTTGGTCTTTGAACAAATTGAGATATCGACATTCGGTCAAGACTTGCTGGGGCTAAGGCCGATGGCAAGCCTGAAGATTGGATGCGAAATATCCATAAAGATTAAAAAAAGAAGGAGGAAAGAAGCCCATGAAATATGGTGTTCGTGACGTCGTTGACGTTGTATTAAGAGCTAAGGGTACAATGGATCTTGGTAACAAGCGTTTTTACAAAAATGAACCTGTATTATATTTCGATACGCTTACCACTTCAACATTAGAAGGTGCTTCTACTACTGTTTATGCTAATGGTGGTAAAGGTAATGCTCGTTTAATGGCATGGGAAGGTGAACGTACAGTTACTTTCACAATGGAAGATGCCTTAATTTCACCAGAAAGTTTATCTGTTTTAACTGGTGCTGGTTTAATTGAAGCTTCTGAAGATGCTCCTGTTTATCAGCATATCGTTGAAACAACTGACGCATTCAGTTTTGCGAATAGTGAATTAACTGTTTATGTTGATAAAGAGCCATTATTACCGAAACCAGATGCTGAAGGCAACTTAGTTGAAAATGAGAACTATGCTTGCGTTATGTTCACAAAAGATGGTGAAATTATCTCTGAACCATACATTGTCGATCAGAATAGCGGAGCTGAAGGTAAAGCCGCAATTGAAGCTGAAGCAGAAGGTGAATTTGCTGGTAAGTTTAAATTAGTTGTTAATAGTCATGATTGTAACTTTGGTGAAGATGATTGCCATCCAACTAGAGACCAGTATTTAGCTCAACATCTTGAAGATGATTATAAGTTAGCTAATGGTGTTTTAGTTGATTATTATCATCCAGTTAGAGAAGGTGCTAAACAGATTGAAATCGATGCTGAAAAGTTCGCTGGTTCTTATTACTTAGAGGGTTCTACATTATGGAGAGATACAAATGGTGTTGACCACCCAGCTGAATTCATTATTCCTAACTGCAAGATTCAGTCTGCATTTACATTCACTATGGCTGCTACTGGTGATCCATCTACATTCACATTCACAATGGATGCATTCCCAGATTACACAAGATTTGATAAGACTCATAAAGTATTTGCGGCTATCCAGATTATGGAAAGTGCTACAACTGCTTCTGATGCTAATAATGACCTCCATCGTGGCCGCACTTGGGCTGGTGGAAAGAGTTATGCCGGTGGTGCAGAAGGTCCAGCAGCTGATAACCACGACAACTAGTGGAGGTAAAGCCTATGTTTTCTCGCTCTAGTAAAAGAAGAAAGGTTGCTAAACCAGCAACTGTTACCATTGTAAAACCTGAGCAGAAAGTTAGTATAGTGAAGCCTGCATTAGATTTATCTAAAGCTAAAATTACTATTATAAAACCAGAACCAGGTTTAAAAATTATGGTTGAAGAAGAAATTGAAGGAGAGGGCGAATAACCCTCTCCTTTTTTTTAGTTTTAGGAAGGTGGTGGAATAGATGATAGTAAAAACATATAGATTAAAACCTTTTCAAGAAAATTTAATACATGGTGGTCAATTTTATGATTCCAAATATTTACAATTAAATTTTTTAAATCCTGTTGATGATGAATTAAGTCAAATGGATATTGCTATTGCTCAATTAAATGAAGCACACCGATTCTTAAAAACGCAAATTCAAAAGAATGTCACAGATCGTTTAAATCAAGATTTGATGTTACAAACTTTTATTAATGAATATAATTCCGAAGATAATATTGTTAATGAAATTTGAGAACGAATTGAAAATCTTTATAATACTGGAGTTGAAGTACAAAAAAAGGCGACAAAAACTATTTTAAAAGAGCAAAGTAGAATATGTGAAGATTTACTTCGTCAATATGCTTATATTTTAAATTTAATTGAAAAAAGTGCTCAAGATAAAGATAATATAATTCATAGTAATATTTTATTAACAAGATTAAATAGTTTTAAAGAACAATTTGAAGAATTTGAGTCTAGTTTATTAAATAATCCAGAAACAGCTTTAAAAAAATTAGTTGGTAAAAATGGATATTTAAATCAATTATATTTATATGACAGAATGCTTAAAGGTTATATATTAGAAGAAGATGTCGTAAATAAAAGTAAAAATTTTATTTTTTCTGATTTAAAAATTGCAGAACAGCAACCTTTTATTAGTTTAGGAACTGGAACGTTGTTTGTTGAGGGAAAAATGGCCTCAGTCGACACGTTACTTTTTAAAAGAAGCCAACTTAATGAAAAAATAATGATTTCTTTCAAAAAAGTCCCTCCTGGAGAAGAAAGCAAAAATTATCAACTTATTACAATGTCATTAGGACAATTTATTGAAACAATGGAAAAAGAGCGTGGTGTTTGAAATTTTTTTATAGATCAATCTAATTACGATATTTTATGTAAACAGTCAATTGCAGCCATTCAAGCAAAAGCTTCGCGTCCAAAAGCTAGTATTAAATTTAAATCAAAAACTGATTGATCAACTTTTTCTAATAAATTTGCAGGTATTGAAACAAAAGTTCTATATGAAATGTATAGATTATATCATTTGTCAGTAGAGTTACCAAAAGGGGGAAAGGATAAAGATAATCATCCTATATATGATGGGAAATCTTGATATAAACAAAAAACTACTCAATATGCAGTTTTAGCCAATAAAGCATTGGCAAGAAATTTTCAATTTATTGTTGGAGATAATGTTAATTTTATTTTAACAAATGAACGAGGTCTAGAAACTGCTGGAGAGTTTATTTTACGGAAAATTAGAGATGGATGATTTTTTAGATGGCAAAATAATTATGCTTATAAAACTTTAGATATTTCACGTTTACTTGATTTAAAGTATGAAATTAGACTATCTCTTCAACATGAATAAAAAATTTTTGTTATAATATAAGAGAAAAAGGAGGGTTTACTTATGCCAAAGGCAAAACCAACATATGCAAAATTAAAATTAACCTCTGAAGTAACTCCAAAAGAGTTCACTTGGGGAGACCAGGTTATTGAGGTTAAGCAATATATTTCAATTCAAGATAAATTACAATTAATCTCTGAAGTTGTTAATGCGGCGGCCGATGAAAATCGCTTCGCAAACTGGGGTAAACTTCATATGTATCTGGACTTAAAGATTATTGAATACTACACTAATCTCGCAATTACTGACAAGCAGAAAGAAAATGCCGTTAAAATGTATGATGAGATTACTGCTTCTGGATTCAAAAAGCAATTAAGTGAAAATATGGCAGATACTGAATTAACTAAGTTATATTCAATGTTAGTTGATACAGTTGATGGTATTTATGAATATCAGAACTCTGCTTATGGTATTTTAGATTCATTAAATACAGATTATAGTAATTTAAACTTTGATATTGAAAAACTTACTAAAGAAATTGGCAATAAAGAAAACGTCCAATTCTTAGACCAAGTATTAACCAAACTTGGTTAATCGACTCTGCTATTTTTTAAAGTATTAAAGAAGAATAGACATATTAATGCCCTATGAGGATTAAGTTCTTCATAGGGCATTTTTTTTATATACGGAGAGAAAGGAGCAGAAAATATGGCTAAACAGTTAAATGTTGATTTAAGGTTTAATGCGGATACTTCGCAAGCCAAAAGAGAGATTCAGCAACTACAGCAGTCGTTGGATAAATTAATGACTAATAGCGTGAAGAATACTCCTTTGCAGGATTTTTCTAAAGGCATGATCGAAGCTCAACAATCTGCGATGAAACTACAATCTGTTCTAGAAAAAGCAGTAAATGTAGATACTGGTAGATTAGATTTAGTCAAATTTGATCAACAATTAAGAGATTCTGGATTAACTTTAGACAAATTAGGGTCTCAATTATCTTCATTAGGACCAGACGGCCAACAGGCTTTTCTGCAATTAGCTAATAGTATAGTTACCGCTCAGAAGCCAATGCGAGAAACTAACAAATTATTAGATGGCATGTGGACTGCATTAAAGAATACAGCTAGATGGCAATTATCTAGTAGTATTTTACATGGATTTATGGGTGCTTTACAAGGAGCATATGGCTATGCTCAAGATTTAAATGAATCTTTAACTAATATCGCTATTGTTACTGGTCGGTCTGTAGATCAAATGCGAGATTTTGCTACTCAGGCGAATAAGGCAGCCCAGGCTTTAAGTACGACTACAACGGCATATACAGATGCGGCATTAATTTATTATCAGCAAGGTTTAAGTGATGAAGAGGTCAAAGCAAGAACTGATGTCACTATTCAAATGGCGAATGTTACTGGCGAATCAGCAGAACATGTATCTAGTTATATGACTGCGATTTGGAATAACTTCGCAAAAGGTGGAGAAGATTTAGCTTTATTCGCGGACAAGATTACTGCTCTTGGTGCAGCAACCGCTTCTAGTTCAGAAGAAATCGCGAACGGTATGCAACAGTTCGCTGCAATCGCAGATACGGTTGGATTAAGTTATGATTATGCGGCAACTGCATTAGCAACTGTTGTAGCACAAACTCGTCAATCAGAATCTACTGTTGGTAATAGTTTTAGAACAATTTTCTCAAGATTAGAGGGTTTAAAACTTGGCGAAACATTGGAAGATGGTACTGATTTAAATAAATACTCTAAAGCATTAGAGACTATCGGAGTTAGTATTAAAGACCAAAATGGTGAGTTAAAAGATATGGATACCATTTTGGATGAAATTGGTTCAAAATGAGAAACATTAGGTAGAGATACTCAAATTGCATTAGCTCAAACTGTTGGTGGCGTAAGGCAATATGCTAATTTAATTGCTTTATTTGATCATTGAGATACATTCCAAAAAAACTTAGCAATTACTCAAGGGGCAGAAGGCACTCTTCAAGAGCAAGCTGATATTTATGCTGAGAGTTGAGAAGCAGCTCAAAAAAGAGTTAAGGCTGCTTGAGAATCTATTTATCAAGACTTAATTAGCGATAAATTTTTTACAACTATCTTAAATGGTTTAGCGGATGTGCTAAAAGGTGTCGATGCTTTAATCAAGGGAATTGGCGGTTTACCTGGAGTATTAGCTGCAACTAGTGCTGCAGTAACAAAGCTTTTTGGTCCTAAATTACAAGAAAGTTTGAAAACTTTTCAAAATAATTTAAATACTACTTTTTATGGGGATGAAATTGCGGCTCAAATAGCAAAAGAAGCAAAAGAAGCTGCATTAAAATTAAAAGGGGATAAACTTGAAGATCAAGCCCAAAATACAATTATAGATAATCAAATTCTTCAAATAGATTTAAATGAAGAACTTAGAAAAAAGCGACTTGAATTAAAAGATAGTGAAATAGAATATTATCAAGCTTTATTAAAAACTACTGAAGAATTAGCTAAACAAAGTTCTTTGGCAACCGAAGCGAATATTAAAGCTGGTGATAAATTAAAAGAAGCACAAGGAAATTTTGATTTTAGTATATATACTTCTGATAAAAATTTTTCTTCTAAAAAAGAACAAATGTATAGTGATTTTTTTTCTGGAAGGAATTCACTTGGTCAAAAATTTTATCAAGAAGCAATATCAGCAGAAGATGAAGCATTAGTTGGTGTATTGACAAAAAAATATGAAAAATTATGGTTAAATGTAGGAAAAACTAAAGAAGAATTTGCAAATTTAGTAAGAGCTATACGAGAAAAACATTTAGCTGAGCGAGCAGATTCTGAGGCCAATGCTAAAAATTTAATTGTTTCTAAAGCTGTAGAAATGTCTATAAAGGGGCAAAAGGATGCAGCACAATCACTTCTTACAGTAACAAAAGAAGCTATTGAGAGCAAAAAAGCTGAAATTGAGGCTAATAAAGGTGATGAAGAAACTATTAAAAGGCTTACCAAAGAATTAAACAATTTAAAACAAATACAAGATAATTTAGAGCATGATCCAAAAGGCAGCTTATCAAAAGAATTACAACAAGAATTTGATAAAAGAATGAAGGAACAGCCCGAATTCGAGCAGATAGGTTTTAATTTTAATACAAAAAAAATAGTAGAAGGAGCTCAAGCGGTTTCTCAATTAACAACAGGAATTGTTTCATTAACTTCTGCCTTCAAAGTATTCGGAGATGAAAGTTTAACTGCGGGCGAAGCAATAACCCAATTTTTTACTGGTATTTTAGTTGCAATTCCAGCAATAATAAGTGGATTGCAAAGTTTAACCACTGCTTTATTAGGTGCGGAAGCAGCTTCATTAGGACTGGGTAAAGCTTTATTAGTATCGTTAACAACAAAAATTATACCTTTTTTAGCGGCTTTGGCTACAAATCCTATTACTTGAGTTGTTGGGGCAATAGCTGCAATATCTTGATTTTCAAAAACTAGTAAAAGAGAATTAGAACAAGCTCGAAAAGAAGCTGAAGAAACGCAAAAAAAATTTGAAGAACTTAAACAAAATTATGAAGGTGTTAAATCTGCTTTAGAACAACACCAAGAAGCTAAAACTGCATTAGAAAAATTAAAAAAGGGAACTTTAGAGTGAGATGAAGCTGTACAAAAACTTAATTCTGATGTTATAGATTTAATAGAGAAATATCCGGATTTAGCTAAATATGTTGATAGTACTGGAGATTATTTGTCTATTTCTCAAGAAGGAATGGAACAATACTTAAAATATAAACGACAAGAAGCTTTTGAAGGAGAGAACGGTCAACTCGCAGTATATAGTGCTAATCGAAATACAAATAATAAAGATAGAGAAGATAAATTATCTTCTTTAGGCACAAATTTAGCAAAAAATGCCCCTTTAAATGATCAACAAATAGCAGCTATTATTCAGGCTTTTGATAAAAATAGTAAAGCTTGAGAAAATAGAAATACTTTACGCGAATTGATGGAATCAACAGAAGAGTTGATACCTTTATTTAATAGTCTCGGTGAAGATGCAATTAATGGTTTAATTAATGATATTTACAATAATCGAGATAAAATACAAGAGTATATTGCTTCTGATCATTCTTCTGCTGACGATATCCTACGAAAAAATATAATTTCTCAAGGTTTAGGAATTTATTATGATGGTTTAACAGATAATACTCCATTTAAGCAACAAGTTGATCAAATTATTATTGATAGAGTTAGTGAAATTTGGGATGGTAGTAAAGATACTTTTAAAAAAGCTTTAGATACTGCTGTGGCTGAATTTAGAGATAATCCAAATGCAATTATTAGTCAAGCAAAAGCTAATGCTCCAAGTGAATCTCTTGAACATCATGTTCCATTAAATGTAAATGCAGATGATCTTAGTAATTATAAAGGCCAAACTGAAGATTTGATGCAAGAAATTGAAGAAATGGCCGACTTTATTCAAGATAATGTTAATAAAGGTGTATTAAAAGAATTAGATAAACATTTAATAGATTGCCGTTCAGAAACAGAAAAATTTGCATATAGCGTAATTAGATTTGATGATGCTCTTCAAGATATGACTGAAAACTATGATGATTGAATGGACGCTTTGGAAAGTGGTGCCATTAAAAGTCAAGTAGAAACAATGCAAGAGCTTAGAAAAACTTACGGCAACTTTTTAGATATGGATGGCAGTAAGTTATCTGCAGAATTTTTAAGCAATGCTGAAAATTTAGAAAAAATGAAAATGGCTGCTTCTGGAACTGGAGAAGAAGCAGAAAAAGCTTATAATGAATTAGAAAGATTGGCTGCTGAAGATTTATTCATTCATGTTTATTTCCCAAATAGCCCAGAACTCCAAGCTCAAGCAATGAGTGTTTATGATGATTTACAATCTTATTTTGATAATAATCAAATAAGAATTGGAGGATTCTTTGTTGAAGGAGACCTTCAAAGTGGTATAGCTGCTATTGACAGTTTAAACAAAGTAATAAATGAAACTGCTAAATCTGCAGAAGAAGCTGAACAAATCTTAATGGATGCTTATGGAGTGGATGCTGAAGTAGAAGAAATTCATGTAAAAGAAGAAGATAAAGATAGATATTTAAATGCTATAGCCGATGTAACATATCAATCTGTGCCTACTGCACAGGCTGTTGGTGTTGGTGCTGGATTACTGGGTGGTGCTGCAAGTTTAGTTGGAGGAGGAATGACTCAAGTTCCATCGATTAAATATACTTTAGATCCAGCTGAAGATACCACAAACCATGAAGGTACTGTACCAGTATTCCGAATTAAAAACGCCCATAGAGCTAGTGGTGGAGGAGTGAAGTTTAAGCATTCTAATTATGGCGGCGGTGGAGCTGGTAAAAAATCTGGTGGTGGAGGTGGTTCCAAAACACCAAAACGCACTACCCAAAAGCCAAAAGAGCATATTAAAAATGTAGCTGAAAAAGATCGTTATCATAATATAAAAGAAAAAATCGAAGACCTCAATACTGAAATGGAGCGTCTCAATAAAAATGAAGATAGAGCCTATGGTAAAGATCGTGTTAAATACATGGATCAAATGACCGATAAGATTGAGGATCAAATCGGTTTAACTAAAGAATATATTAAAGAAATTGAGGCTTATGCTAAAACTGATAAGAAAGCATTAGAGCAATCTTTAAAAGAAATTGGCATGAGCCAACGAGAAATAGCGAATCAGTTTGGGCCAGACGGTGTACTTAAAGACTACGAAGGTCTTTTGGATAAAATCCAGAAAAAATTTGATGCGACTGCGACAGCATCTTATAATAGTGCTATTGATGCTTACAATAGAGCAGTAGACGCATTTAATAATGGACCACAAGATGATGCTGCTAAAGAAAGTTTTGATAAAGCCAAAGAAACTTTAGACGCGGCAAAAGAAACCTACGATAAACAAAAAGAACAATACGAACAGCAACTCAAGAATTTAAAACAATATGAAGATACAATTAATCTCTGACAAGAAAAGAACCAAGAGCTAATCGATCAGTTAAATGACTTATATGATAAAATGCTTGAAATTGCTTCATATAAAGTTGAATTAAGTCTTGATGTAAGTGCTGATGACAAAAAGTTCTTAGAATGGATTTATCAACATTTAGGAGATGAAGCAGATAGAGCTGCTGATAGAGTTGCTAATTTAGGCAAACAAATGAAGACTACCCAGAATGAAATCGCAACTTATTCTAAAGGCATTAGTGATTTATTCGCAATGCACGGAATTGATGTTGATTTAAATAATGGTAATCTTAATAGGGCACAACTTGCTTCAAATCTTGAGAAGTTTATTGAAGATATGAGGAAAAATGGCAGTGAAGCAGATATGCAGACTGTCATTGAAAAGTTTTCTGAATATAGAGATGGTCTAATGGACTCTTATGATACATTAAGAGATCTAAGTAATGAAGTTACTGAGAATGTAGTTAATGCATTTGACGAATGGAATGAAAAACTTGAAAAGAACTTAGACTTAATGGATCACTATGACACTGTAATTGATAGCTATAAAGCAATTGCGGATTTACTGGGTCAAGACCAATTAGGATTAACTGATACCCAATTAGCGATTTATGAAGATGCTAAACTTCATAACCAGCAAAATGCGGCGGCCGCTTCAAAGGATGCCTACGACGCGATTATCAAGCAACGTATTGAGGCAGAGCAAGCACTCGCACAAGCATCTAGTGAAGAAGAACGCAATCGTTGACAAGAAATCTTAGATCATATCCTTGAAACAGAGAAAGAGGCCGAAGAAGAATATCTCAAACGTTGAGAAGATGCTTTAAGACAAGCAGAAGAAAACTTCCAGGCTTCACTAGAACGTAATGAAAAAGCATATAAAAAATCATTAGGAGCTGGCACTGGAACATTAGATATGCTCCAAGAGCAACTTGAAATGCAGAAAGAACTTGATAACTTATATTTAGATGATTATGAAAAATATAAGAAATTAGGTGATTTAACTGCTAATATAAATAAATCATTAGCGAATAATCCTAATATCAAGATTCAGAATAAGATGAAAGACTTGCTTGATGATGTCAATGCGAAAATGGCGGATGGTGCCCAAATCTCCGAAGGAGAGGCGACCATCTTAGAAAAACGCTTGATGTTGTTACAGGCCGAAGACCAGTTAATGGCAGCTCGCAACGCCAAGTCCGCAGTCAGAATGACAAGAGATAATGAAGGAAACTTCAGTTATACTTATACAGCAGACGCAGATAAAATCCAAGACGCTCAACAAAACTATGCTGATAAGTTCTATGAACTTCTGGATTATGAACGTCAATATGCTGATGATACTCAAGCAGGAATGTTGCAATCATGACAAGATTTCTTAAGCAAGAGAAACGACATATTAGATGATGATATGTTAAGTGATGCTGAAAGAAATAAGGCTTTAGAAAAGCTCAAAGGTGATTATGCTGATATCGTCAATTATTATGCTGATGAACTGGCTATGGTTACCGGCGAAATGGATAGATTGAAAACTGATGACTGGAAGGATATGGAACAGTTCTTAGGTAGATTACTAGCTGGACCAGATGATTTCCAAACTGACTTAAGTCAAACAGTTTTAGGTCAAATCGCCAATGGAGAATGAACCGCTCCAGAAGAGTTAGTTGAATCTTGGACGAATGCGGCTAATACAATGTATGATGCTGATAGTGCGGCCAGACAGAAGTGGATTGAGTCCAATGAAGAAACCAATAGACGAGTTGATACAACTACAGCAGAGTTTGCGGCTAATTATGAAAAGAATTATAATAAAGTGGCTGCGGCCTCCGATGCTGCTGCGGAATCAGCCGAGAATATGGCACAAGCAATGGGCCCGGCTATGGAAGCGGTTACCGACGCCGCAAAAGCATTTGACGATCAATTCGGGACATATATGGATAATGTAGTTCAGAATATTGAACGAGTAGTTGATGCTATTAATAATATGAAAGAAGCATTAGCCGGAGTTGATCCAGCCTTCTACGAACAAATTTTAGATAGTTCAACATCTCCAAGGTCTACTTCTGGATTAAATCCAGTTAGTGGTGCTACCGGTATGTATACTGGTGCATGAGGTGCTGGTGGAAAACTGGCTATTCTGCACGAAAAAGAATTAGTATTAAATAAAGATGATACTGCTAATTTATTACAAGCAGTTGACTTTATTAGAAACATGCCTGCGTTCCAGGGAGCAAACTTAGGTAGTGGCATTAATTATAACTCACTTGCGGCAGTCGGCTCTACCGGTCTACAACAGCAAGTTCATATTGATGCATCATTCCCGAACGTGCAATCACATAATGAGATTGAACTAGCATTAAATAATTTAATTAACTCAGCTAGTCAATATGTCAATAGAAAATAATTTTTAGGGGAGACCACTTTTGTCTCCCCTATTTTTTTTTGGCCAATTAAAGATAAGAAAATAGGTTAGATTTTTTAATAATAAAAGAGATAAGAGAAAAAGGAGGTAGGATATATGGCAAATACAGATGCTAATAAGGTTAATGATTTTGAAGAGATTTTAAACCGAGCTATGGAAATCCACGCTCAAAACGCAATTCAAGGTCTACCTTTTAACAAAACTGAATTAGCAGAAATTGTTGATATAACAAACCATGACTCTGGCAGATACGTAGTCTGAAATGGTTCAACAAGATATGAAGCAATTTCAGAGAATACCGCTTATAAAATGGGTATGAAAGTTTATGTCAATATCCCAAATAATGATTTTACAGGGCAGAAAACCATTATAGGTCAATACAGACAGGATGGTGAGACTGCTGTCTTTTATAAATCACCACTTGAAATGTATGAACCTTTAAGTGCGGACTTAATAAAAGATACTACTTATAGTCCTAGTGAGAATCCGACCGGTGAATACGAGTTATTAATGAACCGTAAAATCGCGGGTGATGTCACAAGCGAGCAGGGGCCGCAAACCCTAACTATATTTGAGGCTTCTGGATTACAAAGTAGCCCTTATAATGGTTATAAATATATGGGAATATCTGCTGACTTTAAGTCTTTATTAGGAGGATTTAGCCCAACTACTGGAGATTATGGATTACGTGTTGTTGTAAAGTATCTCCAAGAGAACGAAGTCACAGATGACACACAAATAAAAGAAAAGATATTTACATTATCAGCAGTAAAGGATATGTTTGGTGATGTATATAATTTCAAAACATATTTCCCACAAGAAGCCTTATATAATGTTGAAGATTTAATAATAGACTCGGTTAAAGTCGAGTTTTATCAAGATGGTAATTTTCTAAATACTGAAGGTAATCTTATTACCTATGATACTACTGGAATAATTGGGAAAGTTCCCAATAATATCTTTATGAAAAATCTATCTATTGTATTCGGTAATGACCCAATTAGCGACAATGATAGAGTTAAAATATATCCTTTAAATGGAACAACTTATGATAGTGCACAAAAAGAATCTCTTAATTTAAAGGCAATTAAACTACAGTGAACCCATTTAAACCCTGATACAAATGAATATGAAGTCCTTGAAACTTCTTCAGCAGCAAGAAAAATCTCGGATTTAGATCCTTATACAATACATTGATATAGAGATTCAATATATGAGACAAGTGATTATATTGATGTAGTAAGTGCGGAAACAGACGCAGCGAAGAAATCTGAGTTATATGACGCAATTGTCGCAGACTTGGAAAGAGAAACTCCAGAAGAAAGCATGGATACTTATGCTAGATTTGTTTCAACTTTTAAACTTAGAGCTGGAATGCACTATGGAATTGGACCTCAAGCTGGCGTTGATATTAAAGGCGGCACATATGTTATTACTGCCGAAGGTATTGCATATGCGAAGCGTCAAGTAGAAAATGCCTTGAGGACAGCTGAAGCACAAAAGACTAAGGCCGCAGATGATTTAGCTGGTCCATTTTGAACTGCGATAACTGAAAGTAAAGATACGTGAGAAATTAAAGATTTTTTACCAGATCTAAAACGCAGTTTATCTAAAGTCAAAGTAGTTATTACTTATGGAGCAGGTGATAATTTAGTTCAAGTTGAATCTAATGAACTTCAGTTTAATAATTTAAGAGAAGTATTAGATGATGATAAATCTAATCGAATGAGTATTACCTTTAAAGATGGAACAAATGGTGATTATCCTATTTATAATAGCACTGATGGTAAGCTATTAAGTCGATTAGAGGTCAAAGACCGCATCTTAGAAGCAGATTTATTGGATAGCAGAGGAAAATCTTGTCTTAATGGTAATGAAATTATTATATGGCAATTACCAAAAATTGGATCAATGATTCAATTTGTTTCTCCAGCTTTGACTGCAAATAATGGAGTCAAATTATTAGAAAATGATGAAATATTTAGTCAATATCCGAAGGATATTCAATATAATGATAGATACTATTTCATCAAAAGAGAGGCTGTCAATACTGAAGGAAATTCAGTATCAAAAATTCAAACATATAGAATCGCAGAATACTTTAATAAAGGTAATACTAACAATACGGTGTTTTGCTATATAATAAAAAATAATGAAATATTTAAGCAGTCAGTCACAATGACATTTAACCAACACGGCACGAGTGGGACTGACTATACATTCACTCTTGGATTAGGTCCAAAAGTGACTGCGGATTGAGAAGTTGTTGGGCCTGCGGACACAGCCTTAACAATTGGCGAAGCAACTAGCGATAATCGTGCTATTTATAATGAAATAGTATTTGATTTATTTAATTCAAAGAACGAAAAAATTGAATTGACACCACAGCAAAAAAATGCTATAATAAAAAAGTGGATGGCGGTAGATGTTACTGGTGGAGGTTATTATTTAACTACACAGGCATCAAAAAATAATCTACAATTTATTACACAAGAAGATGAAAACGAGAATAGTGTTAGAGTAGCCGTAAGAGCTCCTCTTACAAATGCGGAAGGGAATAGAAATGGAACATATAGTTTCAATAATATTACATTTCAAGCCGAAATAAAAGATGTGATAGAAGAACTTGGCAATGAAGTAAATTTCGTTCAGTTAATGCCACTACATGTCAGAGCCGCAAATACTCATTGGGTATTAAACGGTTCAGATTATGTCGTATATGATGATAAAGGTGCCAATCCGCAATACTATAATGATAAATATGAGTTAATTGACCCAACAAAAGAGTCAACAGATGAAGGCTACAAATTAGAGCAATATTTTTGAATTAGATCAAACAATACTGCAAATGATGAGGCCGGTCAGTATATCCCACATTTTTCAAGTGAAGATAAACATAGCGGTAAGTTAGTGCCGCCGCCATTATTCGTAAGTGATGTTGGAGCCACATGAGTAGAATGTAGTCAAAATGATCACACAGATTCAGCCAATGGCATTTACTATAATTGGCAATATACATTCCCCTTAATCATTATTCAGAATAAGTATGGAGTGCCTGCTTTAAATAAATGAAATGGGGATTTATTAGTAGATGCTGCTGGTAATAAAATCTTGACCGCAATGGTAGGGGCCGGTCACAAAGATGCAGAAAATACATTTACTGGTGTAGTAATGGGTGATGTAGAACATCAAGACCCATATCAAGGAAACGCTCTTAAAAAGTCTACTGGATTATTTGGATACAAAGAAGGCAGTCAAACTTTTGGATTTGATACAGATGGAACCGCGTTCTTAGGTAAATCTGGCAATGGGCGTATTTATGTTGATGGCAATACTGGTAAAATTACTAGTGCTGCTAGAGAGGCTTATGATATTAACCGTGCTTTATATAATAAGACAGGAGACAGCCAATATAATGATACTGACCCAAGAGGCACCGAGATTAATTTAAAAGAAAATTATATCCAAATTGATGGTATTGGTAATAAGGCTCAAATTCAAATGTCTGTTGATGGTAGTAGTAAACCATATTTTAGAGTTCAAAGCACCGCAGGACATAAAATGTTTGAGGTAAATAATACCAATTATTATTTACAAACAGATGATTATGTAAACGACGAAGGGACTGAAACTGGAAAAGGTCTTAAAATTGACTTAAAGAATGGGACTTTTGATAGTAAAGGACCATTAACTATAAATGGTGCTTCTGGTTCTCAAATACATTTTGGCGGAAATACAAAATATCTTGAATTAGGATATAATGGCACAAATGCCTATTTAACTTCTACAGATAAATTAAGTTTGAGTGCTGGAACATTAGGAGCAAATTCTAGTTTTTACTTATCTAATACAAATGGTAGTGGCACTGTAGCTCAAACGCAACGCACAGATTGAAGGTTAACTTTAGGCGAAAATTTTGGTGTGACTCAAAATGGAGCATTATATGCTAAGGCAGGCAAGATTGGCGATGTAGAAATTATTGGAGGTAATTTAAGAGTACAAAAATTATGAATTGGGGATACTCCTTATACTCCAACTGATATTGAGTTTGTAACTGGCATAACGGTAAGTGCTACACACGGCACAGTATCTAATACAGTCACCTATATTAAACCAACAATACTATATGATGATAACTTATTAACAGAAAATACAAAATGTTATTTGGATGCTAGTGGAAATTTACACTGAGAACCAGCAAAACTTACTGTAACAAGATGAAGTACTGAAACTGCAACCGCAACCACATATGCGGATGTTGTTAAGTCTATAACTGTTTCTTATACAACAAAAAAAGGCCGCGTATTAGGAAATTGAGATGGCGAAGGCGGTTCTTATACATGAAGTCGATAAGGAGATTTTATGAACGGATTAATGAAGCAATTTGAACAAAACTTATATGATCTTATTAATAACAGCCAATTACAAATAGGAGAGGCTTATTATATTTTAAAATGTGCTTTATTAGATTTAGAAAAACTTTATAATCAAAGCATTGAAGATGATTTATCTAAAACTAATGAAAATACTCGGCAAGAAACTATTCAAGTTTCTAATATAGAAGACCAGCATTTAGACTTAGTTGGAGAAGAAGTAAGAGAACATATAAAAGGAGAAAAGGGAGAATTTTATGAGTAATAATACACAGATGCTTCAGAGTATTTTAGAAGCACTTATGACAATTAATACAAAAGGCAATGATACCATTACAATGGCGAATTGTCTTCAAGCTTTGCAGCAAACACTTCAAGGTGTTGCTGAATTAGAACAAAGAATTGCGGCTCCAGCTGAACCGGCCGGTTATAGCGAGCCCGCAACCGCAATAGAAGAGTAAAGGAGAGAACAAGTATGGCAAAATTATATCCTCCATATATAGAAGGAACTTTGCCAGCATTCTGTTTAGAAAATGGGGGTGGCACAATAGTCATCCCCTTTGCCTTAAATAAGGCAGTCAGTAAAAGTGAAATTGGCGGAATAAAAGCAAAAATTAAAACAGTTCAACAAGATATCTTATTAGGAGATATTGCTTGTAATCTTGATTTAGATAAATATCAAGCAACAATTAAGGTTGAAGATGGAGAGATACCAGTAGAAACGGGATCTCCCATACCAGTAGATATCGGGCAGTTTTATAAAATACAATTAGCCTTTATTGATGAATCAACAAAAGAAATTGGATATTATTCTACTGTTGGTGTAACAAAATGCACTTCAAAACCCAAAGTTTATATCGCTAAGAGAGACAAAGAAGGGCATTTAGTTCCATTAGAAGCCAATGGTGTTAGTAATAATACCAATGAATATGTAGGGGTATTCGAACAGGGTGAAGGCGGAGATGTTACTGAAAAGGTATATTCAAGAAGATTTATAATAACAGATTTGGCAGGTAATGAGATTGTCAATACTGGAGATGTTCTACATAATGTAGAGAATAATCCAGACTCATACTGGTCTTATGATATTTTAAAGTTTAATAGAGATTTTGAGTTTGGAAGAATATATAAAATAAAATATGAAGTTACAACTAATAATAACTTAGTAGATGAAAATGGAGAAAAAATAGCATCGCAGTGATATTTATTAACCCAACAGAAATCATTAAGTATGGAACTTCAAGGTAGTTTAGAAGTAGACTTAAACTATGATGAGGGTTATATTGATGTCAGCATTGAAGGTGCGTTAAAAAATGTGGTTCTTAATTATAAAGATGCTAAAGGCCAAGAGCAGACAGAAACCATTGATTATATTACCCCAACTAATTTATATAATAAATTACAAGGATATAAAGAAAAAGGGTATACTGATTTATCTCAAACCAATGATGGTGAAGAGATTGCGGCCGGGGCATTTTTGCTGTCAAGGGAAGATAGCCTTAATCCAGGTATCTGGGAAGAATTAACCAGATTCGCATTAAGTTATGAATCCCCGAGTAAAACGGTATTTAGAGATTTCACAATCGAGCAAGGTAAAACTTATGTATATTCCATTCAGCAATATAATGATAATGGAATATACTCCGACCGCAAAAAGAGTAAAGAAATTTATGCTGACTTTGAAGATATGTTCTTATTTGATGGGGAAAGGCAATTAAAATTACGTTTTAATCCGCAAGTAAGTAGCCTTAAAACGCAATTAGCAGAAACTAGAACTGACACTATTGGAAGTAAATATCCATTCTTCTTTAGAAATGCGAGAGTTGGGTATAAAACATTCCCAATATCTGGTTTAATATCTATGGAGTCGGATAACGCTCAATTTTTTACAACTTTTAAGAGTATCTTAAAAGAAAGTTGGGATAAAGAACGTCACGATTCTAAAAAAGATAAAAAAGAAAATCCAGATGTATATTCGCATATTTGATTGAAAAATAAAAACTATACATCTGAAAGATTATTTAAATTACAAGTATTAGATTGATTTAACGATGGTAAAGTTAAATTATTTAAATCTCCAGGAGAAGGCAACTATTTAGTTCGACTTATGGATACCTCATTAAGTCCAGAGAACGCACTGGGTCGTATGTTACATAATGTAAGTTCTACTGCGTATGAGTGTGCTGAGTGTAGTTATGAAAATAAGATTGCGTATAAAATTATTAGAGATATTGATACTGATGAAATTATTGATGAATCTTATGCTACTAACTGGAGAGAAGAATCTATTGGTAATAAGATACAGAGTATAAGCGATTATAATGCTTATATTATTAGTGAAATAGAGAAGAGGAAAGGAGGAGCATAATGAATATAACAGATGAATTAGTGAATGATTTTCCTAATGCTCCATATACCGAACAAGATATTCGAGATTATATGGAAAGACATCCAGATATATTCCAATGGTTTTTTCAGGAACCGGGAGGAGACCATTCTGAAAACTTAATTCAATCAGATTTAAGCAATACATTCGTTACAATCCTCCGATTAACTGACCTTATCCCAGGCACAATGTTTAGAATTGTATTTAATGCTAATGGAGAATATAATCAAGATAATGAAGCAGATTATGAAGATATAATGATTGGTGCTACTGGGAATTATTATGCTGATGAATTGAGACCTATTTATGGGGTTTATCTAATGAGAGGTCCAAATAACACATCGGATTTCCCAATCTCAACTTCTGGTGCTATTAATTATCAGTATAGGGCACCAACAAGAACTGAGTTTAATTCAATAGTAGGAACTGCGGCAAGTGTTGGTGAATATAGTCAATTTGTGGGTGATGTTGAAGATTTAGTTGAAAGTTTACAATCTAAACGGAATGAAGTTACCACAATATGTATGTCTCGTTATTTCAAACGTCCAGTTGAATATTTGTTTTATGGTGCTGGGGAGATAACTGATTTTCCAGAAGAAGCCTATACTGAAGGTTATACTGATGGATATAAGGCTTTAAAATCTGAATATGATGGAAAATTATACTGAGACTGAAACTTTTATTCAATAAATAATGATGATGATATTTTTACAGAAGAAGAACATTGGCAATATTCACCATTCTCAATCTATGTGTTAAAAGATTCGAGAGTTGGAGAGCAAGATATTCGAGAACATTTGTTCCATACCTTTGTAGAAAAAGGGTATAGTAATGAAGAATCTCTACACAGAGTAGACCATATGTTTGAGAAATACTATATTGACAGATATTTAATGGCACAAACTCCAGAAGAATTATTAACGCAATATCTCGTTGTATATAATCGTATTAATCAAGGGCAGGAAGTAGAAGACCTTGAGGCTTGGGAGGCGAATCCATTATATGTATTCGACCCTTGGTATAAAAACGGCAAGATTCTTCAAGTTGGGAAAGAATATAATTATAATCCAGCCATAATTTATAATGGTGAAGAAATTGATTTAAGAGAAATCCAAAGATATGATTTAGACAATCTTGAACCAACAGAAACTAAAATTCAAGTTGGTAATGGAGTCTATGGAGATATATTTTATCATAATATTGAAACATTCTATACTTTTGAAGATTTAGAAGGCGATTTAAAAGAAGCAAGAGATGCTTATAATACGAAATTGACCGAATTACGAAATAAAAAGTGGCCTAATTGACCTGATACTAAAGATGATGAGGAAACAGAAGATCCATCTAGACAAGAATTAGATGATTTAGAAGATCTACGTATAAAGTATTGCGAATTATTAGAAACCGCAATTACAGAGTGGAAATCCAGAGAAACGGATTTAGAGTTAGAGTAAAAGGAGGTAATTTATGAAAGAAAAGGACCCAATGTTGGATGAAGAGTTTCTAAAAGAACTTGATTTATATCCGCATAAGTTTACTTGAGCTAAAATTATCGCCTTAAACTGAGAAGAATATCCAATGCAGGAAATTACTGGCAGAATAACCAGTGGAAGTATAAATGTGGACGGTGCTTCTGCCGTCCGCAGAACCTGCAGTTTATCTCTGGTCGCAAATGATGTAGATATTAACAACTTCTATTGGAGTTTAAATACTAAGTTTAGAGTAGAAGTGGGCTTAGAGAATTGAATAAATCCAGACTATCCCGATATTATATGGTTTAATCAGGGCATGTTTATTATATCGTCATTTAATTGCTCTGTTGGAGTTAATAATTATTCGATAAGCATTAGTGGAAAAGATAAAATGGTATTATTAAATGGAGACGTTGGTGGTGTAATTCCAGCCTCTTGGGATTTTGGGACTGAAGATGAAACACTTGAAGATGGAACCATCCAAAATAATTTAATACCAATTAAAGACATTATATTACAAGGCGTGCATGAGTTCGCACAAGAGCCGTGGCAAAATATAATTGTAAATGATTTAGATGATTATGGAATTGAATTATTGGAATATATTGGTGATAATCCTTTATATTATATTATTACCGAAGATGGCGGCGATAATGATTCAAGAGAAGTTTATCAAATGACTATATATGGTGATGATGTAAAATGTCAAGTGAGAAAAGATACTTGAGATGCAGCCCTCAATAAAAGAATAAAGAATGAAGAAGATTGAGGTAGTGAAGTTCCTATTAGTCAAATGGCAGAAGGAACAACCGGTCAACTTTGTTACGAGGGGCTTATGGAGCAATTAGATCCAACTGGTGCAGTGACTGAAAGTGAAAACTATATGCCTGCCGTTGTTAAAATCAGTGGAGATGATGAAGAGAGCCGATACAGAATAGCGAGGATATCTAAAGAAGATGGAACTCATATTTGTGGTTATCGGATTTGTGATATTGTATATCCTTATGATTTGATATTAAGTCCAGGTGAGACTATAACCGCTATGCTGGATAAATTAGTCCAAATGCTCGGTAATTTTGAGTATTTTTATGATGTAGATGGACGATTTGTATTCCAAAAGAAAAGAACTTATTTAGATGTAAGTTATAATAATATCATTAACGAACATACTATAAATGATACAGTATGAGCCAATAGTGGAGAATATAGTTCTAAATATTCATATACTTTTGATGATAATATTTTAGTATCATCTGTTTCTAATGCCCCCAATTTAAGTAACTTAAAAAACGATTATTCGTTATGGGGGAGTAGGAAACAAGGTGACATTGAAGTCCCAATTCATATGCGATATGCTATTGACCACAGACCGGTTTATTACAAAACTTGGGATGGTGTAGAGTATGCGGTTGGCGATAACGTTACGCGACTAGATCCAGAATCGGAAGTGCAGATTGTTGATTGAAGAGAGATTATTTATCGAATGGCGAATGATTATCGACGTCATTATAGAGATGATGATTTTCTAATAAAAATACGTGATAATAATAAATATAATGGTTATGACTCTTATTATCCAAAAGGATATACCGGTTATGAGAAATACTATATTGACTTTGAAATGAACTTAAGTCAAGGCGTTGTTGCATATTGGAGAGAACTTTATAATCCAGACGCAAAAGGGAAAACAGTTATTTATCAACCAGATGGTAGTTTTATAGAGAATACTGGAGCGGACTGGGCTGAAGGCACCGCATATGCGGAAGGTGACTTGGTAGAATACCAGGGTAATGTGTATAGATCAATCGAGGATGATAACACAACAGAACCGACGGCCGCAGATTCAAAATGACTTGTTTCTCTTGGAGATTTTAGTTATAATAGTGATGGATGAAATAATGACATCTTAAAGAACCCGGAAATGTTAAATTTCTGATTTGATTTTTTAGATACTACGGGCGAATTAAATAAATATAGTGTCTCTAATATCGGGCAAAGGTCGAAAGCAGTTAATGACGACAAAATAAAAGCCATATATTTTAGAGAAACTCCTAATGTAATATTTGAGACTGAAAAGGATAATGTCGACCAAAGTAAATGAAGAAAACCAGGATACGCACATATTAAAATACCGGCAAGTTTTAATGATCTATTTGCTATTAGTAGTCGAGGTAAGAATGCGATGGATGTAGTAGAAGAATATCTATATACTTATACTTATCCAGCAAGTGCGATGACATTAAATGTAGTCCCAATATATTATTTAACACCGAACACTTTAATTTATATAAACGATAAAGAAACTGGTGCTATTGGAGAATATATTATGCAAAAGTTCTCAATACAGTTAGGTCTAAATGCTCAAATGAGTATAAATGCGATCGAAACTGCTAAGAGGATTTATTAAGGAGGAATTGGAGAAAATGGCTAAAAACTTAAAACAATTTCGTTGATACAGCGATGAAGATTCAAAGAACTCTCCAGAAAATATCTCTAAAATACAATATGAAAATGGAACTGCTTTTAAAGATGTATATCCTATATCGCAGTTAGGTATTCAGGCCTTACCTGGTACTCAGTTTTATTTAAATGGTAGTGTAAAGCCACTTGTAATTGGAGTATCCGGTATTTTTGATTTAGATATAAAAAATGGAGCCAGAGTAACTGGTTTAAGTTTTAGTAAACAATCATTAGAGGCTATCGCTAATAACCCAACGAGTTATTTAATTGTAGATATATTATATGGAGAGGAGGACTAAGGACATATGGGATTTTATGGAAATATAACTAATGTTAATAAATCTACTTTCCAATTTGATAAGACATATTATACCGCAAGGGATATGATGGAGAATGCTGCGACTGATGGAGTTTTTGTTGGTCGTTACGTTTTAGTCGATTATGATGAAGCTCCTAGCCCAGAAGCGTTATGAGATGTTTTCAAGAATGAGGCAGAAGGCAATAAAATATCAACTGTTCATCCAGGATACAGAAGAACTATTAAAGTAAATAATTCAGAATATTATGATGGTATAACCGATGAAGGATTTATCATTTATAAAAGTTTTGATGCTTGAGAGGAAGGAACTTCATACTCAAAGGGGGATGTAGTCTCTTATGAGGGAGTATCTTATCGTTCAATCGCAGATGATAATACGACAACTCCTGGATCGAATGAAACTAGTTGAGTTCGCTATCAAGATTTCGGATTCTATCCAGGAAAACCTGTAATAAATGATGGCGAAACTTTAGATCAATTATATTCGAAAGAAGTGCTATCTAATTTAAATGGTAATTTTATTTTAGATTTAGGCTATACTTTAGAACATTATGAAACTATTACCACTGAAGAAGGAACTGAAGAGTTAAAACTCAAAGTTGAAGATTTTGTCATTAAAGGCGTAGAACCAGAATTATGGCAAATTTTAGTCGATGGAGAAGAAGTAAAATTACTTAAATTAAATACTGTTGAAAGTTTAAGTAAATATAGAGAATTGTCTGCGGGCATTGAAATAACAAATAATTATGCTTCTAACTATATTGTAGACCAGACTTATTTCGCAGAAAAAAGTGGTGGTCAGGGCTTAGGCAGAGGTTATGACTCAACTGTTTGGCAAAAAGTTATAAAAGAGGGCAAGGCCACTTATGTAATGATTGCTGAATTGAACTCAGTAGTGCCTACATTTGATATTGCTCCTATTGCTCCTGGTAAAAATGGAGTAGTAATTCCACCTCAGTGGAGCCCAGAGACTTCTAATTTATATTATAAATTGCTAATGCAGCCATCTTGAAGTTTCGAAGTACAGAGTGATGTCGATTATAAAGATACCCATGAAGATAATTCTGAAATAGATACAGATATTCCTGATAAGGCTATTTGGTGGAACGACGCTGGTTTCAATAAGTTTATTCCATCTTATTTTGATAAGAAAAATGAGATTTTGGTTGAACCTACTGGAATAAGCGGAGTTGAATATAGTGATACAAAAGGACCAGCAGAAGATACTTATGAATTAAGTATTATGCTACCTCAAATTGGTAATACTATATCTCAAATCTGGGATATCATTTATGGTGAACCTCATCTTAAAGACACGGCTGGTCGTATATTATTGGGTGGAGAAAACTCAGATTTAGCCGCAACAGAAGAAACTCCATTAAGAAATACTCATTTAGAGTGGAATTCAAGCCAGGGTGAACGTATGCTAAGGGCGAGAGATGAAAATGATGACCCATATAACGGTTATAATCCAAAAGCCTTAAATACTTTAGCTGGCACTCTTAATTCAGTTCATGATTTAATGGGTATGATTATTGTTGAAAAAGACAATATCCAAGAAGTTGACGCAGATACTTTAGATAGCAATAATATTTATTATGATGCAACAAGCAATAAATATTATTTCAAAGATAGAAAATATTTATTCAGTGATAATGAAGAAGATTTCAAAATTACTGATATGGTTGAAAGACCAAATAAATTATACAGAGCAAAATCATTTGATTTTATTGCTGATAATAAAACCGGAGAAATAGATACCGCAAATAATTATTATCTTGTTTTAAATAATGAAGAGATTTCTGAAGATTGTGTTTATGGTGACGTAAAACCGAGTGCACCAAACCCAGAATTAACTCAAGAAAATTATAACCCAGAATCTGAAAATCCAGATGAATGAGTATGAACTTGAGATTCCACTCGAAGAAGATACAGTAGAAAATTAGATGCTTTAGCTCAAACTGATGGGGGATACTATCATTTAACTAATATCGAAAAGGTGAAAGATCAGAATACTCCAGAAGAAGCCCGCCCGCATTTTTACAAAGCAAATAAGTATTATTTAGGTATAAAATCTTTTGCGACAGGTGCGGATAAAACGGCTTGGGAAAATGAGTTAAATAATAAAACTGGCTTAGAAGCAATTGATTTTGATTCTATTACTTTATGTAAAACGGATAGTTTTGAAGCCGCTAAAAAAGATGCTAGGATTTTAGTCTCAGGGCCTACTGAAGGTAGCTGAATTGAAAATCCTTTAATTGGATATCGGGTTTTAATTGGTATTGAAGTTGACCCAAGACACTCAACTTATGATTTAATTGATGAAAATTTAACTAGAGAACCAATAGGAACCACTTCGGCTCCTGGACTTGAAGTTGATGGAACTTATATTAAAAAAATAGATGATATTTATGTTTATGAGTTTGCTGGAATTACAGAAACACTCCAAAACTGTGAAGAGTCTATTGTGTCTATCCCTGATGCGGGAAACCCTGAAGAAACTATCACAAAAACATATGTTAGATATTTAGGTTGTAAATATAAAAATACTGCTGAAGATACTGATAACGAATTGCGAACATTGAATAGTTGAAAACAGTATGCATTAGAAAACAGCATTGATCCTAGCGACTTAAAATTAGTATTAGAACAAAAACTTGTTCCAGAATTGGTAAAACCGGCTTACTCATTAGCGAATGTAACTATAATTGATAATTTGGAAGATTTTAATAAAGATGGATATGTCGATTATTATTATACAGATGATCCGGAAAATCCAACATATTATAGAAAATTAAGTTATGAGGCTGCTGAAGAAGGCACAGGACAGGGCGAAGCGGATTGGTATACATTAACTCCTTCAAATGCTTTTATCTACTATGTATTAAAAGATGAATATTATGAAGAGGACGAAGATGGCAACTGGCTTAGAGTTATTGCGACTGACCAAAATAAATTAGCTGGCTATGAAGATATTAGTCAATTTAGAAAAGTAAAATGAGAGTCTAAACATATATTTATTCCAAATGTTTACTATAAAAAAGTTAATGGAGAATATGTCTTAGCAGAAACCTTCGAAGAAGGTGTAGATTATTACAGATATCCAGGCAAGTTTGTCGTAGAAGATGAAAATGACATATTTGCGGAAGGCGCTGAATGGAATCCAGAAGTGCCAGAACATGATGACGTTGATTTACAATATAAAGGATTTGAATGAACCTTAACTGAATTGCCAGGATTCTCAGAACAGATTAATACAATGCATGGATTAATCTTAAAAGTTAATAAGATGTTACTTGAAGGCGATATGATTACTCGTGACCGCCAAACAGTACAAGGTTGTATTAATACATTAAATGATATTATTGATAAGTTCGATCAACTGAAACCTGCGGAAGTCGTTATGGTAGATGCATATGGACGAGTTCATAGCGGCGATTGAGACAGTAAGCAAAAATCAAATACTGCGGTAGGTGCGGCACCAGCCATTCCGACCGGAGAACCTGCGGCCGCAGATAATAATCGTTGAATTAAATTAACAACTACTGCTGGAGAGGCTCCAGACTTTAAGCCTCATATTAAATTAGAACATACCTTTAAAGCTGGAACAGACAATCCAATTACCACTAACTTAAATATAGATAATGTTCCTTCTGAAAACAGTAGCGATAAATTGGTATTATATACTCCTATATTAGATAATATGGGCCACGTAGTTGCTAAGCAAGAAGATACAGTTACTCTACCTTATGGATTTAAGACTGTAAGTATTGGTGTTGAGAATAATGGTATTGCTAATTTGGCACATGCGGCAGGCGATCTTGTAGCAGAAAACACTCAGGATACTATAAATGTTAATTCTGGAAACAAATGGATTAAATTAGCGGCTACCGCAGATAGTGATTCAGTTGCTATTGGACACTTGGTTCAATCTATTGATACACAGCCAGCATTCGCAAGCGATATTAATGGTAATGGTGATACAATTACAGTTCAAGATATTACCCATGATGAGGCGGGTCATATTAGAAAGAATAAGGCTCACACCTATACACTGCCTTACGGATTCAAAACTATCACTGGTAATGGCGGAAGTTTAGTTGCACGCAGCACCCAAGATACTGTCGCATTGAGCGGAGATGATTGGATTCGAGTCACAGCGTCCGGTGATGGAATAAAATTTGAACATCGTGAACCGATTACTGTTGAACCAAAGCAAATAGGCGTATTAGTTCCTCATTTTGGAGAGACATTTGATATTACAGGTTGAAGTTTTGATGATAAGGGGCATAAAACTGGAATTGAGACTTATTCTGTAACTATTCCTAAAGGTAGTTTAAGTGTCAGTGAAGGAATTGACAATGCTAAAGTTATTACATCATTATCATTAGATAGTCGTATTGGAGCATTAACCGCAACTAATAAAAATATAGGCGATTTACGACTTATAGGTTACAATTTGAGTAATAATGGTAGCAGTGAAGGTGCGATATTAGAAAGTGATACAATTAATACAGCGATCGCCAGATTAGAGTATAGAATGAATAAGGTTAAAAATGACCTTATTGGAAATGTCGGAGATGCCGCTACTGTTAATACATTATATGGTATTAAAACATGAGTTTTAGAGCAATTAGGCACTATTGAAACTTCTGGTAATTTCTGAGGAGTCCAAGTGAGCGGTGTAGATGCAACTGCTGATATCCCTGTTACGGCTACGTCTACTAATGATCCTCAATTAATTTCTTTGCCTGATACTAAAATTGTTACATATGGAGTCGCTGACTATGAATTAGTTGAAAGAAATGGTATTCGTAGTATAAAAGTAAATCAAGCTGGAACGTATAAAGTACAAGGTAACATTGGTATTAGATGTGTTAATTATAAAGCGGCTTACTTCAGAGTTGGTATAGTAAAAATAAATAGTGCTGGCACCGTTGCCTCTATTACATCTACAACAGAAGCAATAGAAAATTCAGCTGATAATGTATCAATAGCTGGAGTATTTGCGATTGGTGCTAGAATACTTTCTCTAAATGCTGGAGATGTTATTGCTTTAGGTGCATCTAGAGCGGGGGCTACCACAGGAGATGGCTCTGATTTAAGAGTAGCTTACGATGGTAATACTGCATTATTTGTAGAGCGAGTAGATAATTAAAATAAAAATTAAGAGGGAGTATAAAAACTCCCTCTTTTTACTTTGTAAGGACAAACTAAATTAAAGAATAAAAACAAAATTACAAATAAAATAGTAAAGGAGGTCGTAGAAGAAATGGCAGTAAATTATGTCAAATTTATGCGAGGCTCACAAGCTTTATATAATAGTTTACAAACAAAAGACCAAGATACTTTGTATTTTGTTTATAACAATGATGAAGCGAATGACCTCGGCGAGCCTATTGGAAAATTATATTTAGGTAATAGACTAATTTCTAGCTCTTCTTCTAGTATCGGAGGAGATATCTCGCTCTCAGATATAGCCGATATAGTCTTTGATGAAGGACTTGCGGACGGAGACTTTTTAGTTTACGATGAGGCCGAAGACAAATGAGTGAATAAGCCACTTGCTGAAGCACTGAATGTCCCGGTTATGCGAGGTGCCACAGCGGAAACCGCAGGTGTATCTGGATTAGTTCCAGTTCCAAATGCTGGTGACCAGTTAAAGTTTTTAAGAGGTGATGGAACCTGGACTGAAGTTATTGGTTCATTATCTCCAGAAGACTTACAAGCGATCCAAGATCTTCAAGATAGGGTAGATACTTTAGTAGGCGAAAATCCTGATGATGAGGGCAAATCTGTTAGAGAGATTTTAGCGAGTGTCCTTGTTCCAGAAGGTGCTAAAGAGAGTCTTGATACACTTGAAGAAATTGCCGCATGAATCCAAGATCACCCAGATGATGTCGCAGACATGAATGCCGACATTCAAGATTTACAATCCAGGGTGTCTAGTTTGGAGAATGTAATTAATGGCACAGAAAGTATTCCTGGATTAGAAGAGAGGGTTTCGACTTTAGAGACTACAATGGGGACCTTTACCCCAGTTGAAGGAAAATATCTGAACGTAGGTTCAGCTATATCCTATTTAGATACGTCTGTAACTGAGATTAACGAACGCTTAAGATGGCATGAACTCAGTGAGGGCGAATAATTAAACGAAAGGAGAATTAAAAATGGCTTTTAATTTAATTAACTTTAAAAAGGGTACATTAGCCGGCTTAAACACATTAAAACAAGGTAATGGTGTTGAGGAAGGTACTTTTTATTTAACTATTGATGAAGCTAAGCAAACCAGTAGATTATTTATTGGTACAGGTCAAAGTACCGCACTTCCAGTTAATAGTGATATCCATATTTACACCACTTTATCAGAGTTAGAAGCTGCAAATGCCGCAACTCCATTCAACGATGGCGATTTTGCGTATGTTTCTAATGACAATATTCTTGCTGTTAAAATTGGTAGTGAATGGAAACAAATTAATGCTCCAGATAGTAGAGCTATTAAAGATTTAACTCCAAGTATTACAACAGCAAATGGTGTTGCTACAGTACAATGGGCCTTAAGAGATCAGAGTGATAATGTTATTCACGAAGCGGGCGAAGGCAATGTTGTACCATCTATCTCAATGGAAGGTGCAAATGGTGTTAGCGTATCCAGCAGTGGCAAGGCTTTAACTATCACTGGCACTTCTTATGAAATGGGTTCTGCGGCTGTTGTTGCTGATAGCGATACTGCTGTAATTAAATTACAGAGCAAGGCAAATGCAAGTGCTACAGCTGTCGATGTTAGCAGTATTACTGTTTCCGGAGGACAGAATGTTTCTATTACTGGTGCGGCCAATAACATTGAAATTGCTGCAGCAGATACTACATTAAAGAGTGCTACCGGAGCGGCAGAAGCTCAGGGCTTCTCCATTACAGTTGAAGATACACAAGAAAATGCTCCAAAAGCAACTATTGATCCAAAAATTACTTTAGGTACTCATACTGCGGCCGCAGATGAAGTTCATTTTGTCAATGGCGTTGCTAACTTAAATGTTTATACTAAAGACGAAATTGACAGTATGAATAAGAGCCTCGATGCCTTAAAGTATAAAGGCACTGTTGGTACAGGTGGTTCTTATGCTGATGATGTAGAAGGTATTACTGCCTCTGGTAAACCAGCACTTGAAGTTGGTGATACTTTCAAATTAGTCGGTGCTAGTACTGATTCTTATACTGTTCCAACTAGTGGTGGTGGTTCAGTAACCGCACATGGTGGAGATTTAATCATCGCTAATGGTACTGAAGGTTCTGATGGCAAGATTACTTCTACTTCATTATTCTATGATGTTGTCCCATCTGGTGATGAAGTATTTGCATTCAAGGGTTTAGGTGCTAATAATACTGGCAATGGTATCCAGATTGAAGATGGTGCCAATACAGTTTTAGCATCTATGGAAGTTGCTGCTGGCAACCAAATCGCAGTTAGTTCTACTCATACTGGAACAAATGGTGAAAAAGCAGTTGTCACAATTGCTCATGGCTCTATTTCTAATGCTACAAACGGAGATGCTTCTACTGGTACTAAAGACAGTCAGAGTGCTCATGCATCTAAGACATTTAATGTTGTTACTGGTTTAACAACAAATAATGGCCACGTTACTGCTACTCAAATTACTCCAATTGAAGTTGTTGATACTGTATCTAAATTAGATTTAACCAATACAGCAGTTGCAGTTTCTGCTGCTAATAATGTTGCTACTGTTAGCGAAACTATTGCTTTGGTTGATGAAGCTGATGTTGCTGTTAATAGTAAAGCATTAACATTCACTCTTGGTTCTGATAATTTACAGATTACTGCTTCTGGAAATGCTATTACAGCTAACTATGTCTGGGGAACATTCTAAGGACAAAGTAAGTTAATAAATCTTCGAAATTCTTTATGTGTATTAGAGGATAAATACATTAGGGAGAGAGGTATGTCCTCTCTCCCTATTTTTTTATACTAGGAAAGAAAGGAGAATTATATGGCTGATAAAATAAAGTTCTGGCCTATTAGAGGAACGGAAGCACAGATTTTAAGCCAACCTTATTATGATGGTAAGTTATATTTTGCGACAGATACCAACAAAATCTATCTTGACGCAAAAGGAACAAAACATTTAATGGGTGGCGGTAATTCTGGTATTATTTATGCTAGAGGTACTGAAGAAGAAATTAAAAAAGTTTCTGAAGATGACAGCGATGATAATTATATTATTGCATTTAGTGCTCTAGAAAATCCAGACGTAGCTCCGCAAACTGACGATCTGATTTTAAACTCAGATGGACGCTTTTTTAGAGTTCTTTCTATTGATGTGGCTGAATCAGTTATAAATGCTCAACTATTAGCTGTAAGTGGCTCAGGTGGCGGCGGAGGCGGAGAAGTCGTCGTACAGGAACTTACTATTGTTCCAGACACCTCAACAGTCGGAAGTAGTTTTACTTATATTTCAGGACAGTCTTACAACATTAGTCTTACTATTAATACAACTACGGTTGATGATGAAGCCAATTTAACATTAGAGTTTTTTGCGAGTTCTAATGTTGGTACAGACCCAGTTTATACAATTATTAGAAATGGTGTGCCGATTGGCGAACCTATCTTAATTGATGTCGGGGAAGTAAGTTATATTGGAACCGGAATGTCATTGCGTATTAGAGCTGAGGCCGCAAACGCAAAAAATGCTGCGACTAGAGTATTTAATAACTTAAGATTTGTTGATATGCATCTTGAAAAACCGGCTGGTTCTGGTTATATAAAAGCAGTTCTTGAATCGGATGTTGGTGGACTTAATTTAAGTTATATTCCTTATGGTAATAATTTAACATTAGCATTACATGCTGCAGTTGATAATAATGAGTTCCCTACTGGAGTTACGTTAACTAACCAAAATATGGGTAGCAGACAAACGTTATCTATTCCAGATCAATCTCATGGTATGCACACTGTCGATTTATGGGTTAGTACCGAAATTAATGGTACTACTTTAGAGTCAGATAGAGTCAGTTATGAGGCTGCTTGAGTTAAAAATGATGAAAATGTCCCAGTTATTTGGACTGGTCCATATCAAGAGACAGTCGTCCAATATGAAAATGCGATTATTCCATATATGGTATATGACCCAGTCCAACAGCAGTATGGTTTAACAACAGAAGTCCATTTCTATCACAATGGTGTAGAAATTGCGGCTTCACCAGTAAATGTTGCTTATAGCAGCTCTGGTTGGTTAACTTGAGACGTTACATCTTTATACCGTGTTGGTGAAAATAGATTTACTATTGTTTGCGGTGTTAGCAGTAAAGATGTAATTATTAATATCACCACAGAAGGTTCAAGAGATTTAGGTTTAGTTAATGAATCTGCATTAATTACTAATTTCAGCTCTGCTGGTCGTTCTAGTTCAGAAATAAGAACTAATAGAAGTACTTGGAAATCTTCTGTTGGTAATTTTGCGGCTAATTTTGAGAACTTTAACTGGTATAATAATGGTTGAAAAGATGATAATGATGGACGTGGTTCATATTTATCCGTAGCAAATGATGCATCTGTTACTATACCATTTGGTAATTTAAGTATTAATAATGATACTGATTACAGTTTTGAAATTAGATTTAGAATTAGGAACGTTCAAAAATATTCAACCCTTGTTACTCAAATCCCGTTATATAAATATTATGATAGAGATGGTAGAGAAAACGTAAAGGGTGAAGAATTAACTCTTGAAGAAATTGAAGCAAGAGGATATACTGTTAAGGTAGATTCTGACGGCAACAAAGAAATGGAACAATCTAACCCGACTAGAAAGATTGTTGAAACTGAAAATGGTGTTGCCTTTAAGTATTTAAATGGTAACGGCTATGGTTTCGCAATTGGCACTCAAGAAGCATATTTTGCGACCGCAGGTAAAGTTGTTAACGTTCGTTATAAAGAAGATGAAGTTATTAGTATTACATTTGTTGTAGATAAGACTAATACGACTTTATACATTTATTTAAATGGTATTTTAACTGGTGCCGCAGATTTAAATAATGTTCCATATTTCTTAATGCAATCAATTCCATTCTTAATTAATTCTAAGTATTGTGATTTTGATTTATATAGTTTTAGAATCTACAAAGTTGCTTTAACGATGCCAGAAGTAATTCATAACTACTTATCTGACATGAAAGATATTTCATTGTATGATGAAAACCAATTAACTAATGTCAATGATGATACTGCATTAGACTATAATAAATTAATTCAATACAATGAAGACCATCCTGATAGTCCAACAATGCCTTATGCTGTCATTGATATGTCAATGTATGACGATGATAGATTGCCTTATATTAAAGCATCTAATAATACTAAAGCAGCTTCTATTACTTTTGTTAACCCAACAGCAGATAGACTATTGGCTAAAGGTGAAATAACTGAGTTTGAATATTATACACATTGTCCGAGTTTTACCTCAGAAAATGTAGATATTAACGTTCAAGGAACTTCTTCTCAAGGTTATCCAAGAAGAAACTATAAGACAAAGTTTAAAAATGCTAAGAAAACTTGGGTTTATACACAAGGTTCTTTAGCAGGTACTCCAATTGCGGATGGTGGTACAGATAAAGATGGCAATAAAATTGGTAAAAAATGGCATATGGATAATACTTCATTAGCCACTAATAAGTTCACCTGGAAAATTGACTACATGGAATCTTCAGGTTCTTATAATACTGGTTTTGCCAATATGATGGGAAATGGCTTATATAATAAACACCCATTAGATGACCTCGGAATTAATGGTGAAAATTATCGTACTTCTGTCTATGGATTCCCACTCTTAGTATTCCACAAGAAAAAAGATGGTTCTTATGTTTATATTGGTAGATACAATATTAATCTTGATAAGAGTGCTAATGAATATTATGGATTTGAAGAAGAAGTCGAACATCCTTATGTCGTAAATGAAGATGGTTCTCACCCAACAATCGCAGAAGTTTCTGAATGCTGGGAATTAAGAGATAACCAGGGTGTTTGGTGCTCATTCAAATATCCGAACGAAGAATCAAGACAAGCTGGATTTGGCACATTATCTGGTGATGCCACTGAAAGTGCTCCAAAGTTAGAGGCTCCATTACATTTTGAACCAAGATATAATAAAGAAGCTGATGAAATTGAGGCCGCTGCAAGTTATACGACAACACTTGATGGCAAAGATTATAGTGAGACAATTGGTAATGATAATACTGCCATGTGTAACTATCTCCGTAAAAAATATGCTAATCTTGAGGTCTTATTTAACTGGCTAGATTCTACAGATACAGACAAGGCAACTAATCATGTCTGGACTGCGGAAGAAGGCGGGCCAAAACGTATTCCAGTCGTGTCTACTATCACTGGTGATAATACAGTATCTTATGAAACTATTGGAGATAAAACTTACGGTATATTTACTGCAGATACAAAAGAATATAGACGTCAAAAGTTCAGAGCAGAGTTTAATAAGCATTTAGACGAACACTATTGTGCTATTTACTTTATTATGACTGAATTATTATTATGCTATGACTCTCGTGGTAAAAATATGATGATTGCGTCATTTGGTCCAAGAGAAGAAGGCGGCGATTATATCTGGTATCCAATTTTTTATGATATTGATACACAATTAGGCTTAAATAACGTTGGTGCTTTATTATGGGATTATAATGAAAATGCTACTGAAAATAAAACATTCTCGACTCCTGAAAGTGTGCTTTGGGTTAATTTTGCTGATATGTTTGGGGCAAATATTAGAAGTACATATGCTTCTTTAAGAAGCGGTGGAGATGGAGCACTATTAAGTTATAATACCATTGAAGGTGCTTACACATGTAATCCAAATGTATTCAAAAACTCTATTGCGATGAGAGGTAAGAGACCAATTATCGCTATTGGATTAGATGAATATTATAAATACTTAGCTCCTATTACTCAAGGTTATTATGATACTGCTGGTACAATTCAATCTGGTAGTAGTGGTAACTATTTATACGCTTGCCAAGGTGATCGTATCTTATCAAGAGAGTTATTTATTACTAATCGTTTGAATTATATGGATGCTAAGTGAACTGCGGGTGACTATGAAGTTGAAGCGGCTAAACAGCAAGTTTATATGCGTTTAAATGTTAATGCTTCTGGTACTTCTGATATTTACTTAGATAGTAATACATTATCTGAATTACCTTCAACCGCAAGACCAGACCAAGAATTGGCTCCATACCCAGTGCCATATTTCGATACCATTCCGCAATATACTGCAACTCCATTCTTAAATCAATATGTTGTAGTCTGGTATGATGATACCAATAGAATAGTATCTCCGGAGGCCTATAGCCCAGAAAAATATCCAAATGGTATAACTGTTGATGTAGAACCAAGTCGTGTTGACTCATTCAAAACAAGTGTTTTACAACAACAAATTGTTTATTTCCCAGCTGGTGATTTCTTATCTAGTTTAGGCGATTTAAGCACAAAATATCTTGACTCTATTGGTATTTATCATGGTAAGAGATTACTTGATATTACTCTTGGTAGTGATATTCCAGGTTATTATAATGACCAAGCTGGTTCTGGTACTATCTTTAGTTTAGGTGATGATGCTAACAGTAACAATAAGAAAACTCTGCTAAAGAAGATTAACTTAACTGGTCTTCGTAGACTAGCAGATTTCCAAGATGTTTCTGGTTCTGAAAAACTACAAGAGTTTAGAGCATTAAATACAGCATTACCTTATGCAGTATTTGCGAAAGGTGCTCCTCTTGATACATTACATTTGCCAAAATCAACAACTGAATTAAGATTGGCTGAGAATAAAAACTTAACTAAGATTTTAACAGAAAGACCGGTTGTATTAGAGTTCGATGAAGAAGGCAATGTTGTTCTTAATGCTGATGGTACTCCGAAATATAGAGACCATGAGACATATGAAGGTTTATATCTTGAGAATATCACTGACTATGATCCAAATAGAACTTATGAAGAGGCTTGTAAATTAACAACAATTCAAACCGATGCGGACGCACTTGGTTATGGTTCTTACCAGATTTTAGCAAATACAGTTGCTAGAAAAGTAGGGACAGATGGAACCTTAGCAATCCAAATGAATAATGTTAATTGAACTCCTTATACTTTAGTAGAATATGGTGAAAGTCCAGTTGCTGGAACGAATTATTATGAATTAACCGACCATAGTACTTATATAGCATATACTCCAGATAGTAACTGAGATAATTTAACCTTGAATGGGAAGATTTATACATTAGATGAGAGTATTGTCCCAACAATTACCGATTTATCCTTATTAGATACTTTCATTGAAGACTATGAATCTGCTTCTGAATTAGGCTTAATTAATCAGTTCACTAATACAAATGGTTCTGCGAGTGCGACAAGACCTACTATTACTGGTGAGATGTATGTTAATAATGCGGACGGCGAAGCAATCGCCGAAGACGAACTAACCTCTGTGTATGGTTTAGCTTGGCCGCAATTAACAATTAGAGCCGCAAAAATTAAGGAATCTTATTTAGCAAAATATATTCAAATTGATCCTAATACAAATAAGGAAATTGAATTAGACGTTGTTAGATATAATCCAGATACTTATACTGGACAACCAATTCCTGAAATTAGCACTAAGGCTACTCCATATAGACAGTATTATGATTTCATTGGTTGGGCCTTTGAGCCAGATGGCGAGTTGGCTTATGACATTTCTACTAACTCCTGGACTGCTTTAGGTCAAAGTAAAGTATTTAGTGCAGAACAAAGTGTTATCACTTTATATGCAGTATTTACTCAGACATTATACACAATTGAATACTATAATCCAGATGGAACATTGTTTGCTACTCAGCAAACAACTTATGGTCGTCCAATTCCTGCATTAACAGAATTACCAATATACGCACCAAATGATTTAGAAGAACAAGAGATTTATTATTTCAAAGGTTATACTAGAGATATAGCAAATGCTTTACCTTCTAAAAATAAACTGCCATCTGTATTATTAGATTTAAGCAGAACTTCTGTAACTGAAGATAATGTTAAGATTTATTTAGTCTATATTAAGCAAAATGTTCATGATGAAGCAACTGATTTAAAATACTTTGTATTCGAACCAGCGTCTTATAATGAAAGTGCGACTACGATTATAGCCGCTTATCAAGATGCGAGTTACAACGTAGCAAATGGTTATAAGATTGACCTTAACCCAGACTATGTGGTATCTGGTAAGATTACTTTACCAAGTTATTATAATGGATTACCAGTCATTACACTTGGTAATAGTTTCACTAAATATCATGGTGATTTAAGTAAAGATATTACTCACATCTTCTGGAAATCAAGTTCATCTGAACCTTGCACTGTTAGAACATTGGCCGCAAGTTCAAGACCAACTGGCACAGTGACAATGAAACTGGAATATGTTGAAATCCCAGAAGGGGTTAGAACTCTTGGTAATTTCTTCTTCCAAGGTTTCCAATCAATAAAGACTGTTACTCCGGTTGCGGAAGGTGCGGAAAAGAATAGCATTATATTACCATCCAGTCTAGCTCTTATTGGATCGGATGTATTTAATAATGCTTTTGCTACTGGTGCTTCACTTATCGCAATTAAGGTACCAGAAAAAGTCTGCTCTATGGGCGTAAGAGCATTTGGTAATATGTATGCATCTGTTGAGTCATTTGAAATTGGAACTTCTGATGGAGGTTCTGATTTAGTTAGACTTGATAGTAGAAATCTTATTGAAAATACTGGTAGTATTGGCGGGCAGATTTATAACCATAATGCTGGTAGCACAAATAGTTTAACATTCTATTACAAAACAACCGCTCAATATAATGGATTCTTAAGAGCAGATGGCAATTTCTCTAACATTATGTCAAAGAGTTATATACAAGTCGGTTAAGGAGGATTAGTATGAGAAAAACACCTATTTATACATATTTAGGAACAAACGGCATAATAACATCTCCTGTTCATCTTGAAGATATTTACTATACATTAAAATACCGCTTAGAGGCGGATGCTAATAAAATGTTGACAAATGATGGCGGAGAAACAATGGTAAAGTCAGTCACTGTTCCAGCTGATGAAATCGACCAATGGAAAGAAGTATATTCCAAGGTCAGTTCTAAATAATCAAACTTAATGCAAAATTAAGTATAATAGTAGATTAAGAGGGAGATAATTAATATCTCCCTCTATTTATAAGGAAGATAAGGAGGAAATTAGATGATTACTTATATTGATAGTAGTAATAAGGAAAAATACACCGTATTATTCCAAAAAGCCTCTGCAAAACTTGGATTAGCTCCAATTATTAAAGAAGTTCTTCTAGAAAATGGTGATATTGATTACAAATATTTTAGAAGAGTTCAAGAAGATGGAGAATGAAAAGAAGTTGAACTTAATCCAGAAGTCGCAGAAGATAAAGCCTTTATCGATGGGGAAACTTCAAAAGAAATCACTAGTTTAAATGAATATTTTCAACATATCAATGACTTAGCTCAGCTTGCTATTGGTCAGGGACGTGCGGGTTCAGACCCTTACTTTTTAAGACTTCCATTAGACGAACCTTTTTTAGAGATTAACGCAAATACTCGTGTTATCACAGTTCCAAGTCAATTAAGACAAATTGGTGTTCGTGGTGATAAGTATGCTGAAGTAGTATTCTTCAAAATTGATAGATATTATGATGCAGTTGATTTAGCAACTCGTCATATTTATATTGAATGGGAAGATGCTGCTGGAAAGAAAGGCGTCTCTAGAGACTTCTTAAAAGATACTCAATCTGAAAAGGATAAAATTATCTTTGGTTGGGTTATTGGTGATGAATTAACAGAAGCTGTTGGTAATATTAAATTTGCTGTTAGATTCGTTGAATGGGCAACACAGGAAGATTCTTCAGTTGCTCCAGAAGAGGGTAGAGGATTAGAATATAGTTTCAGTTCATTACCAGCTCAAATGTCAATTGTTGACAGCTTAAATTATTCATTATTTGAAGATGATGAAGCAGCAAAAATGATTGATACTGAAGGCCAGGGAGCAATGATTTTATTCTACTTAGAAGACTCAGATCCTGATTCCGCAGATGAAACTGCTCCTGAGCTCGCAGATGTCCCAGTATTTGTTCGTAATTTAAGACATATCATGGGAGCTGCTGAAGCTGAAGGTTTATATGAGGCTGATTTAGCTGATGGCAAATTAGAATTATTAGTTGAGGCTTCATCTCTTGCTGATAGTGGTAATATTAGTTATATATTTGCTAAGAAAGATCAGCTTGATGGCGGAGCCAATGGTATAGTTGCTAAAATTAAGTTTATTCCGATTGAATTAGAGAGTGCGGCCGCAGCCGAAACCGATCGGATTTACTATCAAAAATTGGCTAATGACACATTTGAAGTTGTTAGTGTTGATAGTTTAGACTTCGTAGAAGGCCCAGTCACAGTTTATGAAAAGGTTGCTTATGCGATTGTCAGTGAACCTGGTTATTATTTCGCAAAAGCAAGAAATAGCGTAAGTGGCAAAAAGGCTAGTTCAAAAGAAAGTGATATGTTATATATCCCATATGCAAGTGCTCCAGAAATCAAAAAAGAAATGCCGAAGAGATTCGTCATTAAAGAAGCTGAGTATAGTCTTGCGAAGAACGAAACTATTGACCAATCTCAGATGCCAGGTGCACAACAGTCCAATATCCAGGTTCAGGCTGGCGAAGTAGGCCCGGCCGCAATCACTTTAGGTGCTGCTGAAGTCGGCCCAGTATTTGAAGCTGCTAAATCAGCTGGTTTATCCTATGAGTGGTTTAAGAGTGAAGCATTAGACGCTGAAGGTCATATGGTTGAGCCAGTTTCTATTAGCACTTCTGGACCTGAATTAGAGGTTACAGAACCTGGTTATTATGCAGTTAAAGTAGTTAATAGTTTTAATAATGATACTGAAGAAATTGACAAAGAAGCTGCTGGCATCATCAGAGTTACAGCAATGCCTGAAGTGCCAGAAGTCTTATTCGAAGATTGGACTAAGACTGTTGTAAGCGGCGACCCAAGCACTAAAATTGAAATTGCTGAACCAGCTGCTTATGATGAAGTTAGTTATGAATGGCATATGGTAACTGGTGACAATGCTGATATGGACCCAATTGCTGAAGGATATATGGCTGACGCCGCAGGTAAGATTGAGTTCACTGAAGGAAAAGGCGTTATTCCATTCCATCCATTAGCAGCAGGTTTCTATTACTTCATTGTTAAGAATGAATTAAATGAAGCTTCTATCTTAATGAATAGTGGCGAACAATTCGGCACAATTTATGTTGCTACTGGAAGCAATGCCCCAGTAAATCCAACACCAACTCCACAACCAGAACCAAGTGATGAACCAGCAGACGTTATCGATGGTGGCGAAGCAGGTAATGGCGGAGAAGGCCAAGTTGACGGCGGAGAAACAAACGAAGGATAGTAAGAGAGGTAGATAACCTATGATTACAACTCCTGAGGAATATATAAAATACCTATGAGGGATTGAGTCAAAGGATGAAGAAGGCAATGTTATAAATCCTTATAACAATAAGCCTATTCTATCTATCATTTTGCCGTCAGATGAAAGAACTTTTGATGTCGATCTCAGCAAGAGAGAAATATCTGTTCCTACTTTTTTAAGTGTTTCAAAAGACCACAGAGCAGAAACAGTATATTTCTTAGTAGATAGATATTATGAATACAAAGATTTAGCTCAAACATCTTGTATGATTGAGTATATAAATGCGGCCGGGGAGGGTGGCTTCTACCCGGTCCCATTCTATGATATCTCTTCTTATCCGAGATATTTTGATGAGAATGAAGTCGCTCACGAAGCTAAGATGCTTATACCTTGGTGTATCGAGGGTGACGTTACAAAAGCCGCAGGTGCAGTCCAATTTGTATTGAGATTTTATGAATTAGACGATGCCAATGAAAAGTTCGTTTATAATATAAGAACAAAGGACGCTACTGGGCAAGTTTTAAATGGTCTTGATGAAAGCACCATTGACGCGAGTATCAATAACGATTTTATGAGTAATATCGCTCAACAAATTAACGCAAAGTTAGATAGTGTTGAAGGCACAATATATTGAGACGATTTACCTAATTATTAACCTATAAGGGTCTCCTTTTGGAGACCCTTATTTTTTTTGGCCAAATGAAGGTAAATATATAGTCTTAATTTTCAATTAACTTAGGAAATAAAGATTTCCTATTACTGGAAATTTTATGATATAATAAAGAGAGAAAGGAGACGTATAAAATGCCAGATAATGAAAGAACAACACCTTTAATTAAGATGAAAGTAGGCACAATTACCGACTTAGCAGAAAATACAAATTATCCAGCATTAGAACCCGGCAGTGTTTTGTTTGCGATAGATGCTGAAACCGGTAAAGGCAAAATCTTATTTGATTTACCTACTGAATTGAGAAATAGTGAGCATCCAGAAAACTACCGCATTATTATGTCAACCGATGCGGAGTTCGCTGATTATGCAACTACTGCTGGAACGGCTCAACAGGCAAACGTCGCAACAGCAGCAGGCGTTTTATCTAACTTCCCACCTATTGATGGTGTAGGTTTTGATGGTTCCAAATCCATTATTCACTACGGCGTTTGTAATACCGGAGCAGCGGTCGCCGCAAAAACAGTTACTTGCCAAGATTTTGGATTATTAACTGGTTCCAGAATTATGGTAAAATATACTTATACAAATACAGCAGAAAATCCGACTTTAAGTGTTAATAATTCACCAGCAAAACCAATTTACTATAAAGGAGCAGCAATGCCAACTCCTTATATTCAAGCCAATTCAGTTCACGAATATGTGTATGATGGAACTAATTGGAACTATGTTGGCACATTAGCAAGTGAATTAGGAATTACGATTGATGAGAATATAAATACTTTATTTATCACCTCGCCAATCGAGAATGGAGATGGGGTGAGTTACTAATGCCAGAAACAACAGTTTATACTAATAATAAATACTATCAAGATATTGCTGATGCGATTAGAGAAAAAAATGGCACAGAAAATACTTATACTCCAGCTCAAATGGCTCCTGCTATTAGGAAGTTAGCCGGTGGAGAAACCCCAGGTGAAACTATAAATAATCAAAATAAAACAGTAACTCCAACAGAAAGCCAGCAATTAGTGACAGCAGATAATGGCTATACTGGACTAGGAACAGTTACAGTAAATCCGATTAGCAGCACATATGTAGGCACCGGTGTAACTCGTCAAGGTGCCACAACAATAACCCCAAGCGATAGTCCGCAGATAGCGGTTGCCGCAGATACTTATGTAACGGCACCGGTTGAAATTGAAGAAGTTCCAACAGAGGAAATAACTGCAACCGCAAATGGTATAGTAACACCAAGTAGCGGCAAGTTCTTATCTAGAGTTACAGTTAATGTGCCTGTTGGAGCAACTATCAATAATCAAGATAAAAATGTCGCTCCGACAGAAGAAGAACAAACTATTGTAGCCGATAATGGCTATACTGGTTTAGGAGTTGTTACTGTTAGAGCTATTGATGAAAATTATGTCGGTAGTGGAGTTGCTAGAAATAATAGCAATAGTTTAAGTGCGGTCGGCGGCACTGTCACGGTGCCAGCCGGGTATTATAGTATACAAGCGACTAAAACGATAACTGCCAGTGAGTTAGTAAATGGAACATTAAATATTGATGATGATGGCACTTACGATGTAACTAATTATGCTTCTGCAGAAGTGGCGATTGATTATGTGAGTAAAACTTTACCATTAACGATTATTAACCACCTATCGTCTAATATTACTTTGACAAGTTCAGTATTAACGGCGAACATTATTGGAACCCTAAAAAATAAGCAATATATAAGAACAATGAATGCGGGTATCGTTAATGCGAATAGCCAAAATACATATAGGGTTCCAGGAGCAGGATTTCTTCTATATTTAATAGGAGCTTCAAGGGATACAAATTTTGAAGTGCATATTAATGATACAGTTAAAACTCCTTTGCTAGAAGGTAAAAATAGTAACGGCAGACCAATTAAAATTTATCATATTAGTAGTTCCAACTGTCCTGCTCCAGATGGCGGTGTTATAGATATTTATGAATCAACTGATTCATTTAAAGAATCTGTTATATTAGATACTTTAATAGCGACTACTAATGATACATATACAGCACCTACTGGCACAGCATACTCATCTGTCACAGTCAACATCCCATCAGACATTAACAACCAGAATAAAACAGCAACCCCTACTGGTGATACACAAACAATAACACCAGATACGGGATACTCTGGATTGGGCACAGTTACTGTTTACCCAATCCCAAGTCAATATATCGTTCCAACTGGAACATTAGAAATAGTCGCAAATGGGACTAAGGACGTCACTTCATATGCAAGTGTTGATGTTAATATCCCATCTGATATAAACAATCAAGAAAAAACTGTAACCCCAACAAAAGCCAGCCAGGAAGTAACTCCTGATACTGGATATTCTGGATTAGGGAAAGTCACAGTCAATCCAATACCAGCCAGCTATATTACAACCAGTGATGCTGATGCGGTCGCCGCAAATATTTTATTAAATAAAACGGCCTATGTAAATGGTTCAAAAATTACTGGTATAATGGCTAATAATGGAGCCACTGGTGGAACAATTACAACCCAAGGTGGCACATATACGATCCCCGCTGGATATACATCTGGTGGAACTGTAACCGCCAGCTTAACTGGAACTACATTAACTGATTCAATTATCAGCGGGACTGCTTATGAGGAAACATCTGGCGATTATGCTTGAAAAAGCACAGTTCAAATTCCAGAAGGTTACCATAATGCGGCAACGATAACCAAAGAGTTTAGCTCAATATTCCCAGCTCCTGAATCTGAAGGAGATGCCGCAAAAATGTTGCTAGGCTATCAGTTATATGACCACGATGGGAAAGTAATAACTGGTACAATGCCAAACAGCACATTCTCAGCGACATTAGATGATGTTACTGCTAGCGTGCCGATCCCAGCTGGATATCACACAGGAACTGGAACTATAAGTCATAACACAGTTGCGATACCATCACCAGAGATGTCATTCAATTCAACTACTGGTGTTATTACAGCAAGTGGAAGTTGGACTAAAGGTTATACTACAAACAATAGTTATTCTAACACTTATAGTTTAACTACTAGAAGTGTTAGTGATTTAACAGTAAGTGGTGCTACGGTGACTGCGCCGGCCGGCTATTATGCTGCTGCGGCATCGAAGTCAGTAGCGGCTATGACCCTGCCGACCGCAATCTCCAATACCAGTTCAGGCACAAGAAAATTAACAGTTGGTAGAAGCACAAATACTCAATACATCAATATCCCAGTGGGATACAATAATGCAGCGGCTTATTACGAAATTAGTTCAGTAGCAAATGGTTCAGCGACTAACTCGGGTTCAGCATCAGGATCATCTGCTACATTATCTACTGGAACAAACACTTTAACATTAAGTAAAGCTGTTTCAATTACACCGACAGTAACTGCTGGTTATATCTCAAGTGGTACTGCTGGAAATGTTACAGTATCATTAACCGCAAATGTAACTACAAAGGCTGCTGCTACTATTACACCAGGCACTTCAAATCAGACAATTGCGTCTGGTACTTATTTAACTGGCACGCAAACGATTGCCGGAGATGCAGATTTAGTTGCAGGTAATATTAAATCTGGTGTTAATATTTTCGGAGTAAGTGGAACATTCACAAGCGACGCAGATGCTACTGCTAATGATATTATTTCAGGAGCTACGGCCTATGTCGATGGAGAGTTAATTACTGGTGGGTTAGTAGTTAATAAGTATTATACAGGCACAACTGCTCCAGCCGCTGCGTTGGGAAATAATGGCGATATTTATTTACAACAATAAGGGGGGGTAAATAAAATATGGCTAGACAAATAAACATTAATGATACAATAAATAAAGATATTACATATTTTGATAGTGATAATTCTACATATGATAGAATTAGTGATTATTACCCAATCTCAGGTGGCTTAGGCGGAGCTGATGACGGAAATTACGCATATTTCTATCTTAATACTGGTTCTAGGGCTGAAACTTGAGTTTATTACGGTTTTGATTTTAGCGATATACCCGCAGGTGCAACGATTACATCTGTTTCTTGTCGTGCAAAAGGATATATTAATACTACTAATAGTAATAGAATTACTACTCGTACGATTGCTGCTTATACAGGTACAACGCAAAAAGGTAGCACTACCGACATTTCCAATAGTACCAATGCGATTACTCTTTCTGTTGGCTCTTGAACAAGGGCAGAATTACAAAATGCGAAGATTGGTATTCACGCAGTTAGAGGTAATTCAAATACAACATCAGATTATCATGTGCGTTTTTATGGTGCTACTATGACAGTTAATTATTCTGCATCAGGCACCGCTTATACAATCACTGCCTCTAGTTCAGTTGCTTCAACTACAGTAACGCCCGATTCTCAAGAATTAATAAACGGGGAAGAAGCGGTTGTTCGTATTGATACGCCGAATGTTGATGATATTGTTGTAACTGATAACGGTGTTGAAGTAAATGATTTGCTAGAACAACATCAAGTACCAACTGGGGGCACCGTTTCTGCGGTTCCTGCCTCATATACTACAAGTGGCAGTATTAGTGGCACTAGATATAGAAATACTGTTGGGTGTGGTGTAGATAATCCATCTGGTCAAACTGGAAATGACTATTGCGGTAGCAGCGGTTCAACTGCGACAATATATTATCATTTTAATTTTGATGATATTCCAGATGAAGCTACAATTACCAGCATGACCGTGCGAGCATATGGACATTTAGAAAATGCTTCGCAATCAAATGAAGTTGCTAGATTAAATACCTATTATGGAACAACTGCGAAAGGTACGGTAACTGAATATACAAGTACTTCAAATCAAATTAAAACAATTCCAGCTGGAAATTGAACTGTAGCTCAATTAAAAGATGACGCAAGAGTTGGATTCACAATTGGTTATTATGGTGGTTTAACAACTGGTATTACTTGAGAAGTAACATATACAGTTCCGAGTACGGGCAATGATTATTATTACACGTATAGTATGCCAAATCTATCGGCAGACCACGTTATTTTAATTGAAGAAGCTGGGGTTTATATCCCACCAGAAGAAGACCCAGAGGAAACATATTGGCCGATTACTATTTCAAGTATTAATGCAAGCACAAATCCAGTAAATGGCACAGTTCGTGTGGTAGAGGGCACTAATCAAACGATTACTATTACTCCGACTGATCCGCAATTAACTTTGGCGCTGGATAATGGTGTTGATATTACAAGCCAGTTACATGGTGGTATTCCAAATAACACATATACTGTTGACACGCAAGTGTCTGGTGCTTCTTATGGATTTACTTTAAATTCATCTACTGGCTATTATAGATCAACAAATGGTGGTGTTGGTTCATCCGCTTCTGTTGCAAGAGTTAATTTTGATTTAGAGTCAGATGTATTGGTTACAATTCAATATATTAACCAAGGTGAATCACAAGCTGACTATGGTATGTTTGGTAAAATTGATACTACAGTTTCTACAACCGGAAATACCTATAATAATAGTTCTGCTAGTCCAGATGACCCAAATAATTATTATTATATGTGTGCAGCGTCTAGTGACTCCTCCACTTCCGCAAAAACTTTAACATATGAAATTCCAATGGGGCAACACTATATTGATATTAAATATGCTAAAGACCAAGCAAGTGATTCTGGTTTAGATTCACTACAATGAAAAATTTTAAGTGTTGAAGCAACTAGTGCAGGTGGTGATTACACATATACATTAACAAATGTTACCCAAAAACATAGTTTAATATTTGTATTTGGTGATGTTACCTTTTGGTATGTCACATCATCTGGCACATCTGGTATGCGTTTATTCCCAGATGGGCAACAAGTAAAATTAGACGGCGATGGTTATGTATTAAATATTGTCCCTGATAATATAAGTTCAACAATTACAATCACTGATAATGGTAATAATGTAACATCATCATTAGAACGAGAAACAGGAGTGGATAAAAATAATAATCCTGTTGTAAGTTATAAATATAAATTAAATAACATTACAGCTAATCACACAATAAATGTGACAGCTGGAGGTGCAACAATACAACTTTATGTTAAAGAAAATGATACATGAAGAATGTATTCAAAAGTTTATAAAAAAATAAACGGCTCTTGAGTAGAGCAAAGCGATATAGCTAGTGTATTTAGTACATCGGCTAATTATGTTAGAAAGAATTAGGAAGGAGAGAAGAAATGGCCCAAAGAATACAAAAAATAAATTATAATGGCAGACTTTATAATGTAGGTGGGATACCCTATGCCATTTGTTCTACCGGAGGTTCAACTGCAGCGAAAGTTGTAGATAGTGGAAACGACTTAGACTTTTTATTAGCCGATGGAGCGAATATTATTGTTAGATTTACTGAAACAATACTATCAGAAAGCCCTACTTTAAAAGTAGGAAATACACCGGCAAAACCTATTAGATATAATGGCTCTATATTAACTCCAGAAACCATAAGTGCTAATCAAACTTGTGAGTTCGTCTATGATGAAGCACAAGATTCTTGACTATTAGTTGGTGGAACTGGCTCTGGTGGTTCAGCGACCATAACTGATGGCGTAGTATTAAAAGGTGCTGTCATGGTAGCTGGAGATGTGCCAGCAATTCACGAGACAGGCTGAGCCTATAGAGTTGCTACCGCTGGGACTTATGTAGGACAGCGGTGCGAAGTTGGTGATTTACTACTTTGTATCTCTGATGGTTCCAGTAGCAATAACAACGACTGAATTGTCTTACAAAGGAATGTAGATAATGCTTTATATAAAGGCAGTAATACATTAACAAACAATCAAATGTTGCTTGCGGATGGGGCAGACGGTAAGGTAAAATCTGTTGCTATTAATCCAGTATTAGCGAATACGGCCAATAGCACAGAATCACCTTCTAGCATTACAGTAACCGTAGGCGGAGTTACAAGTGCAGCACTTGGATTTAATGCCGCTACAACTGGAAATTATGGTGAAACTATTTTAACTAATACCCCGAGTGCAAATGAGGAAGCTAAGGCGGCTACACCAAAATTAGTAGATACAGCAATTACTAATAAAATAAATGATTTAGATGTAACTGATACTGCTGTTGGAACTCAATATGTTTCAGCAGTAAATGAAACTAATGGAGAGATTTCAGTTAGTAGAGCTAACTTTGCTCCTACTGTAACTGTGGTCTCTGGAGACGATGAAAATACTCCAAAAGTAAAGATAAATGTTGCTGGAAATGAAAGTGCGGCAGTCGCTCTTAATGCAGCAACAATCGGGGCGTATGGTGCAACAATCCTAACCAACACTCCAAGCGGAAATGAAATGGCCAAAGCCGCAACTCCAAAATTGGTAAATGATGCTATTGCTTCTACAATAGAAGGGTTGGCAGTTACCGATACCGCAGTAGCCGGAAAATATGTTTCTAGTGTATCTGAAGAAAATGGAGAAATCTCAGTAACTAGAGTAAACTTCTCACCAGCAATTACAATTACAAGTGGAGACCAAGATAATACTCCTAAAATCAACGTATCTGTTGGAGGAGCAACCGGCACCGCACAAGGCTTAAATGCTGCGACAGCATCTGCCTATGGCGTTACTATTCTAAATAATGACCCAGGCAGCACTCCATCAAATGAAAGCACCGCAGTTACACCTGCGGGCTTGATATCAGTGATACAAACTCTGGATGCGACGGTTACTGGCACACCGGGGGCCGCAAAAACTTTAACTGCTTTTGGAGAAACCGATGGTAAAGTATCTGCGACCTTTGGAGATATCGCAATTGCGGCAAGCCAGATTACGTCTGGAACGCTTCCAGTTTCAAGAGGCGGCACAGGCCAGACCGCAATCGCCAATATCCAAGCCGGCAAAGACGCAGCAGGAAATACGATTACAGAAACTTACGCAACAAAAGAAGAATTAAATGATATTGTATCAGCCACAAACGCGATGGTCTTTAAGGGTCTTGTTATAACTGAAAACGACCTTCCTGCTATTCACGAAAAAGGTTGAACTTATAAAGTAGCAACTGCTGGAACATATGCGGGTCAAGTTTGTGAAGTTGGAGATTTAATCATCTGTATTGCGGAAGGAAATACCGCAAATAACGCAGATTGAGGAGTTATTCAAGTAAATGTAGATAGTGCTTTATTCAAAGGAACTAACTCATTTACTAATAATCATATTTTATTAGCGGATGGCACAAATGGAAAAGTTAAATCAGTAGCCGCGAATCCAACATTAACATTAACTGGTGCTTCTGGAGATGATACAGATAAAATCAAGTTCTCTTTTGGAGGATTTGAAAGTAGTGAAGAAGCATTAAGCACGGCTACAACATCAAATTATGGTGTTACAAAATTAACATCAACAGTTGCAGACAGCAATGAAGTCTTAGCAGCCACTCCAAAATTAGTTGCTACTAAAGTTAATAATGTTATTAATGGTCTAAATGTGACAGACAGTGCTGACAGTTCAAAATATGTATCAGCAGTTTCTGAAAGCAAAGGCAAAATCTCAGTTAGTAGAGCAAGTTTTAATCCAACAGTTACTATTAGTGATGGTGCTACAAGTGATGATACACCCACTGTTAGCATATCGGTAGCAGGAAATAGTGCAACTGCGGTAGCGATGCCGTCTGCAACAACATCTAGCTATGGCGTAACAAAGTTATCAAATGCTACCAACAGCATATCCGAATCAATAGCAGCGACTTCGAAGGCAGTAAAGGCTGCCTATGATTTAGCGGCGAGTAAGACAGATAATGTAGGTACTATTACCGGAGTTACCGCAAATGCTGGATTAACTGGTGGAGGAACTTCTGGAACTGTTACCATTGGGCATAGTAATTCAATAGATGCCGTTGCCGATGAGGCTTTATATAAATTAAAATGAGATGCTTACGGTCATATCACTGGGGCAATATCTCAAGGAGTTACTGATAATACCACAAATAAAGATGTAACTTCAAATGATAGTAATTTAATTACAGCAAGAACATTATATTATCAATTACAAAAGAAAGGTTATACAACCAATACTGGTACTGTTACTTCAGTCAGTGCCGGAGACGGTTTAACTGGTGGTCCAGTAACAACGACTGGATCATTAGCACATAGCATCCCTACTGGTGCAGAAGCCGGAGTTAAAGGGACTACTGGTAGAACATATATCCAGTCTATTACAACAGATAAGTTCGGTCATTTAACTGGTTATACAACAGCAACTGAAACTGTTACTGATACTCACTATACTGCGAAGAATGTTGTTGCTAATTCAAAAACTAGCACAACTCAAACTGCGAGTGCTCTCACAAATGGAAATGTTTATTTGAACTTAGTTGAAAATGGTGTGGTACAAAGTAGTCAGAAAATTGCCGGGGGTGATTTAGTATCAGTTGCGGCTGCAGCCACAAGCGGAGATATTACAGTTAGCCATACTGCTCCAAGCGGGGCGACAGCAGGTGTAAAGGGCGGTACAGGCAGAAGTTTTTTACAATCAGTCACAACCGATTCTTTTGGGCATATTACTGGATATTTAACAAATTCAGCTGGTTACGCACCAGAAACAGGCGGCGTAGAAGGACAAATGTTAATTGCTACTGGAGCAGATACATTGCCAGTTTGAACTACAATGCCAACAGCATTAATTAATACCACTTATACTTTAACAAGTCCAAATAAAATGAATGCAACATTTGACGCTGCTACTGGTATATTGACATTAACTACAACTAATGTAGGATTAACTGCGACAAATAGTGCTACAGTATTACTTGGAAATAGTTCTGTTGCAGCTGCAGCCGCACCAGATGGAAACGGGGTGGAATACTAATGGCAAATAGAAATGTTTTAATAAATGAAAATTCATTAATAGCAATTGCTGATGCTATTAGAAATAAAACTGATTCTCTTGAAACTTATACCGTTGAAGAAATGGCAGATGCTATTAGTGCTATAAAATTAAGTGAAGGAGGAACTCCTGCTATTGGGATTGAAGATACTATTGATTCTCATGGTGGAATAATTAGAAATATTACTGCCGTAGATATTTCAGATACTACGGCAGTAGCCTCTAATGTTTCAAAGGGTAAAACTTTTTATAACGCAAAGGGCGTTAAAACAGTAGGAACTTCTGAGAATGCGAGCGGATGAATTAGACCCGCAGATTGGCCAGATTTATCTTTAATGGATATTTCTGAACAAGTTTTATATTTAACTTATAAAGCCACTGAAGAACAAGGATTTTGTGATTTAAAAATACGCCCAGCAGGAGTAATAGAAATAGGCAATATTGTTAATGGTAATTTTGTCGCAGAAACTACTTACAATGTTGCTGATAATGCTAATATAAGACATTATTTCGGCTCTCCTTCTGGTGGATATAAGGTTATAAAAATTACTAGCCCTAATAATATTTATACTTTTGATCAATTATTAGGCACCGGTGTTTATCAATATGATAATGAATATAGGTTTAGCTCGAATAGCGGGTTGCTTGAAATTTATGGTAATTTGCCTAATCTAACAACTTTTTCAGCAGATTATTCTAATTGACTTGAAAGTTGTAATATTAAAAACTGTAAACCTAATTCAATGGCGAGTGCTTTTCAATATGATTATAAATTAAAAAATGTTGATTTTTCAACATGGAATTTTTCTAACTGCACTTCTATGCAATATATGTTTAGAAGTTGCTCGAAATTAGAGTCAGTGTCTTTAAAAGGCACTTCTTCTAAACTAACAAATTTAGATAGTACTTTTGTTAGTTGCTATATGATAGAAGAAGTTAATATCACTGATTTTGACACAACTAATGTTGCAACTTTTAATAATATGTTTTCTGGATGCACTCGATTGAAAAAACTTACAATTCCTAAAAACTTTATTCAAAGCAAAGCAACTACTATGGCTTCAATGTTTAATAATATTAGTTTTTTAGATAGTATAGATTTATCTCTTTCTAATCCTGAAAAAATGGCAAATTTTTCTTCAGCTTTCGCAGGAATGAAAGAATTAAAAACTTTAATTTTACCGTCTAATTTTGTTCAAAGTTCAGCAACTAATTTATCAAATATGTTTAATGAATGTAGAGATTTGCAATCTCTTGATGTGTCTCGCTGAAATACTTCCAATGTTACAAATATTTCTTCATTTATGCAAAATGCTTATTGATTAGAAGAATTTATTGGTTTTGAAAATTTAGATTTAGGTAAATGTACTAATACACAAAATATGTTTAATAGTACTTATAAGTTAGAATCTATTACAGTACCAGCTTCTTTAACAACAATTTATGCGAATACATTCCCAAATACAAGGGGTTGTTATGAATATCATTTTTTAGCTACAACACCTCCGACTTTAGCGAATACAAATGCTTTTAATAATATGAATGATTTTGGCGGTAAAAAAATATATGTCCCAGTAGGATGTAGCAATGCTTATAAAACAGCAACTAATTGAAGCACTTATGCTTCTTATATAGTAGAAGAAGGGAGTTAATTATGGCTATTTCAAAAGTAATTTTAAATGGTGAGACATTAATGGATGTTACGAAAACTACCGCAATATCTAGTCATATTTTAGCACCTTATAAAATAATAGGGGTAAATGGACAAGAAACAATTGGAGTTTTAAAAAATAATAGTGATTGAGTAAGGCCTTCAGATTGACCAAATTATGATAAATTAAGATTATGAGAAACAAAAGAAGAATCTCTTTATTTTACATATGATAACAGAGTGACAGGGGGATATATTATATTACATATTACCCCGAAATATTATGTTCAACGTGTAAGAATAGAAAATAATGGCTCTGTTACTGTATTAGCAAGTAGTGGATTAGTTCAAAATCATTATGAAGAAGCCATTCCTGCAGATGCAGGAGATTGAGTTTGCTATAGGGTAATACCAGAAGACGGACAACATTTATTGAATTTAAACCATGAAAATTTATCTGTTGCTCCTAATACCAATTGAGCAAATCAACTTTGCGTTGAACGATATGGATATTTGCCCGCAGCAACGTGAATAGGTTCTGGTTATAGTTATAGGGATTGATATGTTAGATCAGTTCAATCAGAAACTTTATTTGGTTTATTACCAAATATATCTATTAATTATACTCATAGCACTTCCCTACAAAATCTTTATATTGATTCTCCAAGAGATTTAAAATTTCAAAATTGTTATAGTTTGGTTGGACTTGATTGAAATATGGAACTATTAAATACAACAAGAACTTCAATTAACTCTCTTATAAGAGCTTCTTCTTTAAAAGAAGCAGATTTTTCTAAGTCTACTTTAACTAATATAACAGATATGGGATATTTTGCAGCAGATTGTAAAGAATTAAGAAAGGTAAAACTTCCAAAAGGAGATTACTCTGGATTAACAACTAATGCAAACGCTTTCCAAAATTGTGAATGTTTAGAATATGTTGATTTTCCTAGTTCATATACGTTAACAATTAGTCAATCTATGTTTTCAAATTGTTATACATTGAGATATCTCATATTTAGAGCAAATTCTGTTGTACCTTTAGGAGGAACTGGATATATTCCTGCCGCTGTTTTTAATAGAGGTGGTACACGAATTTATGTTCCTGCTGCACAAATCGAAAATTATAAAACCGCGAGTAATTGAAGCACATTATATGCAACTTATCCAAATATGTTTGGAACAATAGAAGGGAGTGCTTTTGAATAATGATTAAAACAGAAATAATTGTAATTAATAACAAAGAATTTATTCATACTTATTCAGATTCTGGGTTTATGATTCATGGAGGCTCTCCTGAGGCCAATTACTCAGAGGCTTTTGACCCGACTGAATTTAATAGAACTTATATAGAAACAAATATCCCGATTAAGCAAGAATCGGAAGAAGAATAAAGAAAGGAGATGCTTATGTCTATACTAAAACAAGTTAAAATAGAGACAACTGGCACTCCTATTGACATCGGTGCTAAGTATGATGAACAAGAAAATGAAATTAGAAGTAATTATGCCTCAAGTTTGAGCTTAAGCGAGGCAGCAAATGGTGTCAATCTTACTCTGCTCGCAAAAGATAATACAGAATTAAGTACTGTTAATTTAAGAATGGGAGCAGATTCTATTACGACAGGTGTATTACCAATAGCTAGAGGCGGAACTGGTTTAATCGTTAATCCAAGCATGTTAATAAACTTAGAAAGCACAACGGCCGCAGACGTATTCCAAGCATCGCCTAGACCTGGTATAGTTGGTACTTTACCTATTGGATATGGTGGAACCGGAAATACAACGGGTACCGCAACATTGGCGACGACAACAGCAGATACCACAAGTACATTATATCCCATTGGTGTTACAAGTGGAGCCAATACCGCACTAAAAAGAAATACTTCTATTAGTTTTGTTGGTGATACCATTACCGCTGGCAGTTTTGTTGGTGCTCTTAGTGGTGCAGCAACGAGTGCAAATAAATTAACGTCACCAGTTAATTTGAAAGTTAATTTAGCTTCTACTACAGATGTTAGTTTTGATGGTTCTAGTAGTCAAGAAAATATTCCAGTTTCTGGTATTTTGCCTATTGGGAATGGCGGCACTGGAACAAGCACCGCTCCATACCAAGGTGGTATTATATATGCTTCCTCTACCTCTACTTATGCCTCTAGTGCTGCTGGCGTTGCCGGACAATTACTTCAAAGTGGGGGGACGGGAGATCCATCTTGGATAACAGCAACAAATAACGCAAATGGGAATACTATTGTAAAACGCGATTCTAATGGTAATTTCGCAGCTGGCACTATTACGGCATCTTTAACCGGACATGCTTCAGAAGATGTCGCATTAGCTGGTGGTACAATGAGCGGGCCATTAATTCTTAGTGGAAATCCTACAAATCAAATGCAAGCGGCTACTAAAGAATATGTAGACCAATCATTTGCCGCAAATGATGCGATGATGTTTAAAGGTACTATTGGCACTGGTGGCACTATCACTTCATTACCGAATAATCATAATGCTGGTGATACTTATCGTGTTATTACTGCCGGCACGTATGCGGGACATAAGTGTGAAGTAGGTGATCTTCTTATTTGTATTACTGATGGCACAGCTGCGAATAACGCACATTGAACGGTAGCTCAGACAAATGTTGATGGTGCGTTATATATGGGTACTAATAGTCTTCAAGGTGGAGATTTACTAATGGCAGATGGAACACAAGGACAAGTCAAAAGTGCAGGCTTAATTACTGGCACAATGAATGGTTTAACTGCTTCATACGATAGCTCATCAGAAAAATTAATTTTTGCTACTAACTCTATTAATGTAGTAACTGGTATTGCTAATGCTACTACTTCGTTTACGAATGCAAATGCGGAGGTATATTAGTATGGCAGCACAAGATAGAGATGTCCTAATTAATGAGTTGAAACTTGAAGCGATTGCAAATGCTTTAAGAGAAAAAACTGGTGTTAGTACTAATACATATACAATGAGTCAAGTTCCAGGAGCAATCGACGCACTTTCTTTAACATCTAGTGGAGGAAGTGCGACGACCGCTGCTGTTGCGGCAAATGTTCTGGCTGGCAAAAGTTATATAAACGCATCTACAGGTGCGTCAGAAACTGGAACAATGACAGATAAAAGCGGGACCTCGCAATCCGCAGGAAGCACTGCCGCAGACGGAAATCTAATAAAAATGCAGATACCATCAGGTGGATACTATAGTTCAACATCATATCTTACTACTGGTAAATCTACTTTTGGAAATGCCGCTACGACAGAAGTTCTTGATGGAAAAACATTCACAAGTACAGCTGGATTAAATACACTTGGTTCAATGTCTAACTTAGGTGGAACTACAAGAATAGTGACTCCAACTTTTGGGGATGGGTCTGTATTATTAGGAATCCCAGTAGATGGCTATTATAATACAAGTAGCATTTTGGCAGCAGAAGGGTCTGAATTTGGCGATGCTTCTGCTAGTGATGTATTGTCTGGAAAAACATTTACTAGTGCAGCTGGTATTCAAGTTACGGGTACTTTTACGGCCCAAACTAAAACACAAGCTGCTGGTACTTCCAATATAATAGTAACACCAGATTCTGGAAAATATTTAACAAGTGTTACTGTCACACCTACTCCAACAGAAGAGAAAACTGTGTCTTCTAGTGCATCCGATCAAGTTGTAACACCATCTTCTGGCAAATACTTATCTAAAGTTACAATTAATGCAATGTCGACACCATCAATTACAACACTTGCATATTATCCAAATGAAAACAAAGGAACGACACGCACTTTAACAACAGATAGAAAATATAGGATTATTGTTGCTGCAAATTATGGCTCAGTCAAAACTTGGCCTACGGGAACTTATACAGAAATTTCTGATAGTAGTATTCGAATTTATAGAGATTTAGCGGCTGGTTCAAAATTTGAAGCTAAACCAAATCCTGGCTATAGTAATTGAACGGGTTTAATCGTTTATGGTCTTGATTAACATTACTGAATAGTATTATAAGTTTATTTTATTAAAAATTTGACAAGATTGAAAAAATTTTGTATACTATAACTAGATTTAGAGATGAGTTGATACTGAATAAAAAGTTTAAAAATGGAAATGGAATTATATAGAGCAGTTTAATCCTCATCTCTAAATCTATTGAAAAAAGATAAAAATATGGAGATAGGGGGACTTATCTCTATTTAATTATATATAGAAAGGTAGGAGTTATATGGCCGATATAAGTCAAGTACAATTAGGTGAAAATACTTATGCTATAAAAGACCCCTTGGCTAGAGAAAGAGGTATCGAATATATAAGAGGTACCTGGGCTGCGGCCTCCGGAGTTTGAACCGGTACCTCGGCAGATAGCCAGCTTTATGATGGTAAACAAATAATATTATATATGCCCTATAATGGAAATGGAGCAGAAGTTACCTTAAATCTAACCCTAGCAGATGGAACTTCAGTTACTGGGCCTAAGAAAGTATATTTTGAAGGCACAACTAGATTCACCTCTCAAAAAGAGGCATATTCACAACTACATTTAATTTATCACCAAACTCATAATATCAACGGGGTTAATTATGAAGGTTGATGGTATATAGCGAATGCAGATAAAAATGATAACTATTTATCAACACCATATTATTATTATGCAAAACCATTCACTGCTTTATACAGATATCAAATATGCTTAACAAAAAATGCTGACTATATTTTACCAATAAATGCAGTAAATAATAGCTACAGTACAGATAAAATTTTAACAACAGAATCATTTGATCCATTTGGACCTATATTTTATTATAATAGCACAACTAATAAAACTGCTGGTTCAGCGGTTGCTGCGAATACATTAAGACAAAATGACCTAGCAGATTTAAGATTTTCTTTTAATGTTACAACAGGTGGTTTTACTTCCAATAAAGCAATATATCTAGTAGCAACGCCTCAGGATGATGGCTCGGCAAAATTATATGAAGTTCCATTGACTCAGACTTTACCAATAATAGATGATGGTTTAATTTATATTCATTTAGGTGTCGTTTATGCTAGTTATTATCTTCAAATGGTACCATCTCATGCAATATATTGCTATAAATATGGTGCATTAAGGCCTTATGGTGGCACACCCGTCCAAGCCGCGCCGGTAGAAAAAGTGATTACTTTATTAGCAAGTGGCTGAGATGGCAATAATGAATATACTGTATTAGATGAAAACGTAACAGCGACTTCAATTCAAGAAGTTTCTGCGCCTGATGCTAATTACACTTCTATATCTGAATTAAAAGCCTTAGGTTCGGCAATGTTAATTGATGCAGGCCAAGGAACTGGATATTTTAAGTTAAAAGCCTTGGGAACTGTACCTACAATTGATTGTGATATTAGAGTTATATTTAATTATTCAACTGATGCTAATATAGTAGCAGTAAATAGTGCGGCGGCTTATGCTGCGACAGCAGAGGGATATAAAAATCAAATTGCTAGTTATGCTAAAATACAAAGAAAAACAGTTACTATTTCAAGTTTAAGCATAGATAGTTCTAATACAACATATCCTTATAAATATGAAGTTGCTTGAAATGGTATAACGGCCGATGACTGAATTGATGGTGCGGGAATAGAAGACCAAAATTGAGCAATTGAAAGTGCTGCTAATAAAGTTATATTACATTTTAGTAAAAACATATCTGACAGTATAACCATTACTATTTATTGGGCTTCTACAACAGCATAAGGAGAGTGCATAGTATGTTAAATAAAAAAGAAATTACTAAAACTGCAAGTAATACAGATTATGATAATAGTACGAGTGGATTAAATGCAGATTCAGTCCAAGGAGCAATTGATGAAATTCAAGAGTCAATTGATGAAATTACAGACACCATGAATGTAGCACATTATTATAATCATGAATCTGATATAGCATGAACGTCAAATACATCTGTTGTTAAAAATGGTGCAGATTACTCAGGAATAAATATTAAAAATGGTTTTGTTAGTGTGCAAGTTAATTTCTTTACAGCAGCAACGTTAAACAGTGGAACAGAATATACTGCATATACTCTTCCAGATGAACTAAAAGCATTAACAGGAACTACACAAGTTACTGGTTTTGGTGGAGCTGGTAATACATTAATAAAAATAGTGTTTGATACATGAGAAACTGCACATACTTTAAAAGTTACTCCAAGAGGCAGCAACGTAGCAGCAAATACTCAGCTTCAAGGAAATTTAATGTTTCCAATTACTTAATTTAACTGTTAATATTTGAAAATGAACAGTTTAGCTAATAACAGATAGTCAAAGGAGAGAAAAATGGCAACAGAAATAAAACTTAGAGCGGGGGCCACGACCTCCTGACAAAATAAAACAGTAACACCTGGGGCAGCAACGCAAGTAGTATCTGCTGACCCAGGATACTATTTAGGGCAAGTAACAGTATTGCCTATCCCAGCTTTAGAGACACAAACAAAAACAGTAACCCCATCTTCAGTAGAACAAACAGTCACTGCAGATGACGGGTATATCCTATCAAGCGTTACAGTTAATCCTGTTACTACTCAGACTAAGAGTGCGATACCAACAACGTCCGCACAAACAATTACTCCAGATAGCGGAAAATATTTAAGTAGTGTATCAATTGATGCGATTAGTACTCAAACAAAAACGCAGGCTGCTGGAACAAGTAATATAACTGTAACCCCGGATAGCGGAAAATATTTAACGAGTGTTACAATAACGCCAACACCAACAGAAACAAAAACCGTATCGCCTAGCTCATCAGCTCAAACAGTTACGCCATCTTCTGGAAAATATTTATCTCAAGTTACAGTTAATGCAATATCTTTAAAAACACAAACTGTATCTCAAACTATAACCCTTAATGCTGGAGCTAATACAACTAAAACATTTACTTTTTCTAATTTAACTACAGTTTATGGTATTACAAAAATGCAAAAAACTAATGGTAGTGTATTAATTACTATATTTAACGGTTATCCAGATGCAGGAACTGGCACAAATGCTTTGAATATTCCGTCTGGAGGAATTAGTGGTAATACTATTACTCAAAGATTTATTAACAACAGTGATGCTAACAACCAGTCTGCGGTAATAGCCATTACCGCCATCGGCGTCTAATGGAGGTGATAAAATGCCTACAATATTAAACTTAGGAGGAGCCGGAGTTGCGGAACTCGCAGGAACGGCGACCGCAAGCGATGTTTTTGCTGGAAAAACTTTTTATAGCACAGATGCGGAAACTATGGAAACTGGAACATATAGTCCGAGTATTACTCAATGAAAAAATGGAGATTATGCTGCTATTACAAATCAAGAAATAACTGCAACAAATTGTATTGGTTATGGTTTAAGTATTGTGAAAGCAGAGACTGGGTCTGCAAGTTATGCTCCGTCTGTAACGCTTCAAGGTTATACCGGTTCGGCTTGAGAGAACATTTCAGTTTCTTTAACTGGACCCACTTCTTGTGCTGGTGGTTCCGGTGGAGGCAATTTAAGAGCATGACACGCAATGGGCACTTTCAATAAAAGATATACAAAAGTTCGTTTAAGTAGACCACAAAATTCTGTTTATGCTTGTTGTACTCAAATTTTTCTATTTACATAATTAAAAATTAACCCTAACCAAGAGCCTTTAATTATAAAGGCTCTTTTTTTATATATTTAGGAAAAAGAAAGAGAGGATAAAACTATGATTTTAGAAAATTTAGATTTATCATTTTTCAAACATATTGCTATTTTATTAGCAATAATGATAGCATTTACTGGTTTTAAAATTGCTAGTTGTTCACCCTTTAAAGAAGGTGGAGAACCATTTAGTTGAAAAAAATTAGGCTTAGGTCTTTCTAAGCATTTAATCGCATTAGCTGGTTTAGCAATCGTATATGCTGTTAGTTCACTATTAGGCCAAGACCTATTGCTAATTAAAATCAATAGTTCTGAAGTCACCTTACAAGCAGCTTTGGATATTGTTATGTTGGCTATTATCGGTCAATACGGCTTAAAATTAATTCAAGATGTAAGAGAATATTTCAAATCTACTGATACTATGGAAATCGCACAAATCGTGAATGAAGGTGTAGTTGATCCAGAAGATACTCCAGTAGTGCCCGCTAATCTTGAAGATATAGCCCAAGGATAAGGAGGTATAATTATGGCACAATTCGCAAAATTATGTTTCCAAGATAGAAATGGAAACAACCTTATCTCTGGTGTTACTCAATTACAAAAAGAAGGCACCCATATTTTATTAACTGGTGCGAATGACTGAAATGGGACAAGTGCGAGTGATAGAGTATATTTATTAGCACCATATGACTGTATAGTAAGAGCAATCGCACCTTATGATAATACGGTATTCTTCGAGTCCACAGAAGCAATTATTACTCCTTCTGGAACTTACGACCATTGCTGATTTATGTGCACTCATATGCTAGATGCAGATAAAAGTACATTAGGGCTTGCGGTTGGGCGTATTTATCGTCAAGGTCAGAGATGCTATGCCGAAGGAACTAAGGGCATTGGAGCTGGAAACCATATTCATATGGAACAAGGTTATGGCACTTTTGGCGGTGGCACAACTCCTTATAAAGCATCAAAAGATACTTTTAAGTATAATGGAACTACTTATACTCAATATTATCCAGTACTTGCGGCCGGGGGTAAAGAATGCCCTGTTGCCGATATGATGTTCTTGGATAAAGTCCAAGTTACAGTTCGTCAAGTAGATGGAAAAACATTAGTGGACCACTATGGAATGCGACTAGTTCCAGACGCAAAATCTGCGGGGGACGACCAAGTATATATCGGCGTAAGTGCTTTAAGAGTGCGTGCGAACGCAACTACTTCAGGTAGATTACATGGATATTGCCTTATGGGTGGTTATTACAACGTTCTTAAACGAATTGAAAAAGCAGCGGCCGCAAATAAAGACTATGATTGATACCAAGTTGGCCCGTATCAATGGATTGCTGGAGTCGATGGTGTAGAATATAAAAAGGCCAGTGTTGATAAACGCATTTTCAAAATTGAGAAAGATCCAGAATATGATTATCAATGGTCCTTAGATGGAAATCGCTACGGAGATAAATATGATGTTACCGTAATGAGTGGTTTTGGAGATACTAAATTAATTGCTGATGGCTGAGAAGAGGTGTTAGCTGTTAATGGTTCATTATTCTACACCTATGACAATCAGCACTTTGCTCTTGGGGTTGAAAAGAGTAGAGGTGTTGTTAACCAAGAGTTAGAAATGTCTTGTGTTACTGATAATAATGAAGTTATGGCTATTGGTATGACCTATGATGGAAGATTAGAGTTCGCAAAAACTAAAGATATAGTTGCTAATATCAACAACTATTATGGTGCTGTTACTGGTGAATTTGGTATTATGAAAAATGGCGAAAAAGCTGAATGAGGTAAAGAAGTATTTACAACTCAATATAATGATATTTCAGGAAGAACTATTATCGGTGAAGATAAAGAAGGAAATCCAATATCATTTAGTTTAGCCGGAGTAACTGGTAGTACTGGATTAAGAGGTAAAGAATTATATGATTTATGTAAATCATTAGGTTTCTGGAATGCTATCTGCTTTGACGGTGGTGGTTCGGTATTCAGAAGAATAAATGGTGAAGTCGATATTTCAACTACTAGAAAAGTTAAAAATGCGGTTTTACTTTATAGAAGAAAGAAACAAGAAAAACCAGTTGAACCAGAGCCTGAACCAGAACCGGTTAATCCAACTCCAACAGAAGACTTAGAAAAATTAAAGGCTCAGATTGCAGAATTAGAAAGTAAAGTTAGCAATTTAACAAGAAGTTTAAATGATGCTAACACTTTGCTAGAACAACGTAATAGTGAAATTGCGGTTAAAGAACAAGAACTTTCTAAAAAAGCAAAAGAAGCTGTAGAACTTGCTGAGGAATTAAGCAAGAGTGAAACAGAGTGCGGACAAGTAAAATCACAACTTAATCAAATGGAAGAACAATTATCCGTTGTAAAAAATGATTTAACTACAGCCCAAACAAAAATCGCAAATGCTAAAGAAGCATTAAATTAATATAAGGGAGACTTCGGTCTCCCTATTTTTTATTATAAATAAACTTGACACTAACAGAAATTTTGTGGTATAATAATTATGTAAGTTAGGCCAAAATAAGATAATTTTGCCATAAGAAATTTTAAGAATATATGAGCGGGAATGGAACCGCTTAGTAGGAAAAAGTTTACTTAAATGGAAGGAGAAAAAAGGAAATGTATAACAGTTATGGAGCGTACCCAGCAAGTACGCCTTTTTACAATCCGCAATCATTTTTACAAAAACAAGAAGTTGTAAGAGTTAGCGGTCGAAATGGAGCAGAAGCATATCAAATGGCGCCAAATAGTAGTATACTACTTTTAGATGAAACTGCTCCAATAGTTTGGCTAAAAACAACGGACGGAGCGTCATATCCAACTATTACGGGATATGCTATCACCCCGGTCAAAACGCAAACCGCAATGGTGGAAGAGGACCACTATAAGGCATTAGAAGAAAGAATCGTAAAATTAGAGGAGGCTCTACATGACAAATCCAATGTTACAGATGCTAAGCCAACAATCAAGACCATCAAACAATAATATGATTGCGATGTTACAAAATTCAAAAAATCCTCAAGAACTTGTTCAAAATATGTTAGCAAATAATCCTCAAATAACTAACATTATTAATCAATATGGTGGAGGAGACCCAAAGGCTGCGTTCTATGAATATGCTCGCCGCACAGGTCAAGACCCAGAGCAAGTTTTAACTATGTTAAAGAAAATAATGTAGTCAATATTTAAGTAAACTTGACTACTGGATAATATAGGGAGGAAAAAATAAATGGAAAATGGAAGTTTAAGTGCTAGTGATGTTGCTTTATTAAGTGATCGTGGCTATGGTTATGGTGATGGTATGTGAGGCGGCAATTCAATGATGTGGATTTTTGCTTTATTAATCTTAGCTGGCGGCGGTTTTGGTGGCTTTGGCGGAGGTTATGGTTACCATCCTCAGTATGCTACTCAAGATTTCGTACAGAATGGATTTAATTTCAATGATTTACAAGATCAGAACCGTGATATCTTAGGTGCTATCACTTCTGGAACAGCCCAGTCTGTAGCGGCTACTAATCAGTCATTCCACGATATTACAGCAACTTTATCTGATAAATATACTGAATTACAGAGAGATATTGCTGGTTTAGCAGTTGGTCAGGCTGGATTATTAGCTAAAGAAAATGAATGTTGCTGCTCTACTTTAAGAGCTATTGATGGCGTAAACTATAATGCTGCTATGAATACAGCTGCTATCAATGCTAATACAACAGCACAAACTCAGAAAATTTTAGATGCTATTACTGGCAACAGAATGGCTGATATGCAGAACCAAATTAACCAGTTGCAATTACAGCAAGCAGTTGCTGGTGTAGTTCGCTATCCAAGTGCAACTACATACACTTCTGGTTCTAATCCATTCTGCGGTTGCGGCTGCGGCGGTTCATTTTAATAGATAATATCAAGGGGGGCATATTGCCCCCTTATTTTTGAAGAAAAAAGTTTAGGAGGAAAGGTAATGTTAGAAGTATATTCTAAAAATATCACAGTTGCGGAAGATGCCCCAATTGCATTAAATAATGTGGCTTTAGAAAAAGGATGCAGCACCTGTTTAAGAGGTGTCTCAACAATCCAGTTAAATAAATGCGGCGTATATGAGGTTACAGTATCAGCATCTGCGGTTGCCGATGTTGCAGGTGTCATTTCAATCCAGTTAGAAAAGGATGGCGTGCTCCAGCCTCAAGCGATCTCATCAGCGACCGCCGCAGACACTACATCAATTAATCCATTAGGCTTCACAACTTTAGTTCAATCTCCAAGAGATAATAGTGCATGCCCATGTGCAGCGCCAACTACATTTGATATAGTTAATACAGGTGTTGCTGCTACTTATGATAGTATAGATGTTACAGTGGTAAGAATCTAATATGACAGTTGAAGAGATTTATTCAAACCTAGCCGCACATATGATAAAAGGTCTTATGATACACGATCAAATGGTTGATTACTATTGCTTTTTGAACTTAAAAGGTTATGCGATGTGTCATAAGTATCACTATATTAGTGAAAATTGAGACTATATGAAATTAAAAAAGTATTATATTAAACATCATGGGAAATTAATTCCAGAAAAATCAATAGAAAATCCAAAAGTAATACCAAGTAATTGATATAGTCATATTAAGGCTGATGTAGATGTGTCTACTGTGCGGAATGGGGTAAAAACTGGTTTAGAAAAATGGGTAGCTTGAGAGACAGAAACTAAAGAGTTATATCAAAAAGCCTATAAAGATTTAATTGCTCTTGGCGCAGTCGCAGATGCTAATTTTATATGTTGCTTTATTGAAGGCGTTGACTGAGAATTAGTGCAAGCAGAGTCATTCCACTTAAAAAAGAAAATAGATGACTTTAGTATTAGTTCTATAACTGGCGACCAAGAATGAAAATATAAAAAATATTCTGAAAAAATAAGATCACTATTGGAATGTAGTGATGAGTAAAAATAAGGGGGTTAGTTATAAAAATTAACCCCAATTTTTTTATTTGACATTTCTAGAAAAAATATTGTATAATAAATATAGTAAAGGAGAAGGCAATATGGAGTTATATTTAGATGATTATGAACAGCTTAAAAAGGTAGAGAACTTCTTATTCAGATTAATCTATCCAGAGCCTTTTACTTTACACATTTTAATAGACGAGACCAAGGAGCATTTTAATTATACTACAGAGTATAATGATTTAGCGGGCGGCCTTGTGTTAGTCACTTTTTAGGAGGTATTTAATATGTTATTTGATTATGATTCATTTTTTGATTGGGATAGACCAGCTTATAGTTTTAGTCGTTCAGTACACGACATGCATCCATATTCTATTAAAACTTTAGAAGATAGAGTTGTATTGGTTCATAACATTGTTGGTGTTAAAGAAGAAGATATCAAGGTTGATATTGAAAGAACAGAGGATGGAAGAGACCGACTTGTTATTGAGGGTGTAACTCATAATGATGTATTGAATTATGATTATAAAATTAATTCAAAATTTTATATTAAAGCTGATATGTTTAAAGATGTAACCTATTATGTTAAGGATGGCTTACTTTATATTGAATTATTCAAAAAAGAACCAGAAGTTACCAAATTAACTGTCAGAAAAGCATAGAGAACACAGAAGTTCTCTACTACATAGGGGTGTCGGTTAATGGTAAGCTCGCGGACTTCAACCGCGTAAGCGTGCAATGGTGCCTTATTGTAGGGATATAATAAGTGGAGGCAATGATATCGGTGAAGACTAAACTGAAAAGCATGTTAATACCGAGGGAACGAAAGGCCCGTAGAGACTAGATAATTGCCCAGCTAGATCAGCTGAAGATATAGTCCAGACCACAAACAGTAATGGTAATGAAAATTATAGTGGCAAGCAAACCCGCCAATCCCCGTTCGAATCGGGGCACCCCTGCCAAGGAAGTAATCGGCGAATTAAGTCGAAAAATATATAAAAAAAAATAGGGAGAGTATAATTAAATACTCTCCCTATTTTTTATTTTCATGGTGTAAATCTTTCATATCTTCTGCAGAAACCAGAACTTCATCAAATGTGCGATCTACCTGATGTTGTTCATCTTCCTTGACTATTGGTAATCTAATAGCTCTTTCATAATAAGAATCACCTTGAGCATTACCACCTAATTTATTATAGATATGATGTAAATCACTTAATGTATCGAATTGATATTGAGTCATCCAACCTTGTGCGATATAGGCCTTACAAGCATTGATTAATTGAAATTTATAGAATTGAATATCTTGTTCTTTTAAAACTTTGAAATCTTCTTCAACAGCTTTTAAATCATCAACCGCTTCCCAATACATATCACGATAACGTTTAAACTCACTGCTAGTCTCATTCTTAAAATCATTAAAAGTTTTTTCAACACTATTTTTAAAGTCTTGGCACATTTCTCTAACAATAGATTCAACATGGTCGTGTAAGGCTTGTTGATCATACTTTTCAGCTTTACTCTCTTTTTCATTATGCTGCTTAACAAGTGTATCTCAAATATATTTGACTAAAAAGCCTCCAAAAGCCACTAAAACGTAGCTTAAAATTGCATCTGCTGAAATATTCATAATACAGAAACCCCCTCTCGTATCAATAGTTATAAAAAAGGCTTTAATGGTCTTATATTACTCTGACCAATCAAAGCCTTCATTATTTATAACTGTGGTGCCTGCGGACGGCCGCATACATACGTGACTGCCAATACAGATAGCATCGCATTCATCTTGCGTTGCCTTTACTTGATACTGCTGGAGAACATATGCTTGTGCATTACGTTTCTGATCTGGTCTTGTGCGACCTTTGATCTGTAATGTTGATTTTCAAGTAGAGGAAGGAACAACTATGACATTTTTATTTAACTCCACTGCAGTCTCAAGAACTACACCGAATACATTTGCTAATACTTTGAAGGTTTTCACATTATTTCCAACCGAGGACTGCAGTTGTATATCTTCAAAGGCAATTGTGTCTATATCTCACTCTTGGACTTTTTTGATTATAAAGTTGCGAATGGTGACTAAACGTTCACCAACCTCTTCTTGCTCGGTAGTAAGATGCCCTCAATCTTTAAGCTCGCCGTCAATAAAGATAGATCACCCGGATACACGACTCGCTTGATCCAGGGCTAAAAGTTTAGACATTATTAATTAGAGGTTGAGCCAAAACCGCCTGTGCGGCTGCCGTTCGCATTGTCATCATCAACCAGACCATATGTCTTAATGATACCCTGGCCGATGACATCACCAGCTCTAAGAACAATATCAACCGGCGAGAAGTTGATAAACTGGAAGAAAATCTCACCTTCATTATCTGGATTATTATAATAATCGCTATCAATAATACCAATACCATTAGCAAGAATCATCCAGTAATTTAATGGAGTGGAACTGCGGACGGATAACTCAAGATACTTATCAGGATCAAGCTGGCACTTAACACCGGTCGGAACTAATGTCGGACGCAAACCAAGATTCTTTGTTAAAGTTTTAAGATCTTTTAATCCATAAGGAATTTTATGAGCGAAATATCCATCAGCTTCATCCATAAGATTCCAAATAGATGGGACTACAGTATCTTTAGCCACTGCAAAGTCGTAGCCTGCTGAATTGGCGGTTGCCCGGACGGGTAAGCGGACAGCGCAGGCTTCTTGAGAACTCATATATTTACTAACAATTTCAAACTTATTCATTATTTATCTCCTATAAATCATAATCTACTTCATAAACAGGTTTAATATGCTGAGAAGGTTCCTTTTCATCATTAAACTTTTTAACCAAGGTGACTTTATAATATTCATCAATAATTTCACCTTTAGCCTTACGAACCTTGTATTCAGAACTATATTTACCTAACTCAAACATAGAACTTGCTTTAGCTTCTTCAATTAACTTTTTAGCTTCTTCATCACTATCAACACGAAAAACTTCAGTTGTGCTTACTAAAAACTTCATTTAAATAGACTCTCTTTCTATAACTGCAATATTTTTATTATATTTATCAACACCTTTAGTGTTAATTAATCGAGCTAACTGCTTAGTATAATATCTAGAACCGTATAAAATAACTTCATTGGCATTATACTCATTGCAGGTAGCTGCGATTAGATTTGGCAATGATTCAACTGGCGCACGTCCAATTTCACGACTTGTGCCGTCATCATTGACTAAATAAACGCTCTGGTCATAATCAAATAGACCAAGTTTACATGTGACTACTGGCATTTTATTACCCCCTCATCATATTCAAAGAAATAGTATACATAAGAATTATCTCCAATAGTGACCCAGCATTCTATAGCACCTTGGTCTGATAATTCAATACTTTTAATTTGGCCCAAGCTTTGAAGACATTCAATAACTTCATTCTCGACTCTTGGAAGAATAGTAGGAACTTTTGCGGCATCTAATGGGATACTAACATCAAATAATGTATAATATTTACGCTCATTATTTAACAGCATATAATACTCATGTTCTATTGGATTAACATAATCCTTGATGAGTTTAACTGCTTCATCAATTTGGTCTTGAGTATATTCTGGTGCCTTAGTCATAATGCCTTGATTTAACTCATATAGACTTACATCAAATGAAGTGCGGCCTTGGACCTCCCAGTTAGCACCATCCCATTTATATAAGGTATGAGTTTCTTCTACTAAAGCCAAATCTCCAACTTGATTGTTGGATTTTAATTTCATTAATATCTTGCTATTTGGTACTTTTATCATATTTACCTCTATTTATGTTTGCGATGTGCGTAGGCATTTTTTAAGGATAAAATACGCTTAACACGTTCATCGTATTCAGAAACCGGCATTTTAATATCAATATAAACCACACCATTATTATCTGGACTATATTCGATAACTGCGTTATCGACTGAGCCGGTCGGAAGATCTAATTCTTGCTCCACTACAAATGGGCGGAGAGGGTATATCCCATATTTATTTTCTCTATCCATATTATTATTATAACATAAAAATAAAAAAAATGCAAGGAAAGATTAAATCAATCCTTGCATTAAATTTAAGAACCAATAGAACATAACAATGAACCAATATCTAGCTAATTCATTATTATTATTTAATTCTTGTTTTACTCCTAAATATCCAGAGATAAGAACTAATAATGTTTTTATAAAATGTATCATTAGAAGTCTACCCCCTTATATCTAATTTGTTGATTGCGGCTGCCCCTTAGATGAAGCGAGACATCTCGCTGTTCCTCTAGGTAAGCCCCGTCTATTAATATATCAATGCACTCCAGCATCTGTTGTGCCTCTTTATCGATCGCCGCAACCATTTTTATTTGGTCTAAAGTGTATCCAGTCCAACAGAAGATCTTAATTGTTGGGAACTTATTTCTAACATGTCGTAATATATTGCAAGATAGTTTTCGATTATACCAAGCAAATGGCTCACCGCCAAGCAAACTGAAGTTTCTAAGCAAACCATTTGCGGTAATTGCTTTATCAATGAGATCTAGATAGTTATCAGGAAGTAGTTCACCGCCTTCTGGATCCCAAGTTTGCGGGTTATGACAACCATGGCAGTGAAGTGGACAGCCCTGCACCCAGAATGACGTGCATACACCTTCACCATCAACAAAGTCATCTTGAATTAAACCTGCATATTTCATATTACTTTCTCCAATTTGTTAGACTGTTAGAATGCTTATATCTCATTTCAACTTCTTGCTGTTTACCTTTATTAAATGCTGTTGTGTAATTACCTGTTAAATAGCCAGTAACTCTACGCAGTCTTTGGATATTATGGCTGCCACAAACTGGGCAAGTGTCATTCATCTCATCTGTGTAACCGCAATCAAGGCACGTATCATTTGGAACATTGATTGCGAAATATGGAATGTCTTTATCCATAGCGTAATTTACAATCTGCTCCAATGCATCAAGATTGTTTTTAGCACCAGAATCTAATTCAACATAAGTAATACAACCAGCATTACTGTATCCCGTTAATTGACTTTCAATATCAATTTTTTCGAATGGTGACATATGCTTCCAAACAGGAACATGAATACTGTTTGTAAAATACTCATTTTCAGAAACATTTGGAATAACACCATATTGTTCTTTGAACTTCTTCATAGCAGTATAACATAAGTTTTCTGCAGGAGTATAATATACTCCAAAGTTTAAATGATATTTCTTCTTAAATTCTGCACAACGCTTTTGGAATAATTCTTCAATTTCTTTAGCCATCATCATACCTTCATTATCGGTTTGATCGACACCCATTAAAATCTGTAAAGTCTCTGCCATACCAAGCTGGCCAATAACTAGAGTGCCATGTTTCATTGCAGAACGGATACCCTCTTCAGGTTTATACCCTAGCATTGTGCCATTTTCATACATGAATTTTGCAGAATCTGGAGACTGGCTGCAAATCCATTCATAACGTTCGATTAACATATCTTTAGCTTCAGAAATCTTTTTATCCAAAAGATTCATAAAATTATCGCATAAATCACCAGATAACTCTTTAGCTTTCATAGCAAGAAATGGAAGTAAGATAGTTACTGGAGCAATATTGCCACGACCATCTTTGGTTTGCGGATTTGTGCCTGGTTCAGCATTGATATCGCTACCATTATACGTTCTGCACCCCATTGTTGAAACATAGGTTCTAGGATCATTACGATCATATCCGGCATTCGTAGACCAATCAACATTAACATAGTTTGGATATAATCTCTGTGCGGTAGATTTTAATGCTAATCTAAATAAATCATAGTTTGGATCACCAGGTGCACGGTTAACGCCTTTCATGCACTGGAAGATACCGCATGGGAAGATAGATGTTTTATGTAATTTACCTAAGCCTTCAATAGAAACGTTAAGAATTTCTTCAGTAACCATTCTACCTTCTGGAAGTGTGCATGTTCCATAGTTGATAGATGTAAATGGTAGCTGATTACCAGAACGTGATTGAAGTGTATTTAGATTATGATACATACCTTCAACAGCCTGATGCACCTCACGTTTAGTCATATTCAAAGCATAATCATAAGCAACACAACGCGGATAATCTTCAATTGACATATCAGAATTAGCTTCAAATCCCATAAAGGAATCATCAACATAATCAATAGCATCTTTCCAATGTTTATAGAAAGATTTTCTGACATATGGGACCATAGTCCAATCTAAATGGCTCGCACTGACGCCACCAAATTGCTGTAAAGACTGCAACTGGAAAATAACTGCTACGAGCTGGAATGCTGTGTTAACAGAATTAGCTGGTCTAACATCAGTTTGACGAGTATTGAAACCTTTAGCTAAAATATCATCAAATGGGATAGTTAAACAGTTATGCATACCAACAGCATAAGAATCTAAATCATGAATATAAATATAATTATTTAAATGATTATTACGGGACATCTCTGACATACAATAGTCAAGGGCAAATTTTTTAGTTAAAGCACGATTGGCTTCACCCATGCGGCCGCCGAATGAATGCTCATCAACATTTGCATTTTGATTCTGAACATCACTGGCATCTAACTTACGAGCCACCTCTTGCATAAATTGTGTGTTGTGCTCACGAACTCTATTACGTTCATAACGATACTGAATATAAGCACGAGCTACATCCTTACGCTTGCAGGACATCAGACCATTTTCAACAAGATCCTGGATCTCTTCAACATTTAATTCGTGGTCAGAAGCTTCTGCTTGTTCTTCAACATATTCAGCGATATTTGCGGCTTTCGTCTCAGCATACTGTGAGATCTGGCCATCAACATCTTCAAAAGCGGCTAAAACCGCACGCTCAATTTTGCTCTTATCAAATTCTACGACAGAGCCATCTCTTTTAATAATTAATAACATATCGTTTCCTCCTAAGTATTTAATATATGTTAAGGATTTTTCGATCCGTAAATTATATAACTTTTATCTTAAATATTTTATCCAAATCAGACCAAAGGAGGACATTAGTCCTCCTCATCAATTTCACCTTGTGCTCGATTTGATGTTAATAACACATCTCGACCATCATTATACAATGATTCGATCTTATACAACTGATGACCTTGACTATTACTATATTTTTTCGGAGTAAAATTATCGCCCTGTCTAATACCCTGAACAACAATCATACTACCTCTATTGAACCAGCTACCTTCAATTTTATGCTTAACACCATCGGCACCTCTCGCAGATATTGTCTTATCAAATAATGCGAAATATTCTTTCGCAAATTTAACATCAACAACTCCAGTAGTTGTTAATAATGTTACTGTTGAACGAACCTTATCTTTAGCAATACAAGTTCCGCAAATCTTATGTAATTTAAACTTCCTAATTTCATGACCGTTACGAGTCTTCCAAGATTCTAACACTATTGGAGTTTCTGGTAAACTGAAAAAATCTTCATAACCATATTTTTTATTATCCAATTTTGCCAACTCATGTTCATGATAATAGAAACATAATACTTCCATCTCCCATGCGGATAAAGACCCGGACGCATATTTAACCCAATCTTCTTTAAATATACTATCATTTAAATTTCTCAAAATTTCATCTTTATTTTCAGAAATCCACTGTCTAAATACATCCATCCATCCTTGATATACTTTGTCCCAATCTTTAACTGTCACCGTTGCATTACTTTGAATCAAATTATCATAACCAACTTCTGTTAAGAAATTAAATGCTCTTGTATCCAAATTATATAAAGTTTTTGAACTATTAATACAAACCTTTTTTAAATATCTATTAAACTCAAAAATACGACGAGCCATTACCTGTTTATCATTATGTTCTGGCAATAAACCATGGGCAATTAACCCACTCATATTTTGTAAAGTTATACGTTTCTTTTTATCACAAGTTTCCCAAATATACCAAGCCATCACAAACTTGCGGTCTTCCATATTATCGAAAGCTCCGCCTTTAATCAAACTAATCATCGCTTGTTTATTCGGATGAACTTTTTCTATATAATCTTTTGGAGAACTATATGGTCTATACTTAATCGTATTTTCAATAACCTCATCTCCAACATTCAACATACTCTTTAATCCAAAAAGTATCTGATTATTTTCAATATCTGGTTCAAAACCATAACCAGATTTATTAATATCAACTAAACTTACTTTAATACCAGCCGCACGGGTATCACCTAATGCTTTCGCCATCTTACCATAAGCTGTTGAACCCCCACCAATTGATCCACTATTAACCGCTAAACATGCTGTATTCCAATAGATTGGATTAAAATGAGTCCCAATATATGCAGTCTGGAAACCAATAAATGAATATGCCAACGCATGAATAATACTAAATGAATAACCCATCTGCGGACCGACGCCATATTGCCATACATATCGGCCCAAATTTTCAGAACTTGCTTGTTTATAAATCTTTTCACGAAGTTCTGGAATCTTATTCATCTGTTTTTTACCAACTATTTTACGAGCCGCATTTGCTTCTCCTAGAGTAAAATGACAAATCTTATCATCCATCAACATTCTCATTAACTGTTCTTGGCTTGGCGGTACTCCATAAGATGATAAGAAATATGGCTCTAACGTTTTTTGCTCTTCAACTGTTAAACCAGCCTTCCGCATCTCCTCATACCACAATGAAATGTTATTTTTATATCTAACATATTTATCCATCGGAGTTTCTGCACCCCGTTCCGCAGTCATAAGTCTCATTAAACCATTTGTATCGGCTAATTCCAAAATATTTTTTGGTTTAATCTTCTTTGCGGCTTGTGCTCCAACCATTGAATCGAACTGGAAAATATTTAATACAGACCCTTCTTCGATGGCTTTCCACACCTTTTGGTCATCTAATGGTAACACTTCTGGATGAAAATACTTATCATATACTTCTTTTAAACTTAAATCAGGTTCAATTTCATTATTCTTTTGTAACAAATGAATTGCTTCAACTAATTTATCTTGAACATCTGTTACTAAGAAGTCAAACTTCGTCATTCCCAATGATTCACACATATGAAGATCAAACTGTGTAATAATTTCACCATTCGGTGTCTTCATAAATGCTCCATACTCATATGGATCTTCATCGAAGAAAATTACACCTGATGCATGAGAACCACGCTGTTTAATTAACCCTTGAATACCAAACATAATCTCTAATAATCCAGGATAATTATTTACTTCCATGACAAACTGCTGAACCGGATTACGATCTTTATCTGGATTCCCATACACAGTATCTTCTAATGTCCATAAGAAACCACGTTCAGATGGAATTAATGATGACATATACTGTGCTTCATCAACGTCAATGCCATCTGGGAACTCATCACTTCGATAACCTCTACATGCTGTTAAAATCGCACTTTTTGTCGATTCAGTTCCAAAAGTCGCAATTAATGTGCAACCTAAATTCTCTCTTGCTAATTCTGATACACTTTTATCAAAATTTTTACCACGTTCTTCTTTAATCTTTTCAATAATAATCGGACGTTTTGATGGACATAAATCCAAATCAATATCACCTAATTCAATACGTTCTTTATTCAAATATCTAAAGAATGGCAAATTCCACTTAATCGGGTCAAGCTGCGTTACACCTAATAAATAATGATTTAATCCAGAACATGATGAACCACGTCCTGCACCAACCATACTTCCACATTCCCAGAACATATTAATATAATGCTGTAAAGTTACTGGATAACAAAACATATTTGTCTCAAGTTTTTCACCAATAACTCTTTTAATATCAGCTTCTTCCTCTAATCGAGAAAGATATGTATCATTATCTTTATCTAATTCTTTTAACTTCTTTAAACACTCATTAACCCAATATCTCTCATAAACATCATTTGACATTCTCATACTTTTGAGAATTGGGAATTTATTTAATGAATTATCCTCATATGGAGGGGCTGTTTCAACATGAACTCTCGGAATCTGCTGTTTATGTTGAATTGTATAATTCTCAATTTTATTATAAATATCCATCGAGTTCGCACATAAATAATCATAATCAAACTCTTCGGATAAATGTTTTCTAATATCCTCTTCTGGTTGCAGATATGCATACTCATAGAATGAATCAACTTCACGTTCTCCACCTTTTGAGTTCAAATATGCTTTATGAACATATCTATCTTCTTTTTTAAGATAATGTGCATCTGTCCCAACAACAATTTTACGATCATATGCTCTCGCAATCGAAATCATTCTTTTATTAACTGCAACCTGCTCCGCTGACATGCCTGGTGCAATTTCACAATAAAAATCATCACCAAACAAATTAATACAATACGTCATGAAACGATGAATATGCATTTTAATATCATAAACTGGTTGAGATGCTGATTCCGCTTTGACTAACTCTAAAATTGTTGATGACAATTCACCACCAATACACGCCGAAGTCGCAATTAAATGACCCTTACCATATTTTTTAATAATATCCTCTAACTCTGAATACAAAGTTGGAACTCGTTCCAAACCACGATCCATATAACTTTGCATCCAAGAATTTGAAGATAACTCACGTAACATTCTCCAACCAATTTTATCTTTACTAATTAAAATAAAATGATAATACTTTTGATTACGCTCCCGATCTGCTGTAAGATAAATCTCATTACCAATCGCTACCTTAAAATCTGGTTTAGATTTTTGAATCTCCTGTGCGTATAAATTAATTTCCGGTGCTGCTGAAAGACATTCATGATCTGTCAACGCAATGCCAGAAAGACCGAGTTCAATCGCTCGGTTAATCAAATCTTTGGGTTTATTAATACAATCAAGTAAACGAATGTTCGAATACATACTATGTGAATGAACTTCGAATCTTGGAACCATCATATCATCCCCCTATCTATATATTTATTATAACATATTTAATTTTGAAAGTCAAAGGCGCGTGCGGCCCCCGATTAAACCGATCGGTTAAGGCTGGCGGCGCACAATAACTAATTTTTGACGAGCTCTTGTTACTGCCGTATATAACCAACGTTTGTGGTCTTCACCCCAAGGAAAATCCTCTTCAAAGACTAGGACTTTATCCCATTCAGAACCCTGACTCTTATGTGCTGTAATCGCATATCCATAGTCGAACTGATGCGGCTGCAGCACTTGCGGGATACGTCTAAAATTCTCTTTAGTTACTGTTGGTTCATGCGTTGTAAATAATTTATAATCTAAATTTAAATCAGTAAATACTCCATCACCATATATAATAGCATCAGATTCTGGTGCATAGTGATCTGGCAAGAAGTCTGCTGACATAAAAGTTTTTATGTACTTTTTAGGCACAACATTTATCCTATTATTATCTGTATATACAATATTCTCTAAATAGCCAGTAAGGCCATTTACTAATACATCTCCAAGAGGGGTAATAGTATCCCAGTCATTACGCAAACAAATAACTTTATCACCCTCCATAGGTTCATCACTATGGTCACCAAATATATAAGTTCTCATTAAGTCATTATAGAAATGTCTTGTAGAGTTTTTTGCAACAATAATTTGGTCTGCCCATTGTAACATACCACTAGTAACTTCATATGGGTCAATGATTTGAACTTCAGATCCTTTAAACTTATGTAATGACTTACCCTCACGAATATCCATAGATATTCTAATAATCTCTGACTCTTGGGCTTGACGCATAATTTCATCTAGGAATACGTGCGGATGGTCGAGCACACCATTCGGTTCATTCAGAGGTGGTAGCTGCCCAGGGTCACCGAGTGCAATTACATGGATGTGATGGCTTAACAACAAGTCCCACATATCTTTTGGAAGCATTGAAACTTCATCAACTACAATTAATTTATATGGATATTCTAATGGACGTCGAGGCATATGGAAAAATGTCCCATCCCTACGAGGATAAGATTGATATAATAACCGATGTGCCGTCATAGAATTTAAATTGCCCTTCTCTTGAAGAACTAAAGCTGCTTTGCCAGTATAAGAGATAAAACAAACATCATAAGGAGGAAGATTTAAAGCTTGTATAATAAAACTAACTAGCGTAGATTTACCAGAACCCGCATAACCACTAATACAAGTATATGGTTTATGCTGATTGTATCTCTGAACCGCTAGTTCAAGAGCTTCTTGTTGTTTCTCTGTTAAAATAATATCTTCCATAGTTCACCTCTTATATATATTATAACATATTTTATCAAAAAGAACAAAAAAAGGAGATTACTCTCCAGTTTTTTCGCTACTATCGCATGTGACTTGATACCACCACCAAGGATATTGTGGAGTAATACCCGGATTGGCCGGACGCCAATAATAATAGAGGCACATCTCTCCAGTTTTATCACATTTACCACATGGCAAATAATATTTACAAGTAGGATTATAATTTAATGTATATGAGGTAGAAGTCCCAGTTGTTGTTGTTTGATTTTCCATATTTACCTCCAAAATTTTCCAAAGGATTTTTTAATTGCGGCTACGGTGCGCACATTTGGCACCGGCCGGCCACTGCTTATTAGAAGTAATAAGCTTGCTTTCTAACAATATTATAATCTTCAATAATAATCTCAGGCCCATTATCCCAACCAGTATTACGCACGCATCTACCAACAATATCTAATATAGTGCATCCTTCACCAGGATATAAATTATCAAACTCATCTTGAGAACTCTTAAACTTAACTATTGATAAATTGTCTAGTAGGTTAATTTTTAAAGTAGTGCCAAATAATTTAATATTATTTTTAGTTACTGAAACATTTTTAAATGCGATTAATGGCTCATCAACACCTTGGCCCCAAACATAATCCGCATCCGCAATCTCCAAAATATCAGCAATATCAATTTTATTTGGTAGATATTCAATATCTACATTATATACTGGAGAGAAATCATAGTCTTTTAATAAGCCATTACTATAACTTAAAAATAAATCTACATTAGAATCAGGAATCGCAAGTCCAAGTGCATTATCATGACCTTGTGCAAGTGTGAAATAACCACTATCTAAAGCTAAATGTTGTAAAGACTCAACGCCCATTGATGGGTTATTCCGACCAGAACCTGCCCAAGTTAATTCGCCAGTCACATCATCAAAAGTCTTATTTAATAACATAACTGGATGTCCATAAGTAGACATTAACTTATTTGCTACTAAGCCTGTAATTGACTTACTATCTTCTGTTGGTTCTTCTAATTTAATAAATAAAATCTTATTATCTAATAAATGCTGTGATTTGATTTGGAAATCAATATCTTCTGCAAGAGCATCTCTTAATTTGTTTTGACGATTTTTTACATTATTACAAATACGACAAGATTGCTCAACTATAGTTTCAGTATCTCCAACTTTATGACCTCTTTTAGTGGATGGAACTAAAGTATAAGCACGATGATCTAAAAATGATTCAAATAAACATTGTTTTTCAACATTAGTGCCAACTCGTGTTACCGCATTAACTGCTGGTGCAATATACCAAGCAACACCAGTAGCAGTTAATCTGCCTTTTAATGAATACTCATTTTTAGCAACCATAGCTTTAATGAAAGGATTTTCGATATTAGCTAAACCTTTATTAACAATGCGTCTTGTTTCATAATCTTTAAGCTCCATAACATCAGCAATAATACCAAGAGCAGCAATATCTAACAAATCATTAGCATCTGTATCGCCTTTAAGATTATCAATATAAGAACAAAACTTATACACCATACCAACGCCACTTAAACTCTTAGTAGGATAACCAGAATCTAATTGGTTATTTATTACGATAGCATCTTCTGAATAATAATCAGTATTATGGTGATCGATAATAATAAGATCTATACCATCATCTTTTAACTTCTTATGATATTCATATTCATTACTGCCTGCATCTGGGCAAACTACTAATTGCGGCTGAGCGGCACTGATTTGATCCATCAATAAACCGTGACCCTTATCTTGATGTAAACCCCATTTTACATGGTTAACTGTAAATCCAGGGAACTTGCGATACATCCAGTTAATAAAGAAAGCAGAGCTGGTATAACCATCGCAGTCCGCATCTACATTAACAAAAATATCATGCTCAGAACTGATATGCTTAATTAGACATTTTGCGGCCTCCGGCATGTTGCGTATCGTGGCCGGATCAATAATATCATTATCTGTTGTGTTCAAATAATGAATGGGGTCATCAATACCCCTATTTTTTAATATTCGAAACAAGGCTGAACCTTGTGTATTTTCACTATCTATTACCTTATATTGCATTACAACACTATCCTTTCATTAAATAATTTTAAGAAAATCTCTTTACCTCTATCTATTGGACTATCTTTATATCCTGTTATCATTTTTTTATCAAATATAAAACTAATCTTAACATAATTGTTATACTTAGAATAAATTTTTAATAAATTACGTTTAAGTTTTTTAAACTCATCATCGCCAATATCTTGAAACTGCCTATCAAGAGCGATTACGATTTCCCTAACGCCAGCTTCAATTAATAAATTAATTTGATATGCGGAAACATTGCTACCGCAACATGCAACAGAGATATCATTATCATGACCGAAATAAGTCTGGTATTTAAGACATGATTTCTCCCCTTCAAATATCACTGCACGACCGGACGCCGCAATTGCCTTTTTAGCATTGTTAAAATTATATAAGTTCATACCAAGAGGATGATTATATAACATTCCATTAATAATTAACGGTCTATATTTGCCATAAAGCTCCGCATCTTCTCTACTTAAAGTTCTACCTCTAACTCCAACGAGTCTACTGTCTTTATCAAAGTGCGGAATAGTAATCTGATTACCTCCTGGAAAATAACCTATTTTATTAAAATCTAAAACCTCTTGAGAAATACCTTCATTTAACCATGGTTCAAGTTTAACATCATAATTAAACACTGATAGAATATTTTTATCATATGGTTTAAGTTTTACATCATAAGTCTTAACTTCAACCTGTTGAATGCGATCATAATTGCTAAATATAGCCCAATCTTCAAGTTCAGTCTTTTCACCTTCAATAATAAATGAACCTGAAATACCCAATCTGAAAGCAATTAATCTAATCGCATCGTTAAGGTTTAACTCTTGTTGTTTTTGAATTGCGTAGACTTTAATACATAATTCAAAAATATCAAATGAATCATCGCCAGCAGTATAAGATTTAAATAATCCACTATTTTCGTAAAAATAGAGCTTGCGGCTGCCGACTCCAGGCGGATTATGGTCTATCGTCTCTGCAATAATACCAAATCCAGTATATTGAGGATTACCTCCCCACTCAAGCAGGAGGTCAAAAATATCGCTTGTTGTTATTTGGTCTCTGACCTCTTGCTTGTCGTAATTAATCATTATTAAATGCTCCTGGTTCTACTTTAATTTCGAAATCATCCATCTCAATTAACTGATATCTCCAGTCTGTGGCAAACATAGGATTGATTCTACAAGTTCCTAAATCTGCTTTACACCAAAGATAAATACCTTTGTATTGACCTCTACGGTTCTTATAAATAGATAATTTTAAATTAGGTTTATCAAATATATTTTGTTTCAATAAATTATCTAAAGAATCTAAATCTTTTTGAGTTACTGGCAATAAGATACTGCCATAGTCAATTTTATCAGCAATCGCCTTTGCGCCTCTCAATAAGTTTTGATCCGGGGTCTCTGATTCCTGATAATCAGCATTTAACTGTGTTGCTGATTCAATAAAAATTCCATATTTATTGCAAATATCTTTTAATCTAATAGATAACATAAATAATACGTTATCTTCTCTTAATCTAACTCCACCAGAACGTCTTGTAACTTCTTCCAAAATCTTCATTGAAGTATGAATATAATCATGGAATACATATTTTACTTGATGTTCACGAATACCTTTTTTAATACGATCTTCAACATCTTGCAAAGAGAAATCTGGTAACTCTTCTACATAAATTGGAGATTGTTTCAAAATTTCTGCGGCCTTGCGAACCCGATCGACTTCATCGCCTTCATACTGATTATTAATGATATGTTCTTCATTAACTGAAGATAAAAAAGCTAACATCATTGTCTGAATTTCTTCTAATTCCTGCTCAGTTGAAATGTATAAACATGGTTCAGCAATACCATTACCAATCCAACCTAACATATCATCATAAATCATATCTGCCCCAATATAGCAACAATCGGCGATCATAGATCTGGACTTGCCAACACCCGTAGGCGCAGACCGCAAATAAAACTTCTTTAATCTCGCACCACGAGTAACTCTATTGATAAATTTTCCATATAAAGGTGAACCTACTTCTGGATACATCATTAATCGATCAATTAAAGCATCAATACCCTCACCAGCTTGATGTGTATTTCCAAAAGTATCACTTACGCAATCTAATCGAATACTATCAACAATAGCATCAACCTTATCTGCAATTTGAGTTAAAGTTAAATTATCTAATTGATCCTCTTGTAACTGTAATTTCTTCGTATCTAATTCATCTGGATCATAAATAAACCTAACATCAATTCCATATGAATCATATGCTCTTAAAAGAGTCATTTTCTTCATTTTGTTATAATAAAAGTCAAATGCTGATGGGATGGCTTTTTCAGCAACACTTTTTAACCATTCTTCACCTTTGTTTGTTTCAAAAACAGCTTGACTTTTCGGCTTATTTGCTAAAAAATCGCAAATACTTTCAATTGAGATTTTTTCAGCACCTAATTCGTATATTTTATAAATTGCTCCAAAAACAACTTTATGAAAATCTGTAACAAAATCTTCTTCAGTAATAGTATATTTATCAGTCTCATCAAGTAGTTCTGGTTTTATAAATACACTACCAATTACTTGAACTATTGCAATTTGATCTACATATTTACTGCTCATCAGAATCTCCTTGATCTAAATCTAAAAAAGAAAATAATTTGCGGCGTCGCGTTTTCCGAACGGGCTCAGGTATCGTAATTTCAATAACTTTTGGTTCATAACGCTCTAAAATCTTAGGTGCATTATTTTGATTAGCTAACCATATAGAATAATAATAGTTATACGCATCATTATAAATATGCGGGACTATACCAATAGAACCATTTGATTTATCTATTGGGTTATGCTTAATTTCATACCAATATTTTAATGCTCTTAAAATACCACTGTAAGTATATTCATATTCAGTATGGTATTTCTCAATTAATTTCTTAGTTGTGACGTAATTATAAGTTTTACCAAATAAATTTTTACAGTATTCAAAAAGGGCCTCTAAATCTCGTTCTTCTTGAGTTTTTTCTTGTTCTGCTTTTTCAAAACAAGCCTTATGCCAATATCTGCGGCTTTTGATAATATATTCCTCAATACTAGCATCAAACGTCAACCCGCATCCGGGGCATTTAACCATATGTTTCGGCATAGAGTCCTCCTTACTATTATTATAACATAATAAAATAAAAAAGTCAACTCCTCTTTGAGGAGGAGCTGACTCTCTATTATTACTTCATTAAAGTGTTTTTAATTTCATCAACAATAAGATAGACAAATTCGGCCTGATCTCTAGTTGTTTCAGAAACCTTTTTACCTTTACCTAAGTATTTATCTACAATTTCAACAATCTTTGTCCCTGCAGATGGATTCTTTTGCATGATAGCTCCTGTAATTGTCTGGAACTCACTCATTAATGCATCATAATCATAAGTCGGTGCAATTACATCAGCCACACGATCGTTTGTAACAAACTTATTGTTGGTTTCAGCAGCTTCCTTATCAATTGCTTTATTTAATGCTTCAACTAAGGCGTCATAAGTAAATGGAATTTCAGGTTCAATATATTTAAATCTACAACCTGTATCAACAGAACCATCTAATGAACGAAGAATTAATTTACGTTCACCATTTACGATATCTGCACAAGCATAAATATCAGCCATGCCTTTAACAATTTCATTAACAGAACGCTGGGCGGTTGGAATCATTTGATTATATTCAGTGCCATCTTTGCGTTTAAATGTCTTATCCGCAGAGTGGGAAATAAAACATACAGCATATCCAAGTTGGGTGATGATACGGAAAGAATCCTCAAACTCTTTCTTATATTTAGACCAACCATTTGTAGACCAGCCTCCATCGCCAATGTTTTCAATACCCAACTGACTACAAATATATTTTTCACAAAGTGAAGCAGCAACATCTACTGTATCAACAATAATTGACTTATATACTTTCTGAACTTCTGGTTTCTTAAGTTCACGTAATACCTGCTTAAATTCACCCCAAGTAGTAATATCTTGAGCAATAACTCCAGGTAATGCATTATAACCTCTTTCAAAAGCAAGAATTAATGCACCTGGAAACTGGCTACCAAAGGTAGTTTTACCTACCTTCGGTACTCCATATACATATGTAATATAACCAGATAAATCTCTTGATACTTTATGAGGCTCAATAGCGAGAAGATTTATAGCCATATTTGCCTCCTATTAGAAATTAAATTCTGCTGTCTTCGGTGTGCTTGCGGTGCTGGTTGAACTGATCGCATTAGGCCCCGCCGCACGACTTGCCTTATACTCATCAGATCTCTGCTTAATCTCAGCCAGACTATTTTCTCTTGCCTGAGCTGCAGCCTTCAAATCTTCAAATGTAATTGTTTCTTCTAATCCAAATTCATACGGTTCAGAAGCTGCCCAAGTAATTACATAATCTCTATTGGAACTCTGAACTTCTCTAACAGAATCTTCACCAAATGCAGATTCTTCATGAATATATCTTGTAATCTGCTCAGAAACGATCTGGCCTCTAACCTTTGTGAATACCGGATTCTTCGGAGATGCTTCAAGTCCAACAAAATAACTAATCGCATTCGGATTAATTGCAGAGAACTCAACCGGCATCATATCATTTCTAAAATTGAAAATTCTGCCATTAATAATCGCCTTTGCTGGAGATGTTACATTTCCATGATCATCTTCAACTGCATCTCTTTCAGAAACACCAACGATAACAATATCAGTTTCAAAAGTACTTCTCTGTTTTTCATTTTCACTAATTGAATTTACGACATGAACAAATCCACCCTCATTTCTCTTAACAGAAACAAGTTCTTCTGCTCCGTTTCTATCAGAATAGAATTCATTCAAACCAATCGCAGAATCAACTCTCAATTTGGCCGCATTATCCTTAACATCTGGATCTGTATAACAACCAATTTTCTTATCAATAATTGACTTTAAAGTCGTAAATGTTGCATTTTCCTTACCCTGAGCAGTTGTTGCTGTTACATAAGTAAAATGAACTGGAACAATATTGGTTTTTGCATCATTTGTTGCAATTTCAATATTTCCACTAATGAATTCAGTACCCGGCTTTTTAGAATTCGGTCCAGATACCTTTAATTCAAGACTGTGCTGGTATAAAACCCCTTCTAAATGTGTTGTGTTAATCATTCTTTTCTTCATAACATTTCTCCTTAATCAATACTATAATTTCTACCTTTTTCACTAATAGCATAAACAATTGGATCTTTACCAATCTTCTCAACAAAACCATCATTCACAAGTTTTCTTAATGTTCCAGATACTGCTCTTGACGACATAAACAAACCTTCTGCGATGTCTTTTGCTTTCGCCATTTTTATATTATTATCCTGCATATATTTCAGAATAACTTTACCATTATCGGTGATTTCAGGTTTTTCTACAACTTCGTTTTTCAGAATCTCAAGATATGCTTCTACATTATCTGTCATAATCGTTTTTGTAAACTTTTCATCATGATTCATTAAACTTTCAATAAATTTTAAGAACTCTTCTTTCATAAAAATATCCTTTCAATTCCTGTATTATTATTATAACAAATTTTTTAATAATTAGCAACAAATAAACCATAAGGGTGGAGTTGACCTCCACCCTAGGTTTTTACAGAATATAATTTAAGATGAACAAGAGATCACTTACTAGAATAATAGGATGAACCTCTTTAATTTTACCTTTACATAATTTTACAAATGTATAAGACCAGAAGCCAAGCATAATACCATTTGTAATACCGTATGTGAGAGCCATTGGAACGCTCGCAAATGTTGCTGGAATAGCTTCTTCAAGGTTATCCCATTCAATCTCTTTAAGAGGTGCCATCATCATGACAGCTACTACAATAAGTGCCGGGGCGGTTGCTGCGGACGGAATACCGCTAACAAAACCTGCGAAAGGCATGCTAAGTAAGAAGCAAATTGCTACGATTACAGAAACTAAACCTGTGCGGCCGCCGGCTCCGATACCGGCTGCGGATTCGACATATGTTGTAGTAGACGAGGTGCCGATCACTGCGCCGATAGGTGTAGCGATCGCATCAGCAAACAGCGCACGATCCATTTTAGAAGCCATGCCCTTAGTTTGCTCCATATTATTCAAATCCTCTTCAGAGAAAATACCACTGACCTTACCGGTGCCAATAAATGTGCCAATAGTATCAAATAAATCAGATAGTGAGAATGAAAGAATACCAATTAATGTAGGAATAAGATTTTTAATATTACTGAACACTTCTGGTAAGCCTTTTGTAATTGGCGTACCAAACCATTGCATATATGCACCCCAAGCTTCACCTACGCTATAACTCGTAGAGAAATTTGTAACTCCAAGCGGAACTCCTACTGCTGCCGCAATAATAATACCGATCAAAATTGCACCAGTTACATTCTTTAAAAGTAAGAAAATTGTTAATCCTAAACCGATTAAGAATACAACTAATACCTGCCAAGAAATAGCAGTATTAATTGCTGGAATACCGAAATTGAAATGAACCAATCCAATATTGCATAATGCAATAAAAGCAATAAACATACCAATACCAGCACCAATTGCGTTCTGTAATGTCTTTGGAATAGCCGTGATAATATATTTACGAATATTCGTGACGGTAATAATAACATTAATAATACCAGACAGTAAGACAACTGCGATAATACCTTCTGGACTTAAACCAACAAGATATGCAGTATAACCAGCCAGAATGTTAGCAGCAGTATTATTAAGTCCTAAACCAGGAGCAGCAGCATATGGAATATTAGCGATTAAGCCAAGCAACAATGTGCTAATTGCAGAAGCAAGAATCGTGGCGATGAACATCGCACCTGGTGCCCCAAATCCTGTAAGAGTTGCCGGATTGACTACGATAATATACGCCATTGCGGCAAAGGTGGTTAAACCAGCAAGAACTTCACGAGAAACTGTAGTATTATTGTCTTTTAAATGAAATAATTTTTCTAACATTTACTTATCTTCCTTCTCTTTTAAAATTAAGTTTAATAATACGCCAACTACCATAGAGAGTGCTGTACCGCTGAAAGAATTGGATAAAAACCATATTCCACTAATACCAATCGTTAATACCGCACAAATAATTAACGTATTTTTAGAATCATTAATATCCACAGAATGTAAAGTGGATAAACCACTTTTTATAATAAAACCATAAAGTATCATACTGCATCCTCCAAAGACACAGCTTGGAATACTATTAATAAATGCTTGAACTGGAGTGATAAAACTAAGACTACCCAACAATAAAGCCGCAACGGTAATTACGCGAACTGAAGCCACTCGGCTAAAACCAGTTGTGGCAATAGATTCTCCATAAGAAGTATTCGGTAATCCACATAATATAGTTCCTAAAAGAGATGCTGTGCCATCACCAATTAATGTTTTATCTAAACCAGGAGTCTTCGTTAAATCTGTTCCAATAATATTTGATAATACTTTATGATCGCTAATATGCTCTAACATAGCACAGATTGCGACTGGAGCAAATAACACAATTGTCTGAATAACAACGGAGAGATTTAAGGATTTTATATCCCATGTCAAAAAGGTGAAATCTGGCAAACTTAATATTGATATTCTACTAAAAACCGAAAAATCAATCATTTTATAGCCAAAGATTGTTAATAAAATGCACACGATATATCCGAACAGTAGTCCAATTAAGAATGGGATAGTCTTTAAGAATCCTTTACAATAATGAGAACTAATCGCAATTACTAACATTGTAAGTAATGCTACGATAATTCCGATATTACTGTGTTCTCCCTCTACTGAAACATATGTGGGAATAAAAGTTGCTAAATTGGCTCCAATTACAATAGTAACTGCTCCAATAATTGCTGGAGGAAAGATTTTATTAATTGCATTTACCCCTTTGGCTTTAACAAGTAAACCAAATAATAAATAAATTAATGCAATAACAATACCACCAACCGCAACCGCAGTATAACCGCCAATCGCAAGTGCTCCTATAACAGCACTACAGGTAGCCCCACTACTGGAAATAAACATTGGACTTGAGAACCTGGTGATTAATTGATATAATAATGTGCCACAGCAGGCTCCAAATAAACAAGAACTAACTGGTGTCCCGCAGATATTGGCAATTAATACTGTTGCCACAAAAACTGCCAATAGCTGTTGAAGGGCATAAAGAAATAATTCTTTAAATGTCCGGGGAGTGTCGTGAATATTATAAATTAAATTATTCATTATCTTCCTCCTTATATATTTCAAACTCAATTAAATTCATAATAGCATAACTTGCTAAATCTTTAAAAGTATCTTCTAAGGATTCAAAATCATTATGTCCTCCTTTAATAAGATTTGTAGCTCTACTTAACTTATTATGAAGAGGGACTAAACCAGAAATTGGCCCAAGAGTATGATATAATACCCCAAAGCTATCTCCATAGTTGGCATTTTTCTTTTCATAAAGATCTGCCATTGATGTTGCTATTTCTCGAAAACGCTCAACTTTATTCACAGCCAAGATTTGCTACCTCCTGGTTAAACTCTGGAGCAATTTTTTTCATATATTCAATAACATCTCCAATATTATTCACTAAAATTCCTGATTCTTTAATACATCCCACAACATATAAATTTTGATAAGAATATTGCTGTTCACAAATATCTGCGGCCGCACCCATATCTTTAGCTTCACTATGTGTGCGAGAACATTCTCTATTATCGGTGCAAATACCAATAATATATTTATGGTCTCCTCTGCGGATTTTTTCTCTCATAACACCGATTTCAGCACATGTCCCACTAGGTAATACATCACCATCAATGCACGCAATTAATACATCTGTATTATCAAGACGAGCGTTGTCTCCATCAGCAATTAATTTTGAGCCAGCAAATTTCTTTTTTCCTTCGATTCCATTAATTTCTGTATTTTCGATAGGTGAGTATAAATCAATACCAGGAAAGACTTTTCTTATCCTATCTGCCCAGATAGTATTTCTATAATAATCTCCTTCATAGAAAATACTACCAGCTAAATATACTTTCATCATATATTTTCTCCTTTATATTGTACCGCCGAATCCAAGGCATTTACATCCAATAACTTCTAAAAATTCATCTATATCATCAAAATAAGCATTATTATTATTGTAATCAGATGTTTGTAAAAAATCATTATATGAAATTATTTGTATTGAATATCCATAGGCATATGCTTTTACTTGCATAGCTTCTGGATTTTTACAAACAAAAATTGCTTTATCTTTTTCACATAATTCCATAATTTTTTTAGTTTTTCCAGACCCAGCTGGACCTATAATTTTAACCATTTAATTCTCCATCCTTGTTGCCTTGAGTGCTATTAAATCCTCAAGCGGTACTATCATAAAAATCAATCCAATAACGTTCTCTTTCATTTAATTTATTTCGAGAACATTCTTCTAAAATTTCATACATAAAATTTTCTGGACCAAGTGTTTTCATTTCAGTGTAAAATCTATTATTTCAAGACCCAATTCCAAGACCAGCTTTTATATGGTCTCTAAATCTATTTCTAATATCAACAGACTGTCCAATATAACACTGTCCTGAATGGATATTAGTAATCTTATAAATGCCACAATATGTTTTTCCAGTAGGAGTTAACCTACCAAGTAAATCCATAGTTGGTTTTTTATAATATACTTCCCATATAACTTTATTAACCGGTAATGGGTCACATTTTAACTCTTTTACAACTTCTTTTAAACACTTAATATCTCATAACTCATCTTCTGAAATTTTAATTTTATAAAAATCTTTTTGATTTTCTTCTAAAATTCTGCGTTTATCCGCTTCAATGGCTGCGGCCTGCTTGCTTTTTAAGTCAGCAAGTTCTTCTTGTTTAAGGGTAATTTTACCAATTAATTTAGCCAATTCAGCAGCATTTTCTTCAACTAATTTTAAATACTGTTTCTTATATTCTTCTTCGGCTTTTTGATATTTTGCTCCCGCAATTTCAGCAGCCTGAGACATCCGTTCTTGCATTAAATCATAAGATTTTTTATATATTTCATTAGCCGCCACTGTTGCTTGCGAACTAATTTGCTTAATGTCTTCATTAAGTGAGACCTTTTGACGTTCTAATGCTCGATTTTCAGTCTCCGCAGAAGCGATATCCGCAGTCAATTTATTTCATTCTTGTTTTAATTGCCCATTAATTTTAACTTGTTCAATATCTTGCTTATGCTTTGGAATAAGATATATTACTAATAAAACTAATGCAGCAATAATACCTATTCAAATATATTGCATAATCTGTTCCTAATAAATAGGGGTAGGTCTCTACCCCGCCTACCCCTTGTTTTTATTTATTTATTTATAATTATTCAGCTTCTTCAGCATCTGGGTCAAATGCCATACCTTCAGCTGTTAAGCTCAGTAACTTAATAGCCTTATGAGAACCGTCATCTAATTCGACTTCAGCCGGTGTACGAACGCCGAGACCCTTTCTCTGAATTGCACTAGTGAAGATACCATCAACGGAACGCTTCTCAAGTCCCAGAGCAGCTGCAACATCAGCAGCAGTTAAATCTTCACCATTGTGTGCCTTTAAATAGTCAAATACTTTTCTTGAATTTTCTTTCATCATGTTAAATTTTCTCCTTTATTAATATATCTCTGTAAAAATTATAGCACAAATTTTTTATCTAAATCAACCTATATGAGAAATTAGCCGAGTATATCTTGGACAATAGTGTCAATTTCTTCTAAATCCCACAAAGTTAGCTGATATTCGGCAATTATCGCGGTGATAGCAGTAGCAAAAGTTTCGTAATCGCTGTCACCGTTTTGCATACCTTTTTCTAGGTTGGCGATCATTTCCGCTATATGTTGTTTATCTGCTATGCTTGCCATATCTGCTCCTTAATTTTTACATTTATATTATACATTATTTTTTTATAGGTGTCAAAAATTTTTCAATAAACTCTTTTTCCGAAACGATCGGAATACCGAGCTTTTTCGCAGTCAAATTTTTAGAAGAGGAAGAGGTAGTATCGTTATTGATTAAATAGTTTGTTTTCGAACTTACAGAGCCAGATACATGGCCACCTTGAGCCTCAATCGCAGCCTGTAATTCACTTCTATTCTTAAACTCGGTCAACTTGCCTGTAACGCAAACTGTAATGCCATCAAGAGTTAAATCAGTATTACTCACTTCTGGGACATCTTCTACATTCATAAAATCATAATATAATTTAGTAGCATATCTATCATAATCATATTCTAATAAACTACTGGATTTTTCAGGTCCGAAACCATCCCATTGCGAAAAATCAAATTGATTATCAACTAATGTTAATAATTCTGCGTAGGTTTTAATATGTTTACAAATTTCTTTAGCAACATTTAAACCAATTAATGGAATACCAATAGCAGAAATAAAATTTGGTAATGAACATTTGCGAGATTCTTCAATCGCATTTAAGATATTGGCTACTGACTTTTCACCAAAACCAGGCATATGTGCCCAGGCGACTTTGTGGTCTTTTAACTTGTAAATATCATACGGAGTAGAAATCCATTCATTGTCAATTAACTTTTCTAAAGTTGCTTTTGAAAGACCTTTAATATCTAATCCTTTTTTACCGCAGAAATGGTCTAATTGATTAATTAATTTACCATCGCAATTTGGATTAGTGCAAATTAATGTTTTTACACCATCTGCGGATGTGGAGATTGCGGTTGGTGCTTCACAGATCGGACAAACCTGGGGGATACCGATCGGTTCACCCTCGGCCGCAGTATCAGCTTCTAAAATCTGAGGAATAATTAAATTAGCCTTAAAAATCCTTACGTTTTGCCCAACTACTGGATTTTTTAGAACATTTTCCATAACACTTAAGTTATGCAAACTCGCTCTCTCAACAATAGAACCATCTAGTTCTACTGGAGTGAATACTGCAACAGGAGTTAATACCCCAGTTCTACCCATAGTCCAATCAATATTCTGTAATTCAGAATCTACAACTTCGACTTCTGGCTTCCAAGCAATACCATTTTTAAAATGATGACTTGTTGCACCTAATGATTTACCATATTCAATATCGTCATATTTCCAAACAATACCATCACATGGATAATTATCATAACTCAAAAGAGCATTGTTAATATTACTCAAATCATCAATTGTTGTTGTAGAAGAAATAGCATGATATTTAACAACTTCAAACCCAATACTATTTGCTTCGTAGAGATTCTTTGATAACATTTTATAAGAACCACCTTCAATGACATCCCAAACAACAAATGATAGCCTACGTCTTTTTACAAAAGACATATCTAAAACATTCAATGCCCCGGCCGCAGCATTACGAGGATTTTTAAACTCGCCATTTTTATTAACCAATTCAAAATCTGAATATTTAATAATAGCTTCACCATCAACAATATATTCTCTCCAAATTGGAATTGTTAGTGGAACATTTAAAAAGTGTTTAACATGCTCAGTAATATCAGTACCCTGATACCCATTACCTCTAGTATTAGCAGAAACTAACTTACCCTCATTATATTTTAAACGAACAGATAGTCCGTCTAGTTTAATCATAGCAAGAGCTTCTTTATTTCTTATAAAAGATTTAATTTCTGCAATATCATGACATTTGTCTAAACTCAACATTGGTTTAGGTGTAATATCAACCTTCGTTAAGCCTGGTAATACTGGTGCTCCAACAGAATAGTTAGGACTGCCAGAGTAAATGCATCCAGTTTTCTCCTCTAAATCATGGAGCATTTCGCATTTTAAATCATACTCTTGGTCACTCATAATAGGAGTATCAGTATTATAATATGCATAACTTGCCTTATTTAAATCTTCTATAAGACCTAAAAGAACAAAAATATCATACTCCATAATTAACTATGATATTCTGATTTAACTAACCAGAATTTCTTTCTCCCATCTTTAAACATTACTGCATGGTCATCATACCAACCACGGTCCATTTTCTTAATTGCGGCTTCCGCTTCATCTCTATTCCTAAAAACTAAATCACGATGAAAATGCATATTGCCATGATAGCCACTAGACTCCTGAGGGTCATATGCCCATGTATTTAAATCTTTTAATATCTGCTTTTCCGATTTACTACAATGATATACTGTATAATTAATGTTATGCATAATATGTTACTCCTTTACATATTTATTATAACATATTTTTTATAAAAAGAAAAGGTATATATTTTTATACCTTTTCTAATGCATCTTTTAACTCTTTTAATGGTATATAATACTCTAACAGCATTCTATCATCTTCATCACTATCATGATAAGGAAAGAATGGAATTCGAAGTATTAAATTGTTGTCTGTAATTTCATGAGAAGGATATAGTTTATCAAAAGCCGTTCCAGTAAATTGTTCAACTTTTACAATATTGATCATATATTACACCTTTGAGACTGATTGAATCCTATCTTTAATAGCAATATTACCTGCGGCCTGGCGTCCTAAAAGCGGAATATCGCTAGCTGAAATGCAGATTGATTTGGATAATCCAATTACAAGAACCGAGTCTGTGTCATCAACAAGAGCAGCCGCCGCAATATCATCACCTTTATGACAAGTTACGCCTTTACCAGCTCTACGCTGAATAACTAACTCTGTTGGAGCGATCTTTTTAACTAACCCGCCAACAGTAAATACAGCTAAGTTATCATTACCATTTCTGACAACCAAAGAAGTAACTACTTCATCGCCATCATTTAGTGTAATACCCTTAACTCCAGAAGTCGCTCTAGAAGTTGGAGTAATTTCACTTGAATTAAACTTAATGCACATACCTTTTTTGGTGAGAATCATTAATGGTTCATCTTTAATTAATGAAACATTAACTAATGCATCATCATCTCTTAAACTAATTGCGGCAATGCCTGTCTTCTTTTTAGTCTTTGTATATTCATCTAAAGAGGTCTTTTTAACTAAACCCTGTTTTGTTGTGAACAATACATATTTTGCATCTGTATCTTTATAAATTGAGTATATAACAGATGGGATTTCATTATTATCCATCTGAATAAGTGTTTTAATTGGGACACCTTTTGTAGTATTAGTGCCTTCTGGGATATCATTAACTGGTAATCTATACATATTACCCTTATTAGAGAAAATCATCATTGAATCAACGGTATTTGTTCTAATAACAGAATTAACAATATCATCAGTAGTTTTTACACCCTTACCGCCTCTACGCTGTGTGCGGAAAGAGGTTGCCGGAATACGCTTAATTAAACCAGAATCTGTCATAATTACAACAACTTTTTCTGGTTCAACATATGCGACTTCCTTATCTTCTTTTTTAACAGAAATTTGCGTTAATTCAGTACGACGAGCATCTCCATATTTTTTAACAATAGCAGCTAAATTATCCTTAATAGTTTGGAACTGCTTATCTGGAGAATTAAGCCAAATATGAATATTTCCAATTGTTGTTAAAAGTTCTTTATGCTCATTTTGAACTTCAACTTTTTCCAAATTGGCTAAACTACTTAATCTCATTGCTAAGATTGCTTTAGCTTGACCTTCTGTGAATTTATACTGGATCTGTAATGCAGTATTAGCTGCGGCAGCAGATGCACTCTTTTTAATTAATGCAATGATATTATCAATATCTTCAAGTGCCTTTAGTAAACCTTCAACGATTTCTAATCTCGCTTTAGCTTTCTCTAACTCAAAATTCTTAACATTCTTTAAGCACTCCAAGTTATAATCAACATAAATCCTACAACAATCTTTAAGATTTAACTCTGTTGGAGTTTTACTAACAAGTGCTACCTGATTATAAGAGAAACTGGATTGTAAACTTGTTTTTGCAAATAAATTATTTACAATATATCCAATATCTCTATCACATTCAATAACGATTCTAACACCTTTTTTATTAGTTTCATCATGAACATCTATGATACCCTCAATCTCTTCAGCAAGAGCACCAATTTCATTCATAATGGTTTCAACAGAAACCCCATAAGGAATTTCGTAGAAAACAATATGATTTTTCTTTTCAATAGTATACTTACCACGAACTTTAACAGTACCATGACCAGTTTTCATAATTGATGGAATATCATCTTTATTGATAACTACTCCACCAGTTGGAAAGTCTGGACCTGGCAATGTCGGTTCTTTACCATCAATATAATCATTAATAGCTTGAGCTACTTCCCCTAAATTATGTGGTGCCCAAGAACAGGCCATCGCAACGCCAATACCACTATTTGGATTGCATAACAAGTTAGGGAATATGGATGGTAAGGATACCGGCTCTTCCATAGTCTCATCATAGTTAGGAATGAAAGCTACCGCATTTTTCTTAATTCCATCCAAAAGTCCATCTTCAGCAATTTTAGCCAATCTTGCTTCTGCGTAACGTGCGGCCGCAGGTCCATCACCTACAATATTACCATTATTACCATGCCAATCAATTAATGGATAACGCATAATCCAATCCTGGGATAAACGAGCCATTGCCCCATAGATTGAACTATCACCATGCGGATGAAGTTTACCCATTACGTCACCGACAATACGAGCTGCCTTAACATGCGGTTTTGAAGATGAACGCCCTTCAATAAGACATGAGTATAAAATACGCTTTGCTACTGGTTTAAGGCCATCTACTGCAGACGGGATTGCTCGATCGGTATTAACGGCAACCGCATACTCGATGAAGTTTGTATGTAATTCATTATAAATATCATTATTCTGCATTATACAAACCTCCTTCTTCACTATGATTCTTAATATATTCTTTTCTTAAACTAGCACTCGAACCCATTAAAGTTTCAAATAATTCATCTGCTTTTTGGACATCTTCAATAGTGATTTGTTTAATGATTCGATTATTTGGATCAGTTAATGTCTCTTCTGTTTCTTCAACAGACATTTCACCAAGACCTTTTAATCTATTAACCTGATATTTGCCATCTTTATGAGCTGCTTTAAACTCCTCTAAAGCAGTATCATCTTTTAAATATTTGTATCCTTTATTACCTCCAAGAGTGATCTTATATAGTGGTGGTACACCAGCATAAATATATCCATCTTGGATTAATTGAGGACAGAAGTTCCAAATAAATGTGTAAAACAAATTTTTAATATGGCTACCATCAACATCGGCATCAGATTCAATAATAATCTTGCCATATCTTAAGTCCTCTGGTTTATAAGTAATTTTCATTGTTTTTGTATCTACTGTTAAACCAAAAGCGTCAATCATAGTCATAATTTCAGCGTTTTTCTGAATTTTATCTAAAGTTGCTTTTTGAGTATTAAGAATCTTACCTCTTACTGGCATGACTGCTTGGAATGAATTATCTCTTGCGAGTTTGAGATTACCAGATGCACTATCGCCCTCTGTAATATAAATCTCACAATCTTTACGAGGTTTACCCTTGCAATCCGCAAGTTTAGAATCAAATTTCAATGCTTTTTCTTTTTTCTTAACTTGTGCCCTAGCATTATCGCGAGCCTTTTTAGCAGCTTCTCTCGCTTTACGTGCGTTAATGGCTTTATCCGCAATTAATTTAACTTCTTTTTCATTACTAATCATCCAAGAGTTTAGAGCATCAATGATAGCTCTTGTAAAAGGTCCCATATCAATCTTTGTGATACGAGATTTAACTTGAGCATCATATGCTACTCCTGGTGCAGTAATATTAAATATAACATACAGGCCTTCTTGTAAATCATCGCCTGTAAGATTTTCATCTTTATCTTTTAACCATTTTTTATCTTTAAAGAATTTATTAAACTCTCTTGTTAAAATGGTTTTAACTTGAGTAATATGCTGTCCTGACTCTGTTAAACCAGTATTAACATATGGGATGATGGTGGAACCATAAGATGAGGTATAAGTCATTACCATATCCATCTTATTCTTACCATCGGCAAAATTCATAGTTAAACGATTATTAATTAACTCTTTACCTTTAACTGCTTCATCAACCAAATCATTAATACCATTTTTAGAAATAAAAGTATCTTTAATACCATTATTATCTAAATTAATAGTTAAACCTGGGCATAAAGCTGTTATAGTTTTGCAAAGAGTTTTAATTTTATTAATTTCAACCTCTGTATGAGTAAAAAATTCTTCTGATGGTCTCCAGCAAACTCTTGTTCCAGTATCGTATCCAGTTAATTCATTACAAGTACCGCTTTCTCTTTCATCGAAAACACCTTCAAGAAAACGACAATTTTCAAATTGGTTATCTCTAATAGTTGTAACAGTTAACCAATGAGATAAATATGTAGTAATTTTACTACCAATACCAAAAGAGCCGAGAGATGTTCCTTCATAAGTTCCATCTTCACGATATTTTCCAGATGTGTTTAACACGCTAAAAGCGGCTTCAAGGATTGTTTTTCCATCTTCTCTGAATGAATTAGGAATAAAACCTTGTCCATAATCTCGAACAGTGACTATATCTTTCTCAATTTTTAAATCAATTCGATTACCATGCCCTAATCTATATTCATCAATAGAGTTAGACAAAATTTCAACTAAAAGCTGTGTTGCATATGTAGTATCTCCACAATATACTCCTGGTCTTAGTCGAGTAAATTCAAGTGGCGATAAAGATTCAATACTTGACTCATCGTATAAAGTTTTATCTACTTTTTTAGTCGCCATTTTCTGTCTCCTTTACTTATCATTATTATTATATCAAAAATAATAAAAAATGTCAAGATTTTTTGTCCTGACATAGTTTTTATAATTGGATTACTTTTTTATTTACTAAAATCTAATTCTGAATTGTAGGAGTTAATATTCCAGTAGCCAACTTGTCGGCTATTTCATTACCTTCAATACCAATATGACCAGAACATTTAATTAAATTAATATAATGATTACCATCATTTAATAACTTGTATCCATACTGTATTAGATCTAGGTTCTCCACGTCTTTACCACCTGGTCTTTGCCAATTATTACGTTCCCAACTTTGTGCCCAAACAGTAAGAGCCATTAAAGCATATTGTGAATCTGTATAAACGTCTGGCTGTTCCCAAGGATCTTGAGTTCCATATTTTTCAATAACTTTTATAATAGCTGATAGTTCCATTCTATTATTAGTTGTATTGTTAACTTGTTCTGAATACATATCTATAATATCGCCCAGTTCATTATATACAACAAAACCAAAACCGCCTACATTGTCGGCTCCTTTAGTATTATTAATTCTTGTAGATCCATCAGTATATATAGTATACATTAATTAAAAACTCCTTTTGTTTTTGTTTTTGTTGTTTTTGAGCGATTGTGGTAATAAAATTGTATCGAAAATTTTTTTGTTTGTCAAATTTGCGGCTGGCGGTTTAACCGATCGGCATTAGCGGTCGCCGCATAAAGTTTTTATATCTCTAATGTTATATCCATATTGACTAAGCCAGCAAGAAGCATCAGGTCTAAAAGGGTAATATTCAGAACAATCTATTATATGTGACGAATCTCAATTATATTCATTACATATATCCTTACAAAATAATTGTAATTTTAACAATACCTCAGCCGCATAAGCTGGATCATCATCCTTTTCACAAATACAGAGATGAATATAGTTATCATTTCAAACTTGCATATCTGCTGGATGTGTCTCTACAGTAGCGATATCATTGTTATTTAAAAGACCAATAAAGTAATGATAATTATAACTACGATGGATATGATTTCAATCATTGTTATTAAAATTATATCCAATAAGCGACATTAAAATATCATATTTTGAATCACTTTTGGAGGGTTGCACGTAAGTCTTTAAGTATGGTGTTTTAACCCCAGAAGAGTGAATCATAATACCAACTGGATTAATATGTTTATTAATAGCATATTGAGTGCTATTTGTCGCTAAGCATTTGATTGGTTCTTGATTTTCTCATTTTTGCATGAAATTCGTCCTTATCTCTAATATATTCATATAAATTTAGTTTAAGAACTGCTAATTGATGCTTAGCAATTTCTAAATCATTATTTAATAAACTTATTTGGCGATAAAGCATTTTTGCTTCATATGATTTTGGATTAAAATGTTTGCTGTTTTTAATAGAATAATAGTATTGCTTTAACGCTTGTAATTTAATTTTTAAGTCATCTCTATATGTTTTAGCCGCTTGAATTTGTGCCCGCATTTCTGCGATAGTGCCCCCAATTAACGCACTTTCAAAATCCCGATCTTCGTCAGCACAGCGTGCTTCGCCTTTGAAAACTCGGCCTAGACTATCAGTGACAGAACAAGTGGCATATCCATTTTCATAAGTAAAAATAGGCATAGTATAAACCTCCTCATATTTATTATAACAAAAAATAAAAAATAACGCCAAAAAGGCCGGTCGGAAAACCAGCTTTTGTAAAGAAGTATTAAAATGGGATTATTTATTTAGGCGGACTGCGGTTGCCTGTCTGAGCGGAGATTATCCCTGGATTTGGTAACGCCCTATATTCGGCAGCCGCATCCGATCCCCACACCCAGGCCGCAAACAAAGTGCATAAAAACACAAATAACCATGCAAAAAATAAGATAAAGAATAAAATCATTACTTACTCCTACTCTTGGAATAAACCATTGTTAAACTTTCTAAAAAATCGTTTAACATCTTTTTCATCATAACATTCATAATGATTGACTTCAGTTTTACAATAAGGACAATATAACTTCTTTAAATGCCCCCTCCCTCGTTGAGATGCTTGATTTCTCCAAACATTTAAACCTCGATTACCACAATGGGTGCAATAAAACTCGTGATATTCTAAATGTGCCATACAATAAAATCACCTTTACCTTTCTAATTATATTATATCAAAAAATTGTAAATTTTTCAAATAAACCTCAAAGATGCTCGGTAGTCAGTTATTTCACTGTTTAATCTCGATAACTATTTTATATATTCCTCTTATATATTATATCATATATTTTATAAAAAATAAAAGGGAGAACCGAAGTTCTCCCTAAATATCAGCAATTTGTTCTTTAAATAAGTTTGCACGAATTGGATTTCTCAGTTTCCGCATTGCCTTAGCTTCAATTTGGCGAGCACGTTCTCTTGTGACGCCAAGAGCTGTTCCAATATCTTCAAGAGTTTTACCTACTCCATCATCAAATCCAAATCGCATAATAATTACTGTCTTTTCTCTCTCGGATAATGAATCAAGTAAGTCCATAACGGCTTCTTTTTTCATACTTTCTTTAGCAACTTGCTCTGGAGTTTTTGTGTTTAAATCTGGGATAATTTCAGTTAAATCTCCATCCTCATCATCTCCAATAGGTTTGTCTAAAGAAATGGGATTGCGATACGAATCAAGATATAACTGGACTTTTTCGGCAGTTAAATCAGTTTCTTTGGCAATTTCTTCTAAAGTTGGCTCTCTGTGAAGAGATTGTGCCAAAATAGCTTTTGCTTTATTGATTTTGCTCATTGCTTCAACAACATGAACCGGAGTTCTAATCAATCTACTCTGGTCTGCGATCGCACGCGAAATCGCCTGCCGCACCCAATAAGTGGCATATGTAGAAAACTTAAATCCTTTAGTATAATCATATTTGTCTGCGGCCTTGACTAATCCCATATTGCCCTCTTGGATTAAATCAAGAAAAGTTAAACTACTTTTGCCAATATATTTTTTAGCAATAGAGGCAACTAATCGTAAATTAGATTCAACTAATTTATTTTTAGCATCAGTATCGCCATCTGCAATTTTTTTGGCTAAATATAATTCCTGTTCTGGACTCAATAGAGGAATAGTATGAATTTGACGCATATAGATAGTGACAGAATTACTAGAACCAGAAAATCTTAAATCATCATTAGAATCTTCATCAAAATCAGATAACACAATTTCAATACCTCTATCATAGAGATATTCATATGCTTTTTCAATATCTTCTTCATCAGAGAAAGTATCTGTAATAACAGAATCTTGAATGACACCATTCGTAGCATTAGCAATTAATTGTTCTATCGTTTTTTCAAATTCCATTTTTAATTCCTCTTTTCCTTTTCCATTATTATTATAACATATTATTTTTTATTTTTCAAATAATTTAAAATTTCCAATTAGTTTCAATTTCGTTAATAAGTTCACCTTTTGATAAAGATTTTGGACCTACCGTATATTGGATATATGGAAAAGTTAATTGATTTATATATTGCACAAATTCTTCATTTGAGATATTAGAATTATTTTTTAAAAAATAATTGCTTGAAACAGCCCTATTTAAATCAAGGGATGCTTTTCCAGCATTCCCACCAACTCTTTGGACTCGAAAATCTGCTTTATCTTTAGAAGTAAACGAAAATAAAGAACAAGTTGTTTTAAATTGTATTTTTTGTCTAGGAGTATTTTCTTTTTTCCAAACTTGAAAAACACAGGGAACAGATATTGTTTTTTTGTCTTTTAATAAAAAATAAGCATCTTTTAAGATAATTTCATTATGTAGATGAAAATTTAAATTTAAATTATTTTGAACGGATGGCTTTTTAAATGATAATGGTAAAATAAAGGCTATTGTATCACAAAAACTTGCTGATTCATTAAAAAATTTTATAGCTAGTGAATTTTGTTCTCCAAATGGAGGATTGCCGCATACTAAAATATTATTTCCTTTAAATTGATGTTTATCCAAAGTCAACCAATCCGCTTGAGTGATATTATCTGCACCGGGTGCAATATCAAAAGATAAGCAATTAGGAAGTTTTCGGGAAAAATTTCCAGTTCCTGCACTAGGTTCAATAATACAATCATATTCATTTAAATTTAAAATATCTAAACAAGTATCAACAATTTGATCTGGAGTATAAAATCTATCTAAAGTATCTTTTTGTCCATTACTTTTGGTTTCTCTTGGCATTTAATTCCTCCTCTGAAATTTTATATTTTGGCAAAATTTCTTTGTGCATATTAGTATTGTTAATAGAGCACTGCCATCTTTTTTGAGTTTTATGGTCTCTTTTGCCATTTACGGTTATGATTTGATTAGTATTATTTCTCCAATAATCTACGCATTCTTTTCTTAGAGCTGTCCATTTATTATCATCTTTTGGATCATTTGAAACATTATTTAAAGCATTTTTGAACAATGTTTCAAAATCTTTTAGTGGCATAAAATACTTTTTCCATTCATTTGCTGGAATATATAAAATATGAATTTCATCAGAAGTATCTGTGTAATAATCTAAAAACATATAAAAATCCTCTTCTATAGAGGCTTGACGGAATAAATCTGCTAAATCAACAGCATTTCCTTTTTTTATGTGTTTAATAGAAACTGGATGCCCATTTAATTCTCCATCCCATTTACTTGTATATGAAGAATTTAATATAACATTATATTGCCCAGCAATATATTTTTCAAAATCAAAACCATGTTTTTGTCTTTCTGGCATTTTTATTTTCTCCTTATATTATATTACATTAAATTTCTTTGAGTAAATCTTGATTAATAAATAGGCAATCATCCATAGGATGAATGGAAAGACCGATATATTCATCTGGCATTTTTGCAATTCTTTCCAAAAGAAGATTATCATTTTTAATCACGTATTCTTTGAAATCTTCATCATCAATAGTTTCTTCATTTTCTCGCAGAAACTGTTCTACATAATCTCGATGAATCACAAACTCATCACCGTTGTTATAAATAATTCCATTCATAATATCACCTATCCTTTTCTATAATAATTATAACAAATTTTTTATAAAAAATCAATAAGTGATACATTTACCTAAAATTTTTGCTATGAGCGGAAAGTTGGCGGCAACGGCCGTTTACGCTGGCAAAAAAAAATAAGAGGGGAACTAGTCCCCTCTTTTTGGAAGTATTTTTAAATCTACATCACTTTCATCAATAGATGATTGTAGTGATTCAAACCTACGATAATCGGCCGCTTTATATCCCTCAATGCGTGTTTTAAAACCAGCAACATGAACTTTACCTTTACTTAATCTATGACGCTGATGTTCATAGATGGTATTATCATCTGCCCACACATTTTTAATAATAGAGAATTTGCGATTGGCCTTATGCCAGTCATTACGGCGTCGTTCTGCTTTATTTCGCATATAAATACCTCCATATATCTAGTGTATATTACACGTTATAATCTGGTGGAGGTGACGGGTATCGAACCCGTGTCCGCAATATCTATTCAATTTCGTATCTTTATCCACAGCTTACCAAGAGATGTCTTAAGCACATATATTTCTTGGGTGTTTTATGTGCGGCAGCCCGTTAAACCGACCGGATTAACCACCGGGCGCAAGTTAATTCGGCTTACTTTTGGGGGGTTTACAATCTAGCAGGCAAAAGTAACCTGGTAAGAAGGGGCGAAGAAATTTTTAACCTTCGCAATAATATTTTTAACAAAATTTGCGTTTATATTTATTTTTTAGTCTATAAGGTGGACCAATCCGCTGCAACTACATCTTTCAATACCACGTCGAATCCAAAATACACCCCCATATTATCAAAAGTTAGAAAAATCTAATAAATCTGAATCTTCATCTCCAGTCCAAATTTTTTCAACTTTTGCTTGCCATCCAATTTCAGGATAAAAATCAGAAAATACATAATTATACAGTATATCTCCAACCTCATTCCAACTTTCTGGGTTATCAGTTAAATTATGCACATCTAACCAAACCTCTAAGGCTTGCCGCAAATCTATTTCATCTATTGGAATTACTGCCAATAGTTCTAAAATAACACTATTTAAATCTCTCATATTTATATTATATCAAATAAAAAATTAACAGTCAATTATTTAGAGTATATATTGGCGATAGTAGATGCCGCATAAGAATCTGGTTTAATCGCATAATCATATCCCATTGCGGATACCCAGCCTTCTAATTCTTTAATCAAATCTTTTGAAGGACCAGTAGTTCCAATATCTAAATGAATTGATAAATTAACTTTTTCCAAAATTGTAGCATCTCTTTCTAATAGAGAAGAGGTAATTAAGTCTGTTGTGTCAATAGATAATTGAGTTTCAGTATATAGTTTAGTCCTTAAATCTTGAATGGCTGGATGATCTAATTTTTTATAAAAATAAATACCGCCATTACCAACTCTATGAACGACAATCGCTAAAACAAAATGAGTAGAACGATATGTCATTGAATCTGTTCCAATAGATAGTCTATATTCATATTTTGGATTTTGATTAACATAATCAATAATAATATCCAACATCTCATCTAAAGTCATCCATATATGATTGGCATTTTGAAACTTTGTATTTTTATCAATCTTTAATTCCATATACTCACCTCAAATAAAAATGGCACCCGGACTAGGACTCGAACCCAGATCAAGGAGGTTGGAGCTCCCTATGCTGCCATTACACCATCCGGATAAAAGTGCCCCCAACCAGCTGAGGGGTCTTGTTTAAGTTTAACGTCTAGAGCTGGATATTAGATCGCCATTATTTTTACAACGATTTACCTTATAGGTTATGGTGTAAGGATAATCGTGAACCCATATAAAGTGCGGAGCACAACCTCCGCAAGCAGGGTGTTTCCCCTGGAGTTCCCCGACTTTATGCAATCCACACTTCGGTATCGGGTGGTGGGATTATTTAATACAATCTCTTATAATACGCTCATAGAGCAAATGATCATAAGAGTCTAGCTCGTTCCAACTAACGACTCCAGTTTTATATGGCTTCGCAATACCAGTCCAATCATAATACGTGTTATCAATTTTTAAGAGAAAATGTCCGTTAACTTGGTCATATACAATGTCGCCTTCTGGAAAACGAGCTTTTAAAATAACAGCAAAATAGAAACAATTTCCATTAAGCCAGTTATTATCTTTAGGAAATCTACGCTTTATAAATTCACATACTTCATTCATATGGTAATTCTCTATGGCCTCCCCGGTAGGAATCGAACCTACGACACCGGGCTTAGAAGGCCCGTGCTCTATCCCCTGAGCTACAGGGAGATGGTGCAAATTACTGGGCTTGAACCAGTGACCTATTGCTTGTAAGGCAATTGCTCTCCCAACTGAGCTAAACTTGCATATAATCCCGGTTTTTGGGTCTTGTGGGCACCGGGAGAACCCAATGGGCGAGTAACGATTTTATGACCTCTTAATTCGCCACGGGTTTGGATAGTTTTCCTTCTATATAATTGCGCTGGCCGCTAAAACCGATCTCATAAGCGGCCAGCGCAGATTATTACTTAGGAAGATCTGTGCAGAAATAAATGCCTTCTGACTCTCCCAGAACTTCCTTAGCAATGTCCTGATATAGTGTTGAGACATTGCCATTGATATCATTCAGTTGATCATTATAGAACTGAACAACCTCATTTTTAAATACAACATAATTAAATGAATTTGAAGAAACTCCATCAATTGTCATTCCATAAGAATAAGCAGGATTACCTTCAAAAGCAGTAGCAATTAGAGCAGCTCTGGAAGCTGTTGGTTTATTAGCTGGAATAACAGTAGTTTTTAATACAACACTTCCAAAAGCCTTCTCTGCTGGCAGTAATTGAGCAATAGCATCAGCCTTTGCTGCATTTTCAACATACATCTTAACTTCAATTTCACCTTCATCATATTCAATATGAATATCCGGGTCTTTACCAAATAAAGCTTCAAGCTTACGGTAATAAGTAACCCATGGTGCAGACAAATTAAAATTTACATTTAATTTTCTTGGCATTTATAATCTCCTTTTTCTCTTGGTGTGTTTGCGGGAATTGCACCCACAATACTACTAACACATTTGGTGACCTGAGTGAGGATTGAACTCACGACCCATTGATTAAAAGTCAATTGCTCTACCACTGAGCTACCAAGTCATTTTGGTAGGAAGTGCGAGAATTGAACTCACATTACGCGATTATCAGTCGCGTGTTCTACCATTGAACTAACCTCCTATATGGCGCTCGCTAAAGGATTCGAACCTTTGCGCCGTTGCCGACCTCCCGGTTTTCAAGACCGGTCCCTTCAACCACTTGGGTAAGCGAGCATATGGTGGAGGGGGACAGATTCGAACTGCCGAACCCAGGGGGAGATGATTTACAGTCACCAGCGTTTAGCCACTTCGCTACCCCTCCATATGGCGTGCGGTCTGGGATTTGAACCCAGGCGCCGGAAACCCGACCTAAGGCCTTAGCAGGGCCTCCTCTTCGACCTCTTGAGTAACCGCACATTAACTATTTTTCGATAAAATTAAGAAAGGCATATCATATAAATAAATATCCTTATCTTCAATAGAAAATATATTAATATCTCCATCTTTTTTTAATGATAAACTATTTCCCCATAGCATTAAAATAGGGGTGCCATCTTTTTGAAATATTACAATAACTTTATTACCTTCCTTATAAGCATTACTGATTTCGTATTTCCAAACATCAGAAAAATCTGAAAGAATAAAATTATTAGCAATATCCTCATCATAACACAAGAATGGCTGGCCGCAAATTGTGATACTTCGACCACTTGCAGAGATAGATATCCAACCCATATCAGAATTAAAACTAATAATAGGCTCATTAAATTTAAACTCTAATGTTTTGAAGCCATCAGGCTTATACAAAATAATATGTTTCATAATTCTCCTATTGGAGGTACCGGTCAGATTCGAACTGACGAATACGGAGGTTGCAGCTCCGCTCCTTAAGCCACTTGGATACGGTACCATTGGTGCATCTTCTGAGATTCGAACTCAGACTGCGTTGATTTTGAGTCAACTTCCTCTACCTGTTGGGATAAAGATGCATATGGTGCGTCGAGTGGGATTCGAACCCACAAACTACAGTTTCTAAGACTGCATGCTATACCAGTTCGCGTATCGACGCAAATTGGGATTAAATCCCAAAATATTATTCAGATTGTTCTAATGCTCTAATTTGTCTCTGAACTTTCTTCAAAACTCCAGGAGCTTCAAGATATTTGCCTCTAGACTTAATACGTTTTTCTCTCATCTTCAAAGTTGCCAGCTTAACTTCTTTACCCATTATACAATCTCCTTTTACTTTTGGGTTGAAGGACGGGACTCGAACCCGCAAATACTAGGGCCACAACCTAGCGCGTCTACCAATTGCGCCACCTCCAACATATGGAGTCGGTAGCGGGGATCGAACCCGTATCATCAGCTTGGAAGGCTGAGGCTCTACCATTGAACTATACCGACATATAAGAAGAGCGTATGTTAATAGCTCACATACGCCCAAACTTCATAATCCGGATCTTCCAGATATTTAATTACTTCATCTTTTGCATCCCAGAATGATTTCATATAACCAACCGAGAAGGAGTATCCTAATTGCGGGCCTACATCAAATGTTGCATCATACCATTTTTCATAAGTCGCAATTAACATTTTATCTCTTTTGGTTAAGACCTCATCCCCGAAATCCTCAGGCATATTTTCATATTTATTGAAAGCATCCCAGATTTCATCGAGATAATCTCCAATAGGGACAAGTTTTTCGATTAAACCCATCCATTCATCAATAGTAATTTCTCGATTTAAGTCCGGTTCATTACCAGAAAGGCCAAGTGCATATACAAGTTCCCAGCTTTTCCGACCATAACAAAGTTCGTTGTCATAGCAATCTTCATCGGTATAAGCATTTTTCTTTCTCCAATAGACACCAAAATCTAATCCCATAATTTACACCTTCCTTTCTTTAAACTTTTTCTTTCCTTACATTATTATTATAATATATTTTTTAATATTTTTCAAATAGTGGAGCGGATAACCGGTTATGCTCCGGTGCTTAAACATTGGCAATGTTTCGTACTGCTATTATACGATACCCGCATTGGTCCTCGGAGGTGGAGTCGAACCACCGATAAGCCCTTATAAGGGGCCCGGTATAACCGTTTACCTACCCGAGGATATGGTGCACATGGTGGGACTTGAACCCACACGCTTTTTAAGAGCAAGGGATTTTAAGTCCCTCGTGTCTACCTATTCCACCACACGTGCATGTGGCGGTCAGCATAGGAGTTGAACCTATCTAAGACGGTTTAACAGACCGTTGCCGCAACCGCTGGGCTAGCTGACCAAATGGCGGTCCCGATGGGATTTGAACCCACGATCTCCTCCGTGACAGGGAGGCATGTTAGACCACTACACCACGAGACCACTTGGCTGAGGCGGCTGGATTTGAACCAGCGAAATGCGGGAGTCAAAGTCCCGTGCCTTACCGCTTGGCTACGCCCCAATATCTGGTGCCGGATGAGAGAATCGAACTCCCATTCGATGATTACAAGTCAACTGTTCTACCATTAGACTAATCCGGCATAGAATGGAAAAGACCGTTTTGAGGAGCATCGCTCCCTTGGATTTACCCTTTGCGGAACGGTCTAGAACCAATGTAAGTTAAAGTGTAAGAGAGGATTTCTTTTCCTTACATTATTATTATATCAAATTTTTTTAATATAATCAATTAATATTTCAATAACTTCGGTGTGCAGTTTCAATCACACGCATCTACTGTGGGTTGCATAGACTTTATTAATTTATCACTGGCGTGACCTGCCTCGGTGTCAATTCACCTATATATATCGCAATTTGCAACATCTAACTTATTGCGGCAGGAGTGATACCAGCGCTGTGTTCACCCCACAGATGTCCCACGTACGTAGCCTCTATTGTCTTATTGGCTTTTAATGCTTGCCTACGAAGCTATCATTCTTTCGCAAGTTCGCGGTTACTCATCGTAATCGCCTCGCTTTATTCTTCTTCTAAAATCTTTTCTAGTTTTCTTCTTCCAATAACGCCATGCTTTTGGATTGTTCTTAACCCAACATGCATAGTTTCGATCAAATTTATCTTCAAAAGTTGCTTTTTTGTGAATATTACTTTTATGGGACATATTATATCCCTCCCTTCTTATTAGAAGGTAATCACCTCACAATTCACCTTATGGCTATATACGGTACAAGCATCCATAGCAACAATGCCATCATCTTTAAATGGGGAGAAATGGGCTTTATCGCCTTTCTTTTTAGGAAATTCAACTCCATAATGATGAAGATTCGCGTGTCCCCAAGAGGTATGCCAATGGCCGCACCAAATAGTTTTACCAGGCTCTTTAATACCATTAGCCCAAGCTGCCATACCGTTAATCCAGGTTGCGTCTTTCCACTCACGAATAGAAGCATTACGCCAATTTAAATCATATGCGATTGGGGAAACATTATATTCCCCGACCGCATAACACGGAATCCAACCATGCACGAAGATATTGTCGCCAACTTCGGCATAAAATTGACAATTATATAGATATTCTTTCCAAGGGTCGAAATGTTTCATGACAAATATTGCCTCATCAGTATCATCGATTTCGGTTAGATCTCTTGCGGTTCTTATCGTACCATTATTAATATCGTATGTGTGTCCGAAACCACGCTCAATCATATCCTGCATAAGCAACTCATGATTACCAAGGATTAAAATCTTATTATCATTAGGCAAAGAGTTAACAAATTCAAGGCACTGTTTTGCGGCTGGGCCTCTGTCGAACAGATCACCCAGAGATACAAATACATGATCTGGATTTGTCTTGTCATAACCCGCATCCGCAAGTGCTTTACACATTTCATCATAAAATCCGTGAACATCGGCTACTACGAAATATTTCTTCATATTTGTTCTCTCCTTTCCTATTACATAATAATTATATCATAATTTTTATAAAAAGTAAAAAAAACTCCTCACCGCTAAAAGGTGAGGAGTTTAAAACTATTTTTATTATTCAGAAAGACCATTATCCCAATTTAATGGTAATACAATGTTTTCATCTTCTAAATCAGCCGGAATTAAAACTAAGTTGCCGATAGATGCATCTTCTTTTTCAAATACCATATTTTCAGAAACTTCTAATGCCATTGTATCTGCTTTTGGATAATTAGCTGCTTTATCATAAACAATTGGAGCACAAGGAACTACAACTCTAGAGTCACCAGCCTTACCCGTTACTGTTCCAGAAGTAATAATTTTACCACCATTTAAAGTAGCCTTACCAGCACGGATAACAATACCAGCACCACCAATTGCTTTAATAGTACCACCATTCATTGTAAAGTTACATCCACCTGGCATATAAACACCATTTGCTACCCAACCAGCAGATTGAATTGTGCTTACTAATTCACCATCATTCATAACGATTTCAATTGGTAATTGTTCACGAACGCCTTCAGATTCTTTTGTAGTTAAATTACCATTAGCATCAACTCATCTAGAGCCATTGCCACCAATAGCACAATTGTCTATACCTTTAATAGTGCCGCCATTGATTTCTAAAGAAGCACCATCTGTAATATTAACACCATATTCTTGAGCTGTTACTGCACCACCATTAACGACAACAGCAGAACCTTCTCCAGTAGCACCAAGACCATTTAAACCAGTGCTAATAACTGAGCCACTTTCTAATACAACCTTACCACCATGTCTTGCGACAATAGAACGACCAGTAGTTCTTAATTCACCGCCATTGCCTTGAATTGTTAAAGAACCACCATCAACAACAATAGCAGATTCTTGACCAGATAATGAATGATCAGCTAAATCTAATACTACATCTGCGCCGGCAGGTATGACGACCGGTTCAGCACCAAGCGCAAGATCAGCACCTAATTTTACAACACCAGTTTCAACTAATGCTGCTTTTAATGAACTTTCATCAGAAACTCCCTTACTTGCATCAGCAATAGCTTGTGCAATAAGAGCTTTGATTTCTGATTGACCCATAGGGATAATTTCATCTTTCCAAGAAAGACCTTCTTCACCTTTAACTGCGATTTGTCCAATTCTTGCTTCTTCTAAGCCTGGTAATTCATATGCTTCAGTTTCCGCAAAATATGGGAGATCAAGCCACGCAGTTTCACCATCACCAATTTTCATTTTATTAGTGTCTGTTTCAACTCCTGGCTCAGCCAATAATAATACCGGATTTGCTTCGGCCCACTCTGCTGCAGTGCCTCTGCGTAGACGAATACGTGTTTTTAATGTAATTTCTGCCATAATATCTCCTTCCTATTGAACATCTCCGCCGTCTCAAATGTAAGATTGTTCCTCACTCGGTTCTGAAGAAGAAGAAGAGCCTGATGATTTTTTAATCTCTTTTCATTCTCCATCACCATTTAGAATATATTCTTTACTATTTTCAATGATAAAACATTTACTACCCATTCTTGTAGCACGGAGGTCCACTTTTTCGAGTTCTTCTGCTTTATCGCAAACAAATTTTTTGACACCTAAACTACTGCCTTGAATTATAGATATCATAAAACGTCCTCCTTTTATACCTCAAATATAATAAAAATAAGGGCAGGTTTATTATCTTGGCCTGCCCTTAATAGATTTTTTTATTTAAATAAAAAAAATAACCCTTACGGGTTAGATTTTTAATAATGGCTGAGAGATTGACCTTATTTAACTTCATCCTATGCGGTTGGCCGCACGTTCTCACACTTACTGTTTCCAGAAGTAGAAGTCATGGACTCTAGTCTTGCGAAGACTAGTAGACTCTTACGTAGTTCATTATAACTTTCCGTTCATTACCCAACCTCTTGGAAGAGTTCAATACATCCCTGCATTTATTGACGATAATTAATTGTATTCGTTCACTCTATAACTTGCGGTCTAGTGGTGTCTCCATATCTCAGGAGAATAAGTCCATTTTTCTGAAACTACGTCCAGCACACTTTTGCTTCCCTAGTAAATATAATAGTTCTTTTGCGGAGAACCTTTTGTTCTAATCAAAAGTGTTTATCCGGATTTCCTGTACGATGAGGTGCTGGTTTGGACTCCGTACCTTTTGGATACAGCCCATCCATCACCGCACTGTTTTCGTGCCACCTACTCACTTCAATGTTAATACACAGGATTTCACCTAGCATACTATCGCATTGATGATACCAACGCTAACCTTTGGCTGTGTTTACGTCGGCTACTAACCCAAGTTATCAGTAGTTTCCTACCTTATTCTCCACATCATCAGGTGAAGACCACTACATACACCACTTATCCTGCACGTCAAAGTGGGCGAGTGAAACTTGAATTACCTTTCTGTGAAATTCTCTTTTGGAGAATCGCAGGGCACCGGGCGGTCCCTACTTTAGCCTATCACTAGGTTATCCTAAAGCACCGAAGGCGTGCTAGAACTTTCTGCCGAACCCAGGGTCGCGACGTGGACGCAGTTCTTATTGACCCCATTGCCTTCAACGTAAGCTGAAGGCGCATATATGCAAACACCATAACCCTGGTGGATAAAGGGGGTAATTATTTTACAGTAGTTATTACCATTCTACCAACCTCCGCCTAGAAAGAGGAAATTTAAAATTCAGCTTACTTATATATTTTAACAAAATTTTTTTATTTTGTCAAAGTCTATGGTCGGAGATATAGGATTTGAACCTATGACCCCTTGATCCCAAATCAAGTGCTCTACCAAACTGAGCCAATCCCCGATTTCCCAAAAGGGATGCACTTTACTTCGCTTTTTTTGGTATAGCGTTTTCCGCTCATTCATGCCACATATCTCATAAGAGCCGGTGGTAGTTTAAGTGCTAAATCCGTGTTAACGCTGCAGACCTTTAATGGCGCCCCATGCCTTCCAATATAGATAGGATATTTTTTATATATCCTTATCTTGTATATTAATTTTAACAAAATTTTTTTATTTTGTCAAAATTTTTTTTCTATGGTGACGTATACGGGATTCGAACCCATGAATGCCGCCGTGAAAGGGCGGAGTGTTAACCGTTTCACCAATACGCCATGGTTCCAGGGATGGGATTCGAACCCACGTCAACCTGGTTATGAGCCAGGACTGGAACCTACTCCAGTCACCCTGGGATATTTTGAACTATTGGTAGCTATCCAGTTTAGGTTTACGTAGACCGACTCCCTGGACCTAGCTAAGCCTGCACACCGCGTCAAGGTTGTTCAATTCGTGCAGGTACCAAGTGTTCGCCTAAGGGACTGACCGGGTCGATTTATCTCACTCTTACTAAGGTCGCGATCCTGACCGTTCATTTCAGATAACCACTACTAACTTGGCAGGTCTATATGATTATAATTATATAAGCCCTCACTTTTAACAAATGTGACCAATTTGCGGCCGCACGCTACGGCCCGAGTGAGAAATCGAGGCGGTATATTATTGAACCTCAGTCACTTGCGCTTGTTGGTTAATGCGATCGGCTATACCTACCGCCGCAAACCTCTTATAAAGTAGATACGGCTTAGATTCCTTTCTACGGATTCCAGTATTTTTCTATGTCCGAAATTTCCAAGGTCATGACTCCTCGTAACTTCTGGTACTGTTGTATAGTGCTCATCTCTCGCACTTCCGCGGACTTGCGGTGAATCACTCTGGAGGCCAGCCCAGTTGATCTTGCCATATCTTTACCTTACATATATATTATATAATATTTTTTAAGAATTTTCAAATGGAAGGATTTCATAGCTATCTGCTAATAAATATTGCCCTGGTTCCATTTTCTGATTAAAGTAGAAGCAAAGATTATTTTTATCTAAAGCATCTATAGAATAACAAGAATTCCAATCTGGATCTTTATTAATAACTACACAAGGTGCTTTATTATTTTTGAAATCTTCTTTTGAAAAGGAAGAATTGCCCTGATAATGCCAGTCAGACTCTGGAGTCAAAACAGCATAATTAAAATCTACGAAAATTGTCGCATATCCTTCTACATATTGACCGTAAACCTCACCAGCATTATGCTCGTAAGGACGGTCATTCCAATCATCGCCCCAATAATCATCACAATTATCATTTCCAAGAGCGAACCGAATGATATTGCCTTTAACTTCAAAATCAATAATCTTCATAGATCTTTTTCTCCTTACATTATTATTATATAATATTTTTTAATAATAATCAATTAAGGAATTAATTATCGTGATTGTCTTTTGGTTTTAAGCCAATAGTAGAGGAATCTGTTCCAGATTCAGAAGAACTTCCATCTGTTGGATTTTCACTACTACTATCAGTATTAGAACTACTACTACTTTGAGAAGAGTTGTCTTCATGTAAGATAAAAGTAATAACAAAATAATTGTCTGTGTCTCTAATAAACTCAATAGATGCTCTATCAAGTTGTAAAGAGTGAATACTAACGCCCTCTCTATACAAAATATTGTATACGCCAGTTTCACCAATATGCACTTCTTCCCCATTTATTTTGAGAATTGTTCCTGGATAAGTTTTTATTTGGATTTCATCACAGTAAATATTTTCAAAGCATTCCCCAGAAATGAGCTTTTCGGCGTTGATATCCGGGGAGTTCAAAAACTGTTTGTCATCTTCATTATAATATCTAATTTGTTTTACTATCATTGCGAAAAGTCCTTTCTATAAAAAAAGAATAGAGAGTATAGGCTCTCTATTGAAAGAAGGGGATTTCTTTCTATAATTATTATACAATAATTTTTTTTCTTTAGTCAAATTTCTAATAATTAATTGAAGAAAATAAACTAATTCCATTAAAATCTACATAAGCAACGCGAGAATCCCAGTTATCATATACCATAAACATAGTTTTAGTTAATCCTAAGTTTTCCCTTTTATGGCATATTTTGAAATCAGTATATCCGCAAATAGTAATCGAATGATGTTCATAATATGAGCGGCCATCATTTGCTAAAGATAAAATTACTGGTCTGCCGTTATTAATTGCGTTTTTAATAGTTTTATCATCATATCCTATAATTTTACCATATCTTGCTACAGTATTTTGTTTTAAGCCAAAATAAGATAATGCTTCGTCAAAAATCTTTTTAGTAAAAAATGGAATTGTCCCATAGGTTTTTCCATTATAAAAATACTTTTTTGCTATTTGCTCTACTCCTTTATAAATAAAAGGAATAGTGAGTTGTAAATGCTGCCTTTTAGAAAGGTAATAAAGGCAAGTTGTAATGCACGTTAAAGTGCAATCACCATCTTCGCCATAATTATTTTGAAGAAGAGGATCTACGGGCAATAATTTTTGATCTACTACTTCAACTCGATCAATACCACTATCTAAAGAATAAAGATAGTCACGGATATTGGAATCATCAAGTCGTTTTGCGAAGAACTCATTGTTTGTCTTATTAAACATATATTTCATCTCCTTCGGTTATCTTAAAGTTTGGGTCAGAAATATTGTTTATTTTTACCCAAAAAAGAAAGCGTTAACTGATTACCAGTTAACGCAAACATCTATGCCATCCGGCCAATCATATATAAAATCACCTGTATCAACAACAATACCAGTGCCTAAACTAAACTCTAATAGCGTGCCTTTTGGATACCAATCGAAATTGGCTGCTATCATGACATATGGACCCAGCATTTTGCATCCATCATCTCTAATCCAATAGGGATAATTTATCTCATCATATCCAAGGTCACGCATCATAGCAATACAATAAGACATATCAAGATTATAATAGCTCTCACGATGACCCCATTCATCAAAATAAATACCGCCAGAACAAGTTAATTTACCACCGCCTGATGGATAGGTATAACTTGGTTTTGGAGCCGGGGGGATATACTCTGTTTCCATTAAGTCATCGCCAGAAAGGATATACTCTACATCATCAATTGTGGTGATATAGTTATTTTTAGACCCAACAGCAGAGATATATACCTCATCGTTAAGAGAGAAAGTGATTGCGGCGGTTGCGTCAACTGATCGGGCAATCGCCCCATCAGTTGCATACATAGTCATCTCATATGGAATAAAGGTCTCACCTTTAATACGTCTTATATCTGGTTTTTTGAGTTCAAAAAGTACCGGCTGCCGCAACTCTAATTGGAGGGCTGGTTCAAGTTTATCCGCAGGCGGAAGTGAAAACATGGATAATATCAATACAATTTCGCAGATTAAACAACCAGCCACACCAATTAAAGTGAGATCTCTAATTATTCTACGCTCGCTCATGATTACAAACCAAGTCTGGCCATCAACTCACGAACATTTTCACGCTCTGTATCGGAGATCTCAGCTGCCGGCGCAACCACCACTACATCACTTTCATCAAAATTACGTCCAGTATTATAACTTAATTTAGTTGTATCAACTGTTTCTACTGGAGTTTTAGGACATGTCATAGACAATGCGATCTGCACACGCTCACCACCATCATCTGCCCAGACATAAATCTTTTTATCAACTTCACCAATAAAATCTGTGCCAAAAGCCGCTTTAATCTTATTAATTACTTCAATTTTTGCGTTATTACCTCTTGCCATATTTATTTACCTCTTAATATATTATATCATATTTTTTAATTTTCTGCTAGATATTCGTCATAACAATCTTGACAATAGTAACGATCGGCTTCTTCGCACCAGAACATATTATCACTATGGAAGATTTCTCCGCAACCAGGACATTCCATATAGTTGTCTCTATAGCAGTCTTCGCAAACATATACTTGTGCTCTGTCAATCCACCGAGCATCATCAGCTCGAATAACAATACCACAATCGTCGCATCGGACATAGTCATTATCAATACAACATTCTTCACAGAGCATTACACTAGGCTCTTTAATTTTATGCTCCCCGCAACAAAGGCAGGGAACACTTGACCCGATAGTGAAATGGGGGTGAAGATTTCCATTCACTGATCTCCAAGTTTTTTGCCAAGCATAGTATGGTTTAGTATAATAACTTGAATGTAATAAATCATTATAATGAAGACTATCGGGAGCGTCTTCAACAACATCATCCATTTTATCAATGCCATTAATAAAAACATATCTATCAGGAAGGTTAAAAGCATCATCGCCAAAACTGCTAACACCTGTCAAATATTTATTATGCCAATTACTCCATTGAGTATAGCCATTACCCCAGCCCCAAACTGGAGGATCGTCTCTTTTTCGATCTAATCTATCGTATTCCAATAAAACATTATTTAAAATCTCTTTAGAAAAGAACGGATATTGCCGGCCCGCAAATAAAGCATCTCTTTTATCGGAGCAAAAAAGTAACATACGCCATTTTTTATTATTCCATAAAACAGTTTCGGGAAATCTAGGCAATTTAATTGGTTTATGCTCGCTTTTGATATAGCAACAAATAGTTGAACTATCTAGCATATAAGACAAATTACCTGCCCTATATTGCCCATCAAGAGCATGACAACTACGCCAATTAAAGGTATTTTCACTACTGGAGAGATAATCTAAAGGGTGAACGGAAAAACATAAAATACCATTAATTTTTCCTGCTTGAATTAAACGGCTGGCCGCAGTTTGAAGTTTATCTAATTGCTCTGGGTCTTGAATGAAAAACTTAAAAGCTTTTGAAATCTTTGTCCCTGGTTGAATAACAATATCGTTTCTACAATATTTTTCAATAGTTGCATTAGAAAAAAAGTTATCACTATTAAGTCTTATAAAGTCATATAATCCAGGAGTTTGAGCAATTAAAGTATAATTTTCATCTATAAACTCTCCCAGTTTTTCTTTACGCTCTTGTTCTTCAATATCTACTTCAATATGTCCTACTTCATAAATTAATTTTCCTTTGAACAAATTAATAAAATCTTGCTTATTATCATACCATTTATTGATAATTGCGTCTAATTTTATATCATCAATACCTTGAGAATATTCAATAACTTGTTTAATCTGTTTTTTGATTGCCTGTAAATTTATCTCTGTCATATTTACTTAATCTCTTTCTACAAGTAGGACAATACGCTTCATCTGGTTTTTTTGGGTCTATCTCGAATGGCTCTCCGCAGAATAAACACCATTCTACGCCCCCTGCCGCCGCACATGTATGACAGCAGTATCCGCTACCGCCTTGTTTAAGTTTTACTTCAAGAATATCTTTGTATGGGAAATTTTTCCTACACTTACAGCACTTATATTTTGCGTCTTTTGTTGCGAAAGATGCTATGTCAAAATATAATTCATCATCCATATCAGCATACGGTCCATAATAAGAAGTAGGAAAATAATCCCAATCGTAACCATAAGATAAAGAGGGAATATATTCAAATGCTGGAATATCCTTTGCAGTTAACATTCGTTTAACTTTTTCAATAGTTGCGAACATTTGTCCAACAAAAAGGATTTCAGAAGTTGTATGTTCGTCTCTATATCCAATAGACAAATTAACTCCAGCTACTTCCCAAGACGGGCATAATTCACAAATATCACTAAATGAACCAAAAGCTGTGACGAAACCGAATGATTCAATATATTTTTCAAACTCTGGATTATTGCAACTATAAAATACGCAATCATTAGAGTTGCGTCTATCTAATTGAATAATATATCTTAAATCAGAAAATGGGCAAGGTAAATCTGCTAGCATTCCCGCTCCAACACAACCAATCTCTTCATCTGTCGTGAAAATAATGTGCGGGCGAAGATCTGATTTAATAATTTGAAGAATACTAAAAACTCCGGCTCTATCATCTGCTCCCATACCAGTGGGAGACCACATCACGTTTTTAGTTCTATCGTAATAAACTTCAAGAGCTGGCTGAGCAAAAACTGTATCCATATGAGCGACTAAAGCAACTGGAATATCTCCTATCGCAACTAAAAAGTTCTCGTCATATATAACATTATCATAATGTTTTTTTAGAAACTTGTATAATACTCTTTGTAAAGATTTTTGGTCTACTCCAACTATATTAGTCATTAACTGAAGTTCATTGTTAGTTAATGTTCTCAAGTTCCACTCCTCCATTCTTTTACATATATATTATACTATATTTTTTATTATTTTTCAATAGGAGAAACAATTTCTTCGGTTGGATTTGGGAATAAATCTGGATTTGCTAACTTAAAATAAGTCCAGCATAAATGGCAGGAGCCCCCAGACATACAACGCTGACGGCAAGATAAACGTCTTTCAGCTAAATCTGGTGGTATCATACGATTAATTGCGGGAGAACCTAAGTCTTCAACTAAAAGATCTAAACGGGTGGACCAATGTTTATCTAAAGCATATGTTTTGAATAATGCTTGTTCTCGTTGAATTGGGCATGGCTCAAACTCAAAAACTTCGATATATCCTTCATAATTGTCAACATCTTCTGGTCTAATCCACTGGCCGCAAACTCCATCAGAATGAGGAAGTGTGTGGTTATAGGCTACTGTTGGAATTGTTCTTAATTTAATATCTAAATCTAAGGTATGTTTTAAATCAAAAAAGAGGGGAATACCAACATATGCATATTCAGCACCAAGATTCATCATACCCTCAAGATCCCAATATGATTGTGCTTCCAGAGCCAAGAAAAAGCGTAACTCTAATTCTTTTGCCTTTTGAGCGGTCGCAATATCGGCACAATTAAGAATTAAATTATTATTAGCAAGATGATTAAAGCGAGTTATCTCAGACCAATCATATTCAGACCTATCCATTGGGGGGAATAATATGAGAGGCTTATCTGGATATAAATGAGCCAAATCAGGAATTGTTGCCCTGTCTCTATAATCTATTCTAATCTCATCTGCCTGTTGGAGAAAACGGGCAGGTAATCTACTTCTTAAACAATACTTCATAAAAAATACCTCTTTTATATATTATAGCATAAAAAAATACCCAAAGCAATTTTTGTTTGCGCCGGTCGGTGAGCACGATCGGGGCCGCCGCACTGAAAGCCACATTTACGAGAAAAAAACCGACCGGAAAAGCAACCGCCGCATTTGCCATAAAAAAAAAGAGCATATGCTCTTTTTTATCTAGTGAAGGCAACGAGTTTACGAGCCTTAGTGTCATCAGTTGCCGGAATAACAACCTCAGTTTTAGTAGCACGGCCAGACTTTACAAGAGCATTGGCTCTGTAAATAACCTTGTTAACAGTCGTATCCTCGTCCGCAAGAGCAGCAAGAATATCGGCACCAGTCATCGGTTCATCAGTTAAGACAGCATATACTGCGTCCATAAGCGGGTCACCTTCAGCTGCTTTCTTAGCCGCGTTCTCTCTAGCCTTTTCAGCCTTATGGTCGAGAGCAGCAATTTCCTTATCGCAGAAAGCGATAGCATCAGCAGTAACACCATCCAGAGTTTTGAAGTAATTGAACCAGTCTTTCTTAGTCATTTTAGTCATAGTTTTAATTTCCTTTCCTTTTTACATTTTTATTATAAACTATTTTTTTTAATTTTTCAAATAAATTATTCACACAGTGGAAGTGGTTTCTTACCAGGAGCCCAGTTAGAACAGCCCCAATCATCGCACATATTCTGAATATCTTTTAATACATCTTCTTTAATATCAGATTTATAAACAATAAAGGTTGTTCTATTATGTGTTCCCCAGTAATTAGAGTATTTTACTAAAATAGTATATAAATCTTTGAAGTAATAAGAATAATCCCTTTTCATAGAAGAATATATAGTATGATAAATTGGTAAATTGTATAACCAAGCATCATTAAAGACTTCTTCGGAGATACAGCCTTCATTATTAACCACATCTTTCAGACTGTCATCTACGATATATAAAGTGCCGCAATTTTCTCTATGATGATATTCTTCTTCTAACGGGCAAAATTGAGCGTATTCTTCCCAGCAATAACGGCAATAAGTTGAGCCATCTAATTCATATGCGTCATCTTCATCTTCAATGGTATCACCGCAGTTATCGCAGTGTAAATAATAAGCACAATCACTACAAATCAGACATCCTTCATCTTCCAAATCGTCAATAGAAACAGCCTGACCGCAATACATACATTCAGTCTGTCCTGAATAATGAGTATGAATAGTCTTGGGATGATTTAATCCTAATTTACAAGAAACTTTGGTGTTATTGTTAAAGTCATTATACATAACATCAGTGGAGAAATTTAAATGAGCCAGTAATTCTCCAGTTTCTTTGTCCCAAATATCAAAATAATCATAATCAACTTTTTGAGTATAAGTATCTTTATTATACTGCCAGCCCATATTAGTATATGCTAATTCAGCCAGCCACTCAACGAGAATCTCATCAAAAGTGCTGTTGATATAAGGATAACCTTTTACAGAACAAATAGCATCTTCTTTGACAATAAATAAATTACGCCATTTTTTGCTATTCCATTCGTTATTAAAAAACTGAAGGTTGTCGCTACCTTTTAAATAAGCAACTACAACATACGGAGAGTTCATCATCTCAACTGTTCCCATACGATACTGACCTTCATTCATCCAGTTCATACAAGAATCCCAGCCATAAGTATTATCACTCATAGTCATATAATCCAATGGATGAATGGATAAACAAAGTGTGCCTTTTAATCTTTTCTGATTTAGAATACGGGAATGCTCTAATCTAAACTCTTCAAATCCTTCTAAGTGAAAAATCTGAGCGATTTTGGCAAGGATACGAATAGGTTTACATCCGTGATTAACAGTTAATTTTTTGCCATCTGGAAGCGGAATAGAAAAAGTATCATCTCCAAATTTATTACGAGCTAAATTTGGAACAGAAACCAACTTGTTTAGATTAGAATATATACTCCAATCATCGTGTTCACAACGATAATCATTTGAAAAACTATAAAAAATATCGCAAAAGTTTCTCATTTTTCCATATCCTAAGGACCTAGACAATTCATCTTCAATTTCCTCAATCGGTTTTTCATAAAAAATCTCTTTTTCAATGATAAACTGATTTCCTAAAAGACGATAAAGTGTCTGCTTTTCTTCATCCCAAAAGCGTAAAATACGAGAAAGACTTGCTTGTTCGATATTTCTATTTACGCGTTCGACTCCAGCATAAGCATCAACATACCTTTCAATTAAATCTTTATCAGAAAGTTGTTCGAATAACTGTCCCATTCCTAATCACTCCTTTTTCTTTTTACATATATATTATATAATAATTTTTATAAAAAATCAAAGGCTAACCCTCAGGGGCTAGCCTTGATCGTCTTCATCATCTTTAGCATCCAGATTAATTACGTGAATAGTCTTTTTCACAGTGTCATCTAAGAGCATTGCAATCATATCTTCCAAATCGCCGATTCTCCGATTGATCCAAATGATCTGAAGCTCCTGGAGAATAATCCCAACGATTAGCACAATGGTAATTGTATCCATTTACTCTGCGGTCCTCCCTGTTTTTGCGAGGATATACTGAATATCATCGTCTGTAATATCCAGAGTAGAAACACCAACAGCATCGCACGCCGCACGCAAACTACCTTCATCATAAGTATTTATATAATCGATTACATCTTCAAGTTTCTGTTGGTGCATGGCATATAGATTAAACGCCATACGCTCTGCAGAACTATTTCTATATCCAGGAGGGTCAATACCGAACTTCATACTAAAAACCCTCCTCTAATGTAGCCTTTAAAATCTTTTCAATACGGTCATCTTCTAAGTAGAAAAAATCACCCCGATAATCCCAGTTAATATTCAGCAATAACTGCCAAAACCGCAAATCCGGATATTTATGCCAAAGTTTATTTAGAGTCGCGGTTATTTCATCAATACGTTTAGGATCTCTCATAAACACCTCCGTCATAAATATCTTTCAGCACTCTTGGCAGTCCATTTTTGAAGAAATTATCCACAAAAGAATTATGAAGAGCATACGCGGCTTCTCGAGATGGGGCAGAACCGATAATAATCCAATTTCCATTATAGAAATGCGGACTGCGGAAGCCGACTTCATACTCCCACTCACGGTCAAAGACCGCAGCAGTATCTAATTCCCAATCGGGACCTTTGGTATTCAAAACCAATCTTTGGCTATAATCGTTTATCATATTAAACCAATCAATCATATATGTCTCCTTACTTAATAACAGAACATCTTGTCAATACGGTCTGATTAACACCTCGATACTGACGATGGTCTTTAACGGTGCCACGCATATGGTATTCAATGCCAGCTTCTAAAGTTTTAGTAGATGCACTCCACACATACACATTACCATCTACGTCATGCATAATATGGAGGGAACTTGTGCCATAGTATCCTTCAACAGGGATAACTTTATCAATCGTCAGTCGTAAGTCAAGACGATCGCCGATTTCTCCAACATACTGGCTTGTAGAATCGCCATATTTCAGATGATTCATAAATGCTTCAACAGCCATTTCATCTACAGTTTCGCCATCTTTGGAAGCTGTTTCCCAAGTCAGCTGTGCAGTAGACACACCGGCCGGAATATCAATCGGCACAGTCTCTGTGGAAGCTGTATACCAGCCCCATTTTTTATTATATCTGCATTCATCTTTAGCCTTAAACCAGTCAAGATTAGGATAAGTTTCGCCATAATAGATAGTGATATAACCTTCATCAAAACCAAGAGAGTGTTTATAATTAGGCTTAATCGCAAGTTCAGGATGGAGTTTATTCCACTCCCAATCACTATACCAACGAACTTGCTTATTAGCTCCAGCCGCAGTTTTGATATTTACATAAGTCCGTCCATTCTGCGTATACGGTTCAGTTAAAATTTCACACTTCTGATAGCTTAATGCTACTGGCATATATATCACCTCTATCTTTCTTTACATTATTATTATATAATATTTTTAATAAAAAATCAATTAGTGATACAAAAAAACTATCCTCTTGTATCGTATTTACTACAATGGCCGCTGACACATTTCATATCACCAATATATGGCTCCCAGTGTGCAATAAATCTCTTTAATTTACCAGTTTCGGAACGCCACATTTTGTAATTATCATGCTTTAATTCATCGCAATTACAATGGCCTGGTTCGTAATATGTGGATAAAACATAATCGCATTCCGCAACCATATCCCGCAGGTTCCAATTTTCTGTCTGTTCGGAAAAACTCGTGCCGATTGTATTATGCTCGTAGCAAAGATCCCACATAATTTCGTTATATTTACGTAAAGCCGAAGCGAGTTGTTTATCTGTTGGTTTCATAGTTATTGCCCCTTTCCACCTCATTGCGTAATGCTTTGATTGCATATTCTATCATTTGCGGATTGATTGTGCCAACAAACAACCAATTCTCTTTGTCGATTTCACCATACATTTCTTCAAAGGCTCTTAAAGCATCTTCTTGTGTCATTCTTCTCTCCTTTCCGCTCGGCTACAGAAGTCATCGGCTTTTCTGACTGGTTCATATGGTTCGATAACACAGACATGATGCTCTTTCCCGTTCCACGAATAGTTCGTTTTATACCATTTGCAATCCTTACACCGCACCACTTGGACAAAATCGTCTCTTTTCAGCCGATTAATAATTTCGTCTATGTCTATTTTCACCTCAATCGGTACTTTTAATTGCATTGCCAATCTCCTTCTTCTCTAATTACTGCCCATGAGCAGAACGTGTTATCATTTCTCTCAATACTTCCAGCCATCGGACATCCAAGCGTTGTTTTTTCTGGATTGAATTTGCAATATTTGCACCTAATTACGGGCACGGCATCCACGGTAGGTTCAGAATCGACGCATAGTTTTTCGACAATCTCGACCGCTTCATGTATACCGAGATGCCACGATAGATTGACCTTATTTGCATACCACGGAGAACATTTCAATTCGGATATGCTTTCTTTCACTTCGTCCGCGTTTATCAGTCTCATATTTATTACCTCTTACAATATAATTATAACATATTTTTAATAAAAAATAAAAAAAGAGGAGCTTTACACTCCTCTATATATTCCTACTACTCGGCTACAGTGTAAGCAACCTTGATTTTACCCTTGCCAGTGCCCTCAACCTTGACGACACCGTCAGCATCACGGAGCAGTCTAGCTGCTTTCTGATTGGAGATATTGAAGGCTTCCATAACATCGGCGATAGAAACAGTTCCACGTTCTGCGACGAAGTTAGCAACATCTTCCAGGGCACCCTGACGAGCAATCTGAGCCTTGGTCGGCTTATCAGATTTCTTGCCAGCCGGGCGAACGGACTTCAGAGCACGCTCAACCAGGAAGTTGAAGTCTTCAGCGGTCAGGTTTTCATAGTTCATAGCGTTAATGCGGTCAGAGATAGTCATCTTGTTAGTCATAAAGTTTACACCATTCCTTTCTTAGCCATTCGGCTTATCTGTTAAACTTTTTTCTTTGTAAGGCTTTTCCTTTCCTTACATTATTATTTTATCAAATTTTTTTTAGATTTTCAATTAGATGTTTCTCATATCTAATTGGTGGTTGCGGAGTAAGGATTTTTTTATTCCCTTCCTTACATTATTATTATATTATAATTTTTTTAGAAGTTCAACTGCGGTTCCTCTTAACTACCGATTAGGATTCCGCATTGGCTTTGTAGGTTTTCCAGAAGTCAGATTCAACGATAAATTTGTTGAGATCTGAATCCATATGACGTCCGCCCGCAAACATACCACTATAGATTATATCATGCGGGGTGTAGACATATTCGAAATCACGCTCTGGATATTTGCGATCATGGAAAGCAATCCAGAAGTAGGCTTCAATACCAGAATTATCATCATACGGCTCTAAAGATTGTTTCGTGATTTCCATCTCAAAGCGACCGTCGAACACATCATTTTTAATCTGGTCATTTATCGTATGCACAGTGTTATAAACATCTTCGAGGATACGCTCGCGTTCTTTTTCCAATTTTCTCAACATCTTTTATCACCTATCCTTCCTTACATTATTATTATAACAAATTTTTAATAAAAAATAAAATAAAGAGCCACACAATTAGTTGAAATGGCTCTTGTCAGTTGGGTCATAGTTTTCTATATCGATATTCTCAATC